>FWPV01011731.1_pt1 | contig 12860 bp, 7 predicted proteins | sample 2228371 | NCBI WGS metagenome assembly FWPV01 (sample SAMEA103939776, study PRJEB20133) | metagenome | reverse complement strand
GCTTTGACTCGCCCCCCTGGCAGGATGCCGCTTGCGCGGCGGCCATCGGGGGGAGGGCAGCCACTGAGCAGGCGGCGAGGTTGCGGACCTTGGGCATCAAAGGCCGGTGAGCGCCTCAAGGCCCACAGCGTGGACCACCTGACACTCGCATTGCGCCCGCGATGCCTTCTTTCCCGGGGGTTCCCCGGGGCGGGATTTGGGAAAACCACCGGGACTGCGCCGCTGCCCTCCCCCGATTGTTGCGGTCTCGCCCTGCCTCTACCTTGAGGCAGCGAATTATGAGCGGTCCGGTCCGAATTCTCTTGGTGGATGATCACCCGATTGTCCGAAAAGGCATTGCCTCCTGTTTGGCGCGTCATCCCCACCTGGCTGTTGTGGGGGAGGCGGCGGATGGTTTGGAAGCATTGGACAAGGCGCGCGAGCTGGCGCCCGAGATTGTGCTCATGGACATTGACATGCCGCGCATGACCGGCCTGGCCGCCACCGAGGCTTTGCGGCGCCAGTTGCCCGAAATCAAGGTGCTGATCCTCACCATCCACAACCACCCTGAATACGTGCTGCGCATCATCGAAGCCGGCGCCAAGGGCTACGTTCTGAAGGACGCCGCTCCCGACGAGTTGATCAGGGCCATTGAGGCCGTGCATGCCGGCCAGACCTTTTTCAGCCCGGAAATCGCACGCGTGGCGATCAACCGGCTGATGCACCAGGATGTCTCGCCCCCCGGCGGCACCGAGCTGACTCCCCGCGAACGGGAAGTCCTCATCCAGATCGCCGAAGGGCTCAGCAACAAGGAAATCGCCGCCGCGCTCAATGTCGGAGTCCGAACCATCGAGACGCACCGCGAGCGCATCATGCGCAAGCTGAACATCCACACCATCGCGGGCCTGACCAAATACGCAATCAGCAAGAAACTGATTTCGTTGCGCGAGGTTTAAGCCAAACCGCTTGGGCCGCAGAAGGCCTGGGTCAAGGGCCATTGCTCGGAATGTCGCGCAGGCTGATGCCCGCCCTGCCAGCAACGCCCAAGCCTGTCAATCCGGCCAATGACCATGTCGGGCCAAGCTGGGTTCCCCGCGAATCCTTACTGCCCCGCAGCAGACCGCAGCGGAGGAAGGCATTTCTGTGGCTGCAGGGGCTTTATTTATTCTTGCCTGCCTTGACCAGCTCTTTGCCGCAAACGCATTTCCCGGCCTTTTGGCTGATCATTTGACAACAATCCGATCCGCAAGCGCAGGAGTATTTGCCAGCCAGTTTGACCGTGGCCTCTTTGCCGCCCGCCTCGTAAGCGGCTTTCTTGCCTTTGACCTTCTTGAGGGTCACCTTGGCAAGGTCATGCCCGCAGCCGCACTTGCCCGGTTTCAAGGACAGAACCTCGCAGCCGCATTTTTCTCCGCAGGCGCAAACATAAGCGGTATCCCCGGCCTTCAGCTCGAGGCGGGCGGGGGCGGCCTGCGCCACTCCCAGGGCCATTGCCAGCGCCACAATCGCCAACCAAACATGCTTCGGTTTCATAGGCTCTCGATTTCGTTCTGTACGGTCACTGCGCTGCGCGTTCAACCTCGGCGATTCCGCTTCCTGTCGAACCGCGAGGCTGCCGCCAGCTTGATGCTTATTAGTCCTGTTTCTTTCATCTGTCAAATTGGCGAACATTGGTGCGGTCCTGACCCGGGATCGCCGAAGGCTTTCAAGCTCGCGTTGGCCCGCGCAAAGCCCGTTCACTGCGCGGCCAGGACCTCGACGAAATATTTCAGTTCGGCCTCCACCCCGGCGTCGTCTTCGACCGTCTGGGCCAGCTCAAAACGCACCAGTTCGCGGAATCGCATGCGCAGGCGGTGAATTGCCACTTTCACCGCTCCCTCAGTCAGGCCCAGTTTGGCGGCGGCTTCCGCTTGCGGGAGCGCCGGCGCCTCGCCCACCAGCCAGGGCTTGAGTGCCGCGAACTCCTCCTCCCTCCCGTCAGCCGCGAATTCCTTGTGGAGCGCCTCAAGCGAACGCTGCATGACGGTTAGCGCCCACTCGCGGTCAAAGTAGCTGTCCGGCGGCCAGCCGGTGGGATCGGCCACTTGGATTTCGAGGCGGCTTTCTCCCGTTTCGGCAGACGGGGCATGCAGCGGCTCCGGGCGGTGCCCGCCGCCGCGTTTGAGGCGTCCATCGCGCTTGCGTTGGTCCGCCAGGAAATGTTTCAGCGCGCCGAGCAGGTAGGAACGGAATCGCGTGCGACCGGGCACGACCGACTCGAAGGCTCCGCCCGCCAGCAATTGGGCAAAGAAGCCTTGGGTCAGATCTCGCGCGTTCTCCTCGGGCCGGCCTTCGCGGACGAGAAACCGGAAGACCGGCTGCCAATAGGCTTCGCACAACTCGCCTAAAGCCAGGCGCGCCTCGGTGCTTGTCCCCCGGGCACGCAGCACCACGGTCCAGCGTGTCGTCACAAAGCGCGATGGGGAAGCGAAAGCGGGACGGGATTCAGTCATTTGGCGGGTGGCGGTTGAACCTCGGCCTGGGCGTTGGTAGCGGGTGGGGCGGCTTCCCCGGCCGTTGAAAGAGCGGGCGCCGAGAGCCGGTGCCTCAGAGCGTTGAGGGGTGGAAGGGTGCCACAGACCAGCGCGACCAAGGCGGTTGGCGCAAGGAGCAACAATGCCGTCACGACGATCACCCCCCAGGGGCGCGCGGGGCGTTGCCCCCGGGGAACAGCGCCGGCCCAGCGCCAGGTCAAGTAAACGAGGCTGGTTCCAGCCATCAGAGCCATCGCCGCGCAGAGAACGATTCTTGCGGCAGATCCCTGGTCCCCGGGCAGGAATCCCCCCACCAGGTTTGACAGGGCGAACGCGGTGAATCCTTCGAGGACCAACGCCGGCCATCCCAGCGCTCCAATCAGCGCGCGAGTGCGGCCACGCAGGCAGCCGCCTGAAGCCCGGATTTGCTGCAGGCCCCACACACCGAGGAGAAAGCCCAGCGAAGCGGGCAGGACGGTGACGCCAACCCCCGTGGCCATTTCCAACAGGTTGTTGGTTGCCACTTTGTCATAGCTGGCCGGCAGGGCGGCAGTAAACCACACCCCGAGGATCAGAAAAAATCCCGGAGGCAAGCTGATGGCAGTCAGAATCGCCGAGGCGGTCACGCCCCGCGCGGCAGGCCTCCGACGCTTCTGCGTCGCGGGACTGACGGCGGCGGTCGCTGGCGGCGGCTTTGACGAGGCTGACCGGCTTTGGTCACCAGCGGATTCCGTGGCGGTGCAGAGCTCCTCGAGCAAAGACCGGTGGCGGCGCAACCAGGTCAAGGCGGCAATTTCGAACGCGATCATTCCCACGCCGATTGTGGAGTAGAGCGACTCCGCAAGGGGCACCGGGGTTTCGACGACCTCAGGCAGGAGGAACGTCTCGACCAGCAGGGCCGCCACTCCGAGGGCGAGCAGGCACAAATGAAACCACAACGTCACCCGCAACAAGTCCGCACCCGCATGGTTGAGACGCCGGAGCTTGAGCGCGCCGATTAACAAGAGGAGGACGGCAGCAAAATCTCCGGCAGTTAGTGCTCCGTATGCAAGGGTGTGGATCAACGCTGGCAGGAACTGCGGGGGAGCGGGGTCATCCGGCATATGGAGGCCGAACAGCCAGTAGAGGGGGGACACCACCAAGGCATAGGCGATGATCGCCTGGCCCATTCGCGGTAACGCCGGGTTGCACAGCAGGAAATCGTCTCCCGCGGGCCGGCGTTTGACCACCACGGGCTTTTCCGGCCCCGGTTCGCCCACAACTTGGGTGATGCGTTCCACCGAGGTCTTCACCTCGCCAGCGCTGCGATACCGCCGTTCCCGCTCCTTCTCCAGGGCCCGGAGCACAATCGGGTCCACGCGCGGATCAGCGGCGGACTTCTCGGAGGGCGGGGCAAAGCGGCCGATGGGCAATTCGCCCGTGAGCATCTCATAAAAGACCACACCGAGCGAGTAGATGTCTGCGCGCTGGTCCACCTCGCGCGGCCGTTCGAGTTGTTCCGGCGCCATGTAATGCGGCGTGCCCACCGCCAGCCCGCTGCCGGTCAGGGTCACGTCTTGGACCGCCTCGCCAATCAGTTTGGCGATGCCAAAATCGGCGATCTTGATTCGGCCCTTGGTGTCCAGCAGGAGGTTTTCAGGTTTGATGTCGCGGTGCAGGATGCCTTCCTGGTGCGCGAACTGCAGCGCATCGCAAATCTGCGGCACCAACGACAGGGCCGCTGGCGGGGAAAAACGGCCCGCTTCCATCGCCTGGCGCAGGTTGACCCCATCCACGTATTCCATGAGCAGATAATAGAACCCTCCGCTTTGGCCGAAGTCATAAACCGTCACGATATTCGGATGATTCAGCCGGGCCAGCAGCCGGGCTTCGCGGGCAAAGCGCTCGGCAAAACCGGGAGCCTCGGCCAGCTCCTGCGGCAGTACTTTGAGGGCTACCCACCGTTCCAACTTCGGTTGTCGCGCTTTGAACACCGCGCCCATCCCGCCGGCCCCAATCAGCTCCACAATCTCAAGTTGGGGGAAAGCCGCACGGATGCTTTCCAGAGTAGGCGGTTCCCGGCGCTGGCTGGCCCGAGGCTCGGAACGGCTTTCGGCAGCGCTCGCCATGACGCATTGGGGACACAAACTTTCCGGCGCCTCGCTCGGGACGGGTTTCAGACACTTCGGACACAGCTTGAGAGTTTCGCTCATACACCTCCTTCCTGAGACATTCGAAACCTGGGGTTACAGTTTTTCTGTCGTCAGCGCATCGAAACGTGCACGTAGGCGGCCATAGGATATCGGCTCGACGAGGGCGCAGGAGGGCCGGAGCCACACTTTCGGCCGAAACGGCGTGGCGGGGCCAACCCCACCCGCAGGCCGGTCATCCGGCATCGAGTTTGGAGAACGCATGAGCCTTCATGGGACCGCCCTACCTTAACCCGATGCCCCGTGCTTTCAAGGAGAGAACTGCAGTAAGACTCGCTCTGGAACGGCCGCTTGCGGGGATCGCGAACGGGCAATCCCTCGCGCGGCGGCCCGCATGGATCGCGAGCGCCGATTGACAGGTCGGGTCCAGTACAATTTCCAGGCGTTCGACGAACTGCCAGAGTTCGGACTCAACGCAGCCAGCCTTTGACGACGAAGAAATAGAGACAAATTACCATGGCCAGGCACACCGAAAACGCCACCTGGGAGAGCGTCAGCGGCCAGGGATTGTCAACCAGGTTTATGCCGAGCAGCCCCCCGACGATCGCGGGGATCAACCCCAGCGCGCTCAGGACGGCCAGCACCCGAACCCAACCTGCCCCACTGAGGAGCCCCAGCGGTTGGCGATGGCGTCAAACCGTTGCCGGAAGCTGGCGTCACCACTGCCATCGAGTTTCTTTGAAGGCCAGCCGCTTTGCTTTCGTCTGCTTCTAAACATGAAATCATTTTTGTCAGTGGGTGTCTTGGCGGCGGCTCTCCTGTCCTCCGCCGGCGTTGGCGCCGCCCAGCCGCAAGTCGAAAACCGGGCGCCGGAACCCGGTGAGATTGGCTACCTGCCTCCCCACGGCGAACCGGCGCAGTTCAATCCCCCTTCGCTGGCGTGGCTGCACGAAAAACCGGCGCAGACGTACACAGTCGAGTGGTCGCGCCACGCTGATTTTTCCCAGGCCGTCACGATTACCAACCTTCCCTTCAACTGTTACACACACTATGTTCCGCTGGAACCGGGGGAATACTATTGGCGTTACCGGTTTGTTACGGCGCGGGGCGAGATTTCAACCTGGAGCCACACCCGCCGCTTCATTCTGGATGGCAACGCCATCGTCTTTCCGATGCCCTCCCGCGAAGAGCGTCGCGCTCGCGTGCCGGCCTCGCACCCGCGGCTCTTTGTCCGCCCGGAGGAATTGCCGCGGCTGCGGGCCGCGGCGGCGCAGGCGCAACGGCGGGAGTTCGACCGGTTGCGTGCCCAGGCGGACCGGTTGTTGGGCCAACCACTGGTCCCCGAGCCCACCGAGCGCGGCACCGCCACGATAAAAACCAACCTCACTCTGCTCCAGAACTGGTGGGCGAACCGTGTTCAAACTCTCCGCGCCTGTGAGGAGGCCGAGACCGTCGCCTTCGTCTATTTGATTACCGGCGAACGAAAGTATGGAGAGGAAGCCCGCCGGCGCATCCTCGACCTCGCCGCCTGGAACCCGGATGGCGAAACCAACTTTCGCTGGAATTGCGAGGCGGCCAAACCGTTGCTGCACCGCCTTTCGCGCGCCTACGACTGGGCCTGGGCCGCCCTGACTGAATCGGACCGGGCCCGCGTTCAGGCCGCCGTCCAGCGCCGGGTCCGCGATGCCTGGGAGAGTGGCGAGGTCGGCCGGGGGGTCGGCCACATCAACCGCCCCCTCAACAGCCATGGAAACCGCACGTGGCATAAGATTGGTGAAAGCGGCATCGTGTTTCTCGGAGAAATCCCCGAGGCCGACCTGTGGCTGGATTACGCCTTGAACAAGTTTTACGCTTGTTACCCGGTGTGGTCGGACGCAGACGGCGGCTGGCATGAAGGGCTTTCCTACTGGGGCGGCTACATGTCCAAAGCCGTGTGGTGGCTTCAAGCCGCGAAGACAGCCCTCAATGTGGACGGGTTCAAGAAGCCGTTTTTCAGCCATGTCGGCGATTACGCCCTTTACATGGCGCCGCCAGGCGCCGGTTCCATGGGCTTTGGCGACCTGTCCGGTCGGACGCCGCCGGCCAGTTGGGGCGGACACCTCGAGTTTTTCGAGCGCAACGCCGCCGGCCTGCCGGGCAGCAACGCGCGCTATTGGCGGTGGTGGGGGGAGCAATGGAAACTCGAACCGCAGGACGGCATCCTTGGTTTTCTCTACCGGGCCAACCTGCCCGCCCTGCCGCAGCCACAGGCCCCCGCGGACCTGCCGGCATCGAAAATTTTTCACGGCATCGGCGTGGCAAGCCTCCACACCACGCTGCTCAGCGCGAAGGAAGACGTGCACTTTTTGTTCAAGTCCAGCCCGTTCGGTTCACTGAGCCACGGCCACAACGCCCAGAACGGCTTTCAGCTCACGGCGTATGGCGAAACCCTGCTGCCCGCCTGCGTTTATCGCGACTACCACGGCTCGCAGTTCCACCTCAAATGGGTGCACCAAACCGTTTCCCAAAATGCCTTGCTCATTGATGGCAAAGGCCAGATTCCGCACAGCGGCGAAGCCCAGGGAAGAATCGCCGCTTATGAGCTTCATCCCCGCTGGGACTACGTTTGCGGCGACGCGACCCGCGCCTACGGCGGACGGGTCGAGCGGGCGCTGCGCCATGTCGTCTTTGTCAAACCGGATATGATCGTTTTGTGCGACGAAGTCACGGCGGGTTCACCCGTCACCTGCCAGTTGATGCTTCACGGTCTGAGCCCTTTCGAGTTGGATGCGCCCCGCCAGCGGCTCCAGCTCCGGCGCCCGAAAGCAGGGGTCCTGGTCCAATATCTCGCCCCGGAGGCCCTGACATTCAAACAGTGGGATGGTTTCACTCCCAAACCCATGCGCGGCGACTTCCCCAACCATTGGCATGTGGAGGCCGCGACACCGAAGCCGGACCGTTCGCTCGCCCTGCTTACGGTGCTCGCTCCATATCGCGGCGCCAACCCGCCCGCGCTCGAGGCACAGCGCCTCGAAACGACCAGCGCGGTGGGCGTGCAGGCGACGGTGGGCGGCAGGAAGGTGCTGGTCGCCTTCCGCAAGGCTGGCGTGTCCGGTCCCGCCAAATTGCAAGGCATCGAGTTCGATCACCCGGTTCTTGTTCAAGGACCCTGAACAGCACGCATCCGAGCCGCTCCTTGCCGGATCCCCGCGCCCGCGCCTTGCGCGGCCTCGCATTTAACTCTGGCGACAGACTTTTCGCTTGTGCATGTTCAGGCCATGCAACTGATGTTCCCAAGGATCAGGAGGGGGCAATGAAGATCGTCCCGCTGATCCGACCGTTGATCTGTCTGCTGCTGTTGTTGCTGGGAATTCTCCCGGCGGCGGACGCGTTCCCGGCTCAGCCCGAAGCCCGTCATCTTGACTGCGTGGCCGCCATGCTCCACCAACGGGCTCTCATCCTCAACAAGCCCCTGGCTGACCAGGAAAAGGCGGCCACCGCCGCCTGGCATCTTATCAACGAGGAGTTTCCCATTCAGTGGGACTGGCTGCTGCAGGACGGCGGTCCGGCCTTCCGCCGTTGGTTCGCCACCCAGGACCCGGCGGCGCTGGAAGCAAAGCTCGTCCAAGCCGCCCTTGCCGGACTTCGGGATGGGGGCCAGGCCTGGGCCCAAGAACTCGAGTCGCTCCTCCAGCAGCCTGGCCCCAGCGATGACGGCCGCCTGCTACACCTGTACTTTCGTGTGTGCGAGCACCGAAGACGGGAACGGCTGCGCACAGTGCTCGCCGAGGCGCCCCGCATCCTGTTCACCAAACGCCGCACCATCAGGCCTTCTTTTTTCGCCTACACTGAAGGTCAATCCGACGCCCAAAGTGAACGGCATTTCCTCCCCGGTTCCCAGTTGTGCCTCCTGCACTTGGAGGACCTTTACGGCCGTGTGGAGACCTTGATTTCGGACCCGACTGGCGCAATTCGCGACCCGGCGGTGTCGTGGGATGCCCGGCGCGTCGTTTTTGCGTGGAAGAAATCCCTCGATGAGGATGATTATCACCTCTATGAGCTGGAGGTGGCCGGCGGCCGAACCCGTCAGCTTACCTTCGGTCGAGGCTTCGCCGATTACGAGCCGGCCTTTTTGCCCAACGGCGACCTCATCTTTGCCTCCACGCGCTGTGTCCAGACGGTGGATTGCTTTTGGACCGAGGTCAGCAATCTCTACACTTGCGATGCCGAGGGCCGCTACTTGCGACGCCTGGGCTTCGACCAGGTTCACACGGTCTATCCACAGGTCCTCGATGATGGCCGCGTGGTTTACACCCGCTGGGATTACAACGACCGCGGCCAGATTTTTCCCCAGCCCCTCTTCCAAATGTATCCCGATGGCACCGCCCAGATGGAATACTACGGCAACAGTTCCTGGTTCCCCACCACCATCGCTCATGCGCGCGGCATTCCCGGCACCGGCAAGGTCCTGGCGATCCTTTGCGGCCATCACACCTCGCAAGCCGGCAAGTTGGCCGTCATTGACCCCCGCTTGGGCAGACAGGAAAACACCGGCGTGCAGTTGGTGGCCCCTCTTCGCCCCACCCCGGCAGAGCGGATTGATGCCTACGGCCAGGACGGCGAACTGTGGCAATATCCCTATCCCTTGAATGAGCGCGAGTGTCTCGTGACCTATGCGCCCTTGGGTTGGGACCGCCCCGAGCGGCGCCGGGGCGATGCCGATTTTGCCATCCACTGGATGGACTTCGACGGCCGGCGCGAACTGCTCGCTTGCGACCCCAAACTCCCCTGCAGCCAGCCGGTACCCCTGGTTCCCCGCCGCAAACCGCCGGTCGTCCCCAGCCGCGTGGATTACCGCCAAACCACCGGGGTGTTTCAATTGGACGACATTTATGCCGGAGCCGGGCTGGCGGGCGTGCCGCGCGGCACAATCAAGAAGCTGCGCGTTGTGGCCCTGGAGTTTCGCCCGGCGGGCATTGGCCAGAACGGCAGCGCGGGGCCGGGCGGCGGAGCGCTCATCAGCACCCCGGTTTCGATTGGCAACGGCGCGTGGGATGTAAAAACCGTTCTGGGCGAAGCGCGGGTTTACGACGACGGCTCGGCCTGTTTCACCGTGCCGGCCCGGACTCCCGTTTATTTTCAGGCCGTGGATGCGCGGGGGCGCGTCGTGCAAACCATGCGCAGTTGGAGCACCCTGCAGCCGGGGGAGTACCTTGGCTGCGTCGGCTGCCACGACCCCAAAACCGCGGCCCCGCCCCTGGCCCGGCGCACCGCGAGCCAGGCGATGCAGGCCGGTCCCCAATCCCTTGAACCGTTTTACGGGCCGCCGCGGGGCTTTAGCTTCCGCAAAGAAATTCAGCCCATCCTCGACCGCCATTGCATTCGCTGCCACAAGGACCGCGCCCCCATCGAACAGTTGGCCAGCGGTCGGACACAGGTGCCCCTTCTGAACCGGCCCCCTTCAGAGCGCGCTCGCGCCAATCCCTCCGGCGACACCCTGGCCTTCAGCCTCCTCGGTGACACCACAGTGGATGCCATCGCCAGACGTGAGTGGAGCGATTCCTACCTGATCCTCACCCAGGCTTTGCCGGACGAGCGAAATGGCCGTGGCCAGGCCTTCCGCGGAAATCCCGCCGGGCGGTGGGTCAACTGGATCAGTTCGCAGTCCGCCCCCGAACCCTTGCCGCCCTATTCCGCCGGCGCGGCCCGCAGCGAGCTGCTGCCCCTGCTGGAAGCCGGACACCAGGGCGTGAGGCTGGCCCGCGACGAACTCGACAAAATTGCGTGCTGGATTGACCTCCTGGTGCCGTTTTGCGGCGATTATGCCGAGGCCAATGCCTGGACGATGGACGAGCTCCAGAAGTTCACGCATTTCCAACTGAAACGCCGCCAAATGGCGGAACTGGAGCAGGAAAACATCCGCCAGTTGCTGGACCGGCGATAAGCCCCGCGGCCGGACTGGCCCCGGTCTGGCGGGGCGGGCTGCGGGGTGCTCTCCTACCCCCGTCGCATGTACTTCGCCCGCTCCGCCGGCCCGAAATGCTCCAGCGCATAGCGCAGCATGGTCCGCGGCATTTGTCCGGCGTGTACATCCAGAAACGCGCGAAGCGTTCCCCGGTCGCGCTTTCCCACCTCGCGCAGCATCCAGCCACACGCTTTGTGCATTAAATCATGCGAGTCTTTGAGCAGCCGCTGGCAAAGCGCGAGCGTCGGCTCAAACCGGCCCTGCCGAATGAAAGCGAAGGTCGCCACCACCGCAATGCGCCGATCCCAGAGCCACCCCGAACCGGCCAGTTCTTGAAGCAGCGCGGTGCTTGGGTCATCCTCGGGTTTCAGAAATGCCCCGACGATGTTCGGAGCGCTCAAATCCACCAAGTCCCAGTTGTTGATGTGCCGCGTGTTTTGGAGATACAGCCGGAACACCAGGCGCCGGGTCCGCCCGTCACCTTCCTCAAACGCCTTCACCCAGAGCAGCAATCCCGCCAGGCGCATCTCGTGAATCGGAGACCGAACCAGCGCGAGCGCTTCCCGCGGCGGCACAATACCAAACTGCTTCACCACCCCGCGAATCACAGGGACTTTCAGCCCGATGAAAATGTCGCCTTCGCCGTATTGGCCGGGGTCAGTCTTGAAAAAACGCCGCAGAATCGCCGCCTGCGCCGGATTCGCGGCGCGGCGCAGCGCTTCCTGAATCTTCCCGACGGTCGTTGCCACCGTGCTACGACCCGATTTCTTCCTGATTCTCAACTCGCTCATGCAGATCTTCCAATCCGGGACGCGACATCTCGTCGCTCCCCGTTCCCGCCCTCCCACATTTCTATTTCAGGACTTTGCTCCTTCCTCAATTCCCCCCATTCCGCGTTCTTCTGCGCTTTCTGCGGGCCTGTTCCCCCAAAATCCTCAACGCTCCGCCTTCGACCTGGAAACGTCAGCTCGCGCCCCGTCCTGTTCTTGTGCCAAGGATGGGGCAGGACGTGGCTCAAGGTTGGGCGTGGCGGCGGGTAATGCCCATACCCAACATGGGCAACAGCTCCTCGCACTCGCGCACCCCGTAATTGAAGATTACAAAGCCGCCCGTCCGGTGTTTTCGGGTGAGGTTGATTTGTTCGACGGCCCGGTCCGGGCCGAAACGCGAAGAGGAGGCGCTCACGCCAATGCCTGGATAGCAGGGCGTTTTGCCGGCCCACTCGAGCTGGAGTCGCACCATGTTTTCGAACTGGCGGTTGTTGGGGGTGTAGTCCATGGGACAGACAAAATCCAGATAGCCCCGGTCACACCAGCATTTCCAGTCCTGGCCCACGCTGTCGCGGTCCGAGGGCCAGTTGCGAAAAACCGCGGCGGAGATTTTGATCCCGGGCCGGACCGCCCGGGTCTGCTCGCTCACGGCCCGCACCACCTCCGTGATGTGGCTGCGGCGCCACTCCAGCCATTGCTGTCGCAAGGGGCTCTCCCGCCGGACTGCCGCCGGCCAGGGCTCGAGGTCGGCGCGGCAAAAGCGTTGGAAGCGCTCCTTGCAGCCCGCGCAGAAGCAGTGGTCGGCATCCGGGTAACGGATGTAGTCAAAGTGGAGGCCATCCACTTCGTAGTTGCGTGCGACCTCGACCAGGGAGGCAATCTCCAGTTTCTGATTCTCGGGATGCGAGGGGCACAGCCACCGCTCCTCCTTCCCGGCCGAATTGGCCTGCAGCCGGCCCTCGCGCCGCAGGCGTTCCACAAACTCCTTCGGCGCGGCGCTCCCCAGGTTCCAGTTCACCTTCCACACGTGAACTTGCACCCCATGCCGCTTGGCCGCTGCCACGCACTCGCGGATTTGATCGCCGCGTTCCCGCGCCTGGGCAGCCACCGGCAGAAGGGCGCTGTCGTAATACGCCACCCCGCCCCAGAGCATGTTCGGCAAGATGGCGGTGAAGCCATTCTCCGCGAGGCGCCGGATGGCGTCGTCCCAGCTCCTGCCCTGCACGCCAAAGGCGCTGTGACACCAGAACGCGCGAAATTCGCCCGGCAGCGGCGTCTGCGCGCGGCAGAAGGCCTCGACCAATCGCTCCCGCGCCGTTTCGGCCGCCGTCCGGGCCTCGGGGAAGCGGCCCGCAGCAGCCAGGCTCTGCGCGGTTGCTCGCAGCCGGGCGGCATCCTCGAGCGCAGTTTGCACCTCGGGACGCTCTCCGCCCAACCGTCGAATTTCCCGCACGGCCTCCTCATACCTCGTGTAACTCGCGACCTGTCCGACCGCCGCGATGCTCGCCTCCACACTGGGGCGAAC
>FWPV01012766.1_pt1 | contig 12861 bp, 9 predicted proteins | sample 2228371 | NCBI WGS metagenome assembly FWPV01 (sample SAMEA103939776, study PRJEB20133) | metagenome | reverse complement strand
GGCAATTCGCGATGGATTGAAAAAAGCTTATACCCCCGGTAGGCTTGAAGTTTTGCACAAAGAGCCGTTTGTAATCATAGATGGTGCGCATAACCTTGATGCAGCACGCATGCTTGCCAATGAGATTCGCCGCTTTCCTAAAGATAGGTTGATACTTGTAATCGGGATGGTTTCCGGTCATTCTATTGAGGATGTCATTTCGACGCTTGCTCCACTTTCAAATATAGTAATAGCTACCCAATCATCAAGCATTAGAGCGGCACGGGTAAAGGATGTTGCCAACGTAGCTGGGCGTTACTGCTCGAGTGTAGAACAAATCACGCCTGTTTCTGCTGCGGTCAGACGGGCGCTAACTTTGGCTTCAAAAAAGGATCTTATTTGCATTACAGGTTCATTCTATACCGTTGGAGAAGTTCCGAGAGATATCGGTAGCCTGCTTGATAAGTTTTAAGAGGCATAAGATTGGGTATAAACAAAATGCCCCCTGGCGCGGTTGATTGTTTGGATCACCCCACATTTCCAACCTGCGTGAACTGTGCAGAGGCGGCCGGTACACTTCACACTGCCAACTTCTTGCGCGCCTTGCGGCCAGCGAGCAACCTAGGCTTAAGTTTCAGAAGCGCGGTCACCCCACGATGCATCGCTGTTACGGAAAGTTTTATGAAAGGGGTGTTTAAAATGAGCACGAGCCAGGGTTTGATTAAGGGTGTTAGCCCTCCTCGAAGGCGTTCGTTCCAAAAAGGTGCAGTTAGAGTTTCTAATTGCAAGAAGAATCACACAATTTTCACGCAAAATAATAAGCTGGAGCTACGCTTTAATGCAGATATGAAATATCTGCGGATTGTGCGCCTTATAACCCAAGAAATAGCAGAAGGTTTGTTGCTGAATGAGAATTCAATTTACGATTTGAAGCTTGCCGTTGGTGAAGCATGTGCCAATGCAATTGAGCATGGCTCGCCTCTCGGTTGCAGGAATGAGATTGTTGTTACTTTCTCATGGACAGAAAACGAACTTAGGGTCGAAGTTGCGGATCAAGGTATGGGATGCTGGACAGAAACCGCTCAGGCTAAGGGTACTTGCGAGAGGGGATTCGGCATTCCGCTGATGGAGGCTCTGATGGAGCGGGTAGCCTTTATTTTCGGCTCCAATGGAACAAAAGTGATTTTATCTAAGCGAATTTAGAAATTAGCTCGTGGTGAAATTGTCTTTTAATTTTTAGACGTGGGTAGAACGATTAGGCATTTTATGAAGGCTTAAGCAAAACCCACGTCTAATTTTGTTTATGGGAGGGACAATCAAAGTGGAGCTTCGAGAACTTGGACGAACTGGAAAGAAACTTACGCTCCTGAGTCTTGGTTGCATGCGTCTGCCGGATGATGACGAAGAAGGAGCGAAGGTTGTGAGCCGTGCGGTTGACCTTGGTATTAATTACTTTGAAACATCCGAATGGTATTGCAATAACCGAAGCGAAATAAAGGTTGCTATGGGAATAAAAGGTCGCCGTGACAAGGTCTATATCTCTACTAAGTGCAAAATTAAACCTGAGACCACACCAGACGATGTAAAGAGGGCTTTTGAAGGTTCGCTTCGGAGGTTAGAGGTTGACTACGTGGACTTCTATCAGGTGTGGGATTTTAGGTGGCCTGAATACGATGCTGTTTTTAAAAAGGGTGGAGCGCTCGACGTACTGGAGAAGTTGCGAGATGAAGGTCTTATAGGCCACATTGGTATGACAAGCCATGAGTCAAATGAACATGTGCTTGAATGTCTCAATACAGGTCGCCTTGAGAGTATTACGCTAGCCTATCATATGCTGAATCGCGAAAAAGAGCCTGTAATTCAGTATGCTTTTGAGCATGGCATTGGCGTTGTTATTATGACTCCGTTGGCTGGTGGAATGCTTGCTACTCCTTCGGATGTTTTATCGAATCTAGCAGGCGGAAAGCGAACCTCCACGGCAGCGGTAGCTCTAACGTTTGTAATGTCCAATCCTTATGTAACCACAATACCTTCGGGTATGACTTCGGTTAAGGAAGTGGAAGAGAACGTTCGTACTGCAGAAGAGTTCGTGCCGCTTTCGGCTGAGGAAAAAGATGCGCTCGTAAAAACGCTGGATGAGTATAAAGCCCTTGGAGAGAAGTTTTGCACTGGATGTAACTACTGTATGCCGTGCCCAAATGACGTTCGCATTCCCGGCTTATTCCGTATTCGCAACTACTACAAAGTATTTGGTCTGAAAGAGTGGGCTGAGCGGTCGTACGCACGAATGAAAGAACGTCATCCTATAAATTGCATTGAATGTGGTGAGTGCGAAAAGAAATGCCCTAACAACATTCCAATAATCCGCCAGATTAAGGAAGTCCAGGCATTGTTTGAGGGAGGCGAAAGTTGAGGATTTGCGCAATATCCTGCGAAGTTTTTGCCCGTGAGTGTGCTAGAGCGGTTGCCTATTCGCCTCATGTTGTGGACTTAGTCCTGCTTCCTTTTGGCTTGCATAATGAGCCAGATGAGCTTCGGCTGAGGCTGCAGAAAGAGATTGACCGGACTTCCGATGGGGTATACGAGTATATTGTATTAGCGTATGGGTTGTGTAGCAGAGGTACTGCCGATCTCGTGGCTAGGGGCACACCAATAGTGATTCCCCGCGCTCATGACTGCATTACGCTTCTCCTAGGCTCGCGACAGCGTTATGATGAGGAGTTTGTGCGACATCCCGGAACATACTATTACAGCCCCGGGTGGGTAGAGCGAAAAGAAGGTGAGGTTAGACAGGGCGTCGTGAATTCGGTACAAGAACGCCTAGAGGAAGAGCGTTTTCGGCAGTACATGGAGAAATACGGCGAGGATAACGCACGATTCCTAATTGAACAAGAACGGCTTTGGCTAGTAAACTACAACAGAGCCGCCTTTATTAATACGGGTCTCGGAAACATTGAAAACTATCGTGAGTTCACAAAACGATTGGCGGAGAGCAGGGGATGGTCATATGAGGAAATCAGAGGCGATACGCGTCTGATAGACAAACTCCTATTCGGCGATTGGGATGAAGCGGAATTCCTCATAGTCAGACCCGGATGCAGAACAGTCGAACAGATAAACAACGGGATTATTTCTGCGCTGTAACCTTCGAGAACGATAGCCACCAATTTGCTTCTTACTTCGTTGCTTTGTATATGCTTGTGGATTGGAATTCGGCGTAAAATATGCTAAATTTTCTTTGGTGATGTAACTGAAATGCCTGCGAATCTAACTCCACAATATAGAGAAGCTGAAGAAAGATACCGCCAGGCGAAAACTTTTGAGGAGAAGCTTGCGGCTCTCGAAGAAATGCTTGCGGTTATCCCTAAACACAAGGGAACCGAGCATATGCAAGGCGACATCAAGCGCCGAATAGCAAAGCTGAAAGAGCAGGAAGAGCAGAGGATCACAAAGGGCAAGCGATCTTCTAGCTTATACAACGTTGAGAAGGAAGGCGGCGGACAGGTTGTGTTGGTCGGACCGGCAAATTCCGGTAAGTCGAAACTCCTGTCGAGAATCACAAATGCCCAGCCGGAGATTGGCGAGTATCCATACACCACGCAGAAACCCTTTCCCGGCATGATGGAATATGAGGACATCCAATTCCAAATTGTGGATATGCCGCCGATAACGGAGGAATTTACCGAACCTTGGATGGCGGCAATTGCAAGGAATTCGGATGGAATTTTGTTTGTCATAGACACCAGCGCTGAGTCGGTTTTGGAGGAAATTGAAAGTACACTTCGCGTATTGGAGAAGTTCCGCGTGCGGCTCTATGGATGGGATCGGCCGGTGCCTCGTGATGAGCTTGGACTTGTTGTTCCAAAGAAGACGATCCTTATAGCTAATAAGATGGACCTCATTGAAAGTGCTGATAATTATGAGGTTATAAAGGAACTCTATGGCGAGCGATTCCCCATTATTCCTGTATCTTCCGAGACAGGTCAGGGGCTAGAAGATCTCAAGCGGCAAGTTTTCCGTATGCTCGATGTGGTTCGTATTTACACCAAAGTCCCCGGGAAACCAGCTGATATGGATACCCCATATGTCGTACCCCGAGGCACAACTGTGATCGAGCTGGCAACTATGATCCACAAGGACTTTGCAGAGAAGCTTAGGTATGCTCGAATTTGGGGCGCATCAAAGTTTGAGGGCCAAATGGTCAGCCGCGATCACGTTCTCGAGGACAGAGATGTGATCGAACTCCATGTGTAATTTTGATGCAGCCCCGTCTGCAAAAAATCTTCTTCGTAAGTTAAGCCTTCACCTTTACAGCCTTCTTTTCCGGGTCCTTGAAGAAAAGCAAGAAGGCTAGTGCACAAGCCACGGTTAGCGCACAGGGTATTAGGAAGACTTTTGTCCACATATGCTGGTCTGTTGTGGTTGGGAATATCTTAAGAATGTATCCCGTAAACTGCATTCCTAGCCAAGTGCCGATTCCAAGTGTTACCAGCGTAAGGAGGCTCTGAGCTGATGCCCTAATGTCTTTGCTTGCAACCATATCCACAAAAATTTGACTTGCTACAAAGAAGAATGCATAGCCGAATCCATGAAGCGTGAGTGATGCAATAACCAGCGGTCGCATTACCTCAATTGGGCCATAGGGAGCGGCTGAGAAGACTATGTAGCGTAAGGGCCAAGCAATTACCCCCAAGGCTAGGGTTTTGCGAATTCCCAAATATCGCAAAGCAATTGGCAGAAGGAATGCCATTGCAATGATCTCAGCAGCTTGTGCAACTGACATAGTTGCAGGAATGTTCGCACTGTCAATCTTCAGGGCGCGATTAAGGAAGTCAGCCGTCGGAAGATAGTAGAATTGCAGTTCCGTTGTTACAACAAACGCTATCAGCATGAAGACAAGAAAGTTGGTGTTCTTCAACAGCACAAATGCTTCACGAAATGCTAATGGATCCGCAGCTTCATCTTTAGCCGGTGGTGTGTGGGGAAGTGTCAGGCAGAATAAGCCCATTATAATGCTAGATATGCCCGCAAGGAGGAGGCAGTCTGACATACCGGGAGGTGTGCCAATTTTTCGCCAAAGAGTTAGCACCAAGCCAGCCACAATCCAGCCTATAGTTCCCCATACCCTTATGCCGCCGAAAGCTTTCTCATCCTTTAGGTGGTGAAATGCCAATGAATTGGTAAGGGCAAGCGTCGGCGCGAAAAGCAAACAATAGAGCCCAAAAACAAGCATTATGTTTCCAAAACCATGGGTCTTGGCAGCGATTAGAAGAAATATACCGCCGGCTAGCTGGGCAAATGCTAGAAACCATTGAGTCGGTACCCATCGGTCTGCGACTTGCCCGCCGGTGAATGGAGCAAGAATGCATGCTAGCGGCAATAGCCCGAAGAGTAGCGCTGCCTGCTGTGGAGAGAGCCCAAGGCCGTTTGGCGGAGCACTTACCAGATATGGCCAGAGAACAGGCGCCCACGCACCCCAAATTGCATACTCTAAGAACATCATTAGACTAAGTCTCAATCGTAGACCAAATCCCATAATTTCCTCCAGTAAAGAATAAATCTTAATATTCCTTTTCGTTAAAAGAACCCAGCATTCCTTCATCTTATGCTGTCTTAATTGACTTATTTATGGCTCAGGGATTAAGATTGTGAAGGGGGATATGAATGAAATCGCATACTGAATACCTTTGGTTTAATACTTCCAAGCGGCGAGAATACGTAAATATCACCGATGAATGCGCAAGGATACTTGAGGAAAGCGGCATAAAGGAAGGGTTGATGCTTGTCTCGGCAATGCATATAACAGCTGGGGTATGGGTGAATGACAACGAGGCTGGTATCATGCAAGATGCCGATGATATGCTTGAACGGCTTGCTCCTTTCAATCCGAATTACCGCCACCACAGAACCGGTGAAGACAATGGCGATGCCCACTTGAAGAACCTTCTAACCCATCATCAGGTAATAATTCCCATCACTAATGGTAAGCTCGATTTAGGCCCATGGCAGACGATTTTTTACTGTGAGTTTGACGGCAGAAGAAGAAAAAGAGTAGTGGTGAAGATAATAGGAGAATAGAATACAACTTTTGATTCTCGGAGGTGGACAATGATTTGGCAGGAATATTCGCGGAAATTAAAAGAAGTTCTCGAACTTGAGGGTAGCCCTGTATCAGTTACTTATTCGATGGAACCGGCAAAAGATGCTGAACCTGGCAAACACTCGGCATGTAAGGCGATTTTGGATGCAAGTGATGGCAAGATTATCAATTTGACGAAAGACAATTCTTCTTGTCATGGAGGAACTTGGCACTTAGGCTTGGGACCGCGTCCCAGCGGAGACCAAGACAAGGCATTGAAGAAGTTCCTTGTCAATGGTGAAAAACTCTTTTGCTCGGTAGCTGTATTCCAAAGGGTAATGATGTTGGGCTCGCAGCCGCCGGAGGGCGCCGCCGAGAATGTAGTATTTTCTCCAATGGACAAGGCAGAGTTTATGCCAGATGTCGTATTGTTTGTGGTAAATCCTGAGCAGGCATGCAGGCTGATTCAACTGGCTGTTTATTGGGACGGCATTAATCCAAAGACCGAGCTTGTTGGTTCTGGTTGTCACATGGCAATTGCCTACCCAATTGTCTCCGGTGAGCTTAACGTTACCTTCCTAGATTGGACGGCGCGGCGTACAAGGCAATATAAGCGGAATGAACTAATTGTGAGCATACCCTATCACAAATTGCCTAATATCATAGAGGCGCTTGATAGATGTACCGCCGGCACAGCTAGTCTCGAGATACCACCGGAATTTCGGTCGCTAGAAGAATAGCAAACCTAAAATAAATCACAAAACCTTTGATCAAAGGTATTTTCAGGGCATAAGGCACAAGCATTTCTCTTGTATGATAACTATCGCTCGCCAATTGAAGCATAGTAAGGGAAAATTGTAGCAGTTTAATAAGCCGCTTCTAGACGTATTTCCTTAGGCAGGTTATTTCCTGCAAACCTGACTATCCCTTTTATGGGATCAAAGTTTTTGTAAGATTTTCCATTAACAATTACCGAGCGAATAGGCTTCTTCAGAGGATGCCGCAGATAAACCTCGAGATTTTCAGGTGGATTATGCTTGGGCGGCAAAATTGTAGCTTCTATGGCGTTAGCCTTCGAAATTATGGAGAAACTAAGTGTACCAAAGTAACTGGGCATTTTCTCGCAATTGATTTTCTTCCCAGCTTCAAACCATTTTCTAGGCGCACCGGGAGTTATCTTGAGCGTATCTCCATCTTCCATAAGCAGCATATGCCTTAGCCAAGTGACGAAGGCACTCTCGTCAGGTGATTTGAAGAATGGTCCTGCACCGTGCCCGTAGCCTTCAACAGGATGCTCGCAGAAAGTACGTACATCCGGGTAGAGATTAGCCGCCATGCTGTTGTAGAATGCCCTGATGGCGTGTTCTGGCTGTCCTCGCTTGAGATACACCAATGGATTTGGCAGTAGGTTTGACTGTATGGTAATTCCACCTTGGCTAAACCAATATTTTTCGAAGTTGTCAATCCGCCGTCCATAAAGGGGGCTGATGAAAACATTATCCTCTGCATCCTTGAGTATCCAAGTCGCCTCATCACTGTTTGATTCGTATACCCCACAGTCAATTAGGTGTATGGGTCCATAAAGTGCATCTCTTATCCAACCCCAGTCCCTACCTCTAAGTAGGCAGCGGGTAGGCTGGAATGGTACGGATGTGCCATCTCTGAGGCGAACTACGGGCGCTCGTGTCATTGACTCACGCGCTGCTTGTCGAAGGTCGTCCATAAATGCTTTGGCATCCCTTTCGATTCTTTCTGCGTCAGGGTGTTTAATCTCTTTGAGCACTTTAGCAGTCTCGATCATTCCCCGAGCTGCATAAGCGTTTACTGCATACCAATAATGGAACTCTGGTGGATCTTCGAGGTGTCCGGGCGGAAGTAGACCATATTCCCAAACTTTGTTTCCTTGGGTATCTGTGTTCATGGTGGCTTTTCGCTCGCGGGTAACAAAATCACATGCGGCGATCAGGTTCGGAGCAATCTTTTCAGCCCACTTTTTGTCGCGGGTGATTTTGTAGTGTTCTGCAAGCATCCAGAGCACAAAGCCATGATCGAGGTTGTAGTTGAAAGTTTGGTAATCTATGTCATCGCTAACACGCAAGCCGTGAAGAGCTCCTGTGGGATCTTTAAAGCGTCCGTGTAAATTTCGGGTGCCTTGAAGTTTAAGAAATGGCTCAAGGTATTTTTCCGCACGCTTGTGATGTCCGCGCAGATCAAGTGATCGAACTTGGTGCATTGCTTCGTTAGCGCAGACCGAATATGCGTATGTTGCTGCTGGAACCATCGTTAAGCCAGTGAGTGGATCTTTGTCAGCCGTTATAGCGATATGAGTTACTTGGAATCGGATGAAATCATTGAGCAGGGGCTCTGGCGTTTCAATTCGTGCGCCTGTGTTAATTACAGATTTCCAGTACTTAATAGTTTCGTTGTATTTGTCTTTGTAATTTGGCTTTGTGATTTCCTGCCGTCCCTCCATACCTTGGAATGTTATGAACGGCACGCGGAGCTCGATGTCATGGGATTGTTTGGGTCCGAGATTGATGGAATACCGAACAACACTTTGCCATTCAGGTGTGGACGTAACATCAAGATTGCCTTTGTAATTCTTATTGAAATAGAGGCGAAGTCTTGGTTGCTTGTATGATATTATCGATTTTCCATTGGCAGGCTGGAGGTCTTGCATTGCTAGTATGAAACCATCTTCTATTTCTAGGCGTTCTGGGTGATCCATTGCAATCCACAATAGCGCAGTTGCCGGCTTTTCCTGCAAGTTTGCAATGGAAATCTTGCAGAATAGTATGGTAGTTTCATCCCCACGCTGCTTTGGCTCATCTTTTTGCTTTCCGTCTAGCAAGGCGGCAAAGCTTTCTTGCCGATATGAGATGTCATCACTTTTCCATTCCGAGATTAGCACGGGGAGGTATCCATCAAGGACGGATTGACGGGTGTCATTCTCGCCCTCGCGTTTTTCCATCGCCCTTCCAGTCATAATCCGGTAGCGCAAATAACTTTCACCTTCCGGAAAGAAAAGTGGCTCGCGTTCGGTTGGTTTTGATTTTAATGCGCTCCTGTCTATTAAAATGTCACCGTTATATAGAACCGCTATCTCCTGCCGGTTGCCATCGCATCCAAGAGGAACGTACCTTGGCAATGGAGTTTGGAGGGTTTTCTGAAGTTGAGGAATTTCTTTGCTTGCGCGCTCATAAGATTGCTCAGGCTCATCAGCCACTCGATCATATACGCATTTCTCGGTTTGAGGGTGACTCCTAGACCAGTCATCGAAACTCACGCCGCTTGAAATGAAGACGCCAAAATCCTTGATAAAAATAGGGTCGCAGATGGCTTCCAGTGGCAGAAATGAGAAGCTGAAGCGATCAGTGCGCAAAGTGCAAATAGTTCGGTCGGGCAAATTGAGCGTTACTTCGGCAGCAAGTACGGACATATCCAACACCTTGCCGCGAATGTTTAGCTTGATTCCTTTCCCCGGCTCGGTATGCTGGTCGTCATACATTACATAGCCGTTGTGCGCTTCCAATAGTGCGGATTGTGGTACTTCCTTGTTGCCGCAGCCAAACTCAATTCTGATGGGTACTTCAACCCATTTGTAATCGCCTTCAACTCTGATGGAAAGTATTTCAGGGGCTTGCCCTTGTTGGAAAAGAAGTCGAACGCGCAGAGTCGGTCGGTATGTTACGGGTTCAATACCATCCCTGTCAAGTTCTTCGCGGTCGAGAGGCAGAACTGCAAAGACGGTCTCGCCATCCTTGGAAGAGCAGCTTGTCTTTGCCGTAACCCACCTGCCATTGTACAGGTCGTCAATGGCGTTCCACCCGCTAAAGCCATGCTGTGGCCAGCTTCGGTGCCAATACTGAACCTTAATTAACGAAGGGTCTGGTGCTTTGTCGGGATTTTTCCATCGGACAGCAACTTTGCTAAATCGCCTTGGTTCTTGCCACTCCAATCCGATATGAGGTCCACCTTGCTCAGGTACATTTTCTGGACGCCACCATCGTGTGCCGTCGCTGTCAATTATGGGGCTGAGCGCATGGGTTTCAATATTCTCAGGATTAGTGCCCGTCCAGAAAGCTACAATGGCAAAAGGCACGGCATCAACGAATTGTCCAGGCTGCGGAATTATAAACATATGAGATTCCTCCTCGCTGTTTGCCGTATCATTTGTTCAAATTGAATGGCTGACCGAAATCTTTGCAGGCATAAAAAACTGATCGCAATTTTGATTACCAATTCGCCGGGTATACGTTCACATTCGTCAGGCAGCCAAGGAGTGTGTAGAATCCGCCTTGCAGGATGTCGCCGGCAATCATGCCAAGAAAGAATGGCAGGGCACGGCGATAAAGTCTCAAACCGCCCGCTCTCGTGATCACTACCTTCAAAAGCCATGCTACAAAAAATGGACCCCATGTGTAGTTCATTGTCCATGTATTAGCCATCGCATAGCCGACTGGGTGGAAGGGCCACCATACATATTTGCCTCTAAGGAACGCAAGTATACTCGTGATGAGTATTCCTGCACCGACGCCTTTTAGACCAGCCCAGTCGGTGGGTCTTGGGGTGCGGATGAATTGTGCCAATACCGTAAACGAGTTCATACCCGAATAGCTTCTCCAGTGGTTTGTTTTTGCAAGCGCACCGTAGTTAGTCCAAAGTGTCAATGCGATTATGAAAGAGATCATTACGCCTATACTGACGGAAATAAGTATAGGGACGACAAGACGGCGGAAGTCTACCTTTGCAGAATCAGCCATCTTAAGAGCGTCTAGCTCATGGGGCATGCATGTTCCTCTAAAATCTTGGCCCGCGGTTGCGGCACGGACATATGTCAACGCAGTGAGATCAGCAGTCGTAAAGAAGTTCGTTCCGAAAATTGTTTGCATTAAGCGGTAACCGTCTATGTCGGGGCCCACTGGCCAAACATTGCCAGTTTCGGCGCGAATTCGGGTTGCCGCAATTAAATAGACTAACACTAGGGTAATCATCATAATAGCTATGGGAAGCCTTGCACCGGCTATTACCGTAAAAGCAACGAGAATTATAAAGCACACCGCCAAGCCAATAAAAGCCATCTGATGTGTTTTGGCGTGCGGATCATTTGGTTTTTTGCCTATAAAAGCGTCCCTAAAGATTTGCGTGAGATGCCGTCTGGCTAGCCATAATGCCGATATTGAAATTCCCAAAAAGGCTCCCGCACCCTGAAATGACAAATAAGGAAACACACTCTGAGCGCTGTAACCCGCACTCTCAGTTGCCCGTATCGCTGATGCAAAAATTAGCTCGGCTTTGGTTACGAGAAAGAAGAACCAGCAACTGAACACAACTTCGGTGGAGAGGAGAAAGCCTATGCCGATTGCAAATGGAAAGAAAGTAATGGACGTTGGTCCTATCGCATTCCATGGAGGGTTTTGGAAATAGATACTCAATTCAGTTGCCCGAACCTGTATCATTGGCATATTCGGTATATTCTCGTGCAGTGTGTTCAGAGTGCCCAGCAGAAATGTTGCAATTGCGCCTCCCCAAAAAAGCTTTTCCCTAAACAGCGGTACTTTTTCTCGCGTGAGCTCGATTGGGAGGGCAACCGTGGGGAAGGGGAGCTTTTCATTTTCAATCCACTGTTTCCGCAGCAGAATTACAATACAAAGAGTTGCTGATGCGAATACGAATAGAAAGCCAACCCAAACGCAGATTTGGGTAGCCCATTCGCTCCAGATGAATGGTGAATTGCCTTTGTAAAAGTGGTCAAGCGCCGTCTTATCAGTTTGAGCAAGCCACCTTGGGATATATGGATGAAATAAAGAAGCCCATCCATTTGCCTCCGAAGCAAAGTAGTGTGCGGCAGTGAGAGTAGGTATTAAGAAGTGCAATCCTCCAGAAGAGGAAAGTACCGTTCCGACGGTAGACATGGCGTAAATGATGATTAGTTCGCCCTGAGCTAGTGCCAGACCGGGCAGAAATTTGGTGATAATCAAATTAATGGCTACAACTGCCAGAAGCGCATTGAATGCGCCGAATGGGATAGACGTATTTGCTAGAGCTGTGTGGCCCCGAAAGCTGCCGAGCACCAGCTCAGCGTAATGTAGCCAAAGATTTACCAAAACAGTGACTATCAAACCTATTGTCACTGCTCGCCAAGTTAGCGTTTTTGGGGAAGTGTTCTTGTCCAAAGGTTAAACCCTGTTCAGTTAGCTACTGCTTTTGGAGTTATATTATTTCGCGAAAGAAATCTGCGTCTCGCTTAAGAACTGATTGCCACTCTTCCCGGGGCCAACGTCCAAGCGATTCATCCTCGAGACAAAGATCGCGTTCGTATCCGGCATCCTTGAGTATGGCAACTACTTTGCGATGGTCAATATCCCCATCTCGCAGCGGAGAGACGTATTCGCCATATTTGTAGCCTATTTCGCGCTCAACCTCGCGAATCTCCGGTGGGTAATTGATATTTTTCGCATGCGTATGCTTGCAAAACGGCGCAAAATGCTTGATGATTTCATAGACTCTGCTAAGAGGGTGCCCTCGCCAATAGAAGTTTCCAGTGTCAATTGTAACTCCAACTCGCGGAGAGCCGACCCTTTCGAGTAGTTGGTCTAAAAACTCAGGCATATTGCCTTGATAGCCGTGATTCTCTACGCCAAGATCAACGTTTGAGTTTGGTGTGGCATCAAGTACTCGTTTCATGCAGTCCGCGAAGACAGTAACATTGTGTTCCAGCGGCATGTCTTTCTCGCCATGCATGATTGCGTCTATCCGGATCACGGGAATTTGAAGAGCTGATGCTACTTTGACAGCTGCTA
>FWPV01006289.1_pt1 | contig 12861 bp, 11 predicted proteins | sample 2228371 | NCBI WGS metagenome assembly FWPV01 (sample SAMEA103939776, study PRJEB20133) | metagenome | reverse complement strand
CGAGGGGTTCGTTAAAAACGGTTATCCGGTCGAGCTGGCACGCCAGCGCGCCTATAGCGGGTGCCATTGGTCGGCCATCCCCGGGCGCGAGTACACGCTCAACGATTGCGTCAAGATCAACTTTGCGGCCGTTTTTGAGGTGGCCTGGGAGGAGATGTTTGCGGATAGCACGACGCCCCCCAGCGTGGCCAACCTGTGGGCGCGCTTTGAGAAGCACCTGCACCGCGCCGTTGACGTCATCAAGATGGGCCTCGATTTCCACATGGAGCACATGCATCAGGTCTTTCCCGAGTTGGTGCTCGACCTGCTGTGCTATGGCCCCATCGAAAAGGGCGAGGATGCCTCGCACGGCGGTGTCGAGTTCTACAACCTATGCGTGGACGGCGCGGCTCTGGCGACGGTCGCCGACTCGTTTGCCGCATGCGAGCAGCGCATCGAAAAGGAGCATCGCTTGACCTGGGAAGAGCTCAAGCGGCATATGGACAACAATTGGGCCGGCCCCGAGGGAGAGCGCGTGCGCATGATGATGAAGAGTATCCCGCGTTACGGCAGTGGCGGCTCGCGCGCCGACGAATATGCGGTGCGCGTCTCACAAGCTTTCACCCGATTTACGAAGGAGAGTCCCACACCCAAAGGCTTTAATGTGATCCCGGGCATCTTTTCCTGGGCGAACACCATCCCGATGGGCAAGCAGGTCAAAGCTACGCCCAACGGGCGTAAGGCAGGCGATCCTATCTCGCACGGCTCCAACCCCGATCCCGGCTTTCGCAAGGACGGAGCGCCCAGCGCCATGGCTGCGGCGATTGCCAGCGTGCAACCGGGTTACGGGAATGCCGCGCCGATGCAGATCGAGTTCGATCCGGGCATCTCCAAGGACGAGGGCGGCATCGAAAAGGTGGCTAACCTTATCAAGACGCACTTTGACCTGGGCGGCACGCAGATCAACATGAATGTGATTGACGTGAACAAGGTGCTCGAAGCGCACAAAGACCCGTCCAAGTATCCTGACCTCGTCGTGCGCGTGACGGGCTTTAGCGCCTATTTCGCCAGCCTTTCTCCCGAGTTCCGCCAGTTGGTGGTGGATCGCATCATCGCGGAGAACCAAGCATAGCAAAAGCTCAATCGGACGGCTTTTGAGCCGGTCTGCGCCTAATTGCAACAGGCGCTCGCGAGATACGCCACGTTGGACACGTCCCTGGGTCCAACGTGGCGTGTTCGTTTAGCTCCCCGTGATCTCTTTGACCAGGTTGAAAAAGCCGCGCTTGCGCTCCGTCGAGATGCCCCAGTTGACCGGGACAGATTGATAACCGTCGCGGTAGTTGCCCTCGCCGGGGTCGAAATATCCCCAGGATGCCCCGCGGGAGATGGCTGCGATAAAGTTGTTGTAGGGCTTGTCAAAATCGAAATGGTCGTCCTCGTTAAAGAGGATCGGCATGGGGCGATACCCCTCCACGGCGCGCGTCTGATCCACCATTTGCGCAATACGGTGAGGGTCGGAGACGCCGTTGCCGTGGAGCAGGATAAAGTCGGAGACGCGCACCACGTTCGGCGTGGGGATCGAGCCTCCTCCCCAACTGGTGCCCACGAGCAAGCGCCGACCGTCTTTTGTGGCGCTTTTGACGCGCTCGATCAGTTCGTGGACGCGCGGTGGGGTCAGGATGGGATGCTCGTAACGCTTGACGTCGCACTCGTTGTTTGTCTCGATGAGCACGTGGCGATAGCCGCTGTCGAGCACCCACTGCACGGCATTATCCAGAGCGCGCAGGACGGCGGCCTCGTCTTTGAGTTGCTCATCCTGACCAAAGTAAAATATGCCCAGGATGACCGCCATGCCCAGTTCGTCGCAGCGGTCAAGGACGCGCTTCATGCGCGACAAATAGTCGGGCTTGATCGAGCCGTCGGGGTTGAAACCCGTGTTCACCCAGGGCTGGCTGGCGCTATAGCCTTTGGGGTTGCCGCCTTGAAAGTTGACCGTCACGGCCAACAGCCCGTGCTGCCGATAGATGGGTAGCGCGGCAAGGAATTCGCGCACGTTGCGCTCGGGGTCCCACACGCCCGTGTCGGGATAGGCCCAGCGAGAGCGCGTCTCGGGGTTCGCATCGTCAAAGGTGGCCTGCACCATGCGGCTGTTGAGCAGCAGCCCCTCGATGCGATACCCCCGCCATACGCGCCCTTTGTAGGTGGGTTCGCCGTTGATGAAGAATCGTTCGCCCTCGATCGTGACATGGGTCATAGGGGTTCCTCCTTTGTTATTCATCCAGCGCATCCTCGGGCAGGCCGAGGGGCAATGGGATAGGACGGTTAAAAGTGCTTTCTATTGCGCAGTGCGTCTTGGTGCGCGCAGAATCGAGAAAGCCCCACATCGCGTCCAGGACATGGTAGGCCTGCGTGCCCGTGACGCGGTGCGCTCGGCCAGAAACGATGGCGTGCGCCATATCGGCCACACCGATGCCCCACATATTGCGACCGTCGGTATGGCCGTGGGTGAGAGGCACGTCTACAAATTCCTTATCGCCCGCCTTGCACAGGCGCACCGGCCCGGCCAGCGTGTTGGGATCGGGAACGGACAGAGTGCCCTCGGTGCCATAAATCTCGATGCGCGGCAACTGCGAGCGCCAGGTGGCAAAGGTGGTGATGATCGTGCCGATGGCGCCACTGGCGAACTCGATCGTGCCCGTCACGTGGTCGGGCGTCTCGACGATGATCTTTTCGCCATAGTGCGGCTGGCTGGTGATGGTGCGCTCGGGGATCTGAATGCCCGCCGACCCCGAGACGCGCGCAATGGGCCCGAGCAACGTAGTGAGTGCCGTCAGGTAGTAGGGGCCCATGTCGAACATGGGGCCAGCGCCGGCCTTGTAGTAGTATGCCGGGTCTGGGTGCCAGGACTCGTGGCCGTGACTCATCATGAACGCCGAACAGGCCACGGGCTGGCCGATCGCGCCGTCGTCGATCAGCTTGCGGCAGGTCTGCAATCCCCCGCCCAGGAAGGTGCCCGGCGCGCAGCCCAGGCGGACGCCTTTCTCGCGCGCTGCAAGCACTGCTTTGAGGCCGTCCTCGCGCGTGACGGCCAAGGGCTTTTCAGTATAGACGTGCTTGCCCGCCGCAATGGCCGCCAGATTGATCTCGGTGTGCGCCTGGGGCGTGGTCAAGTTCACCACGATCTGGATCGCCGGATCGGCCAATAATTCCTGGACGCTGCACGCCCTGGGCACGCCAAACTCCTCGGCGCGAGCCACGGCGCGCTCGGGGAATTGGTCGGCCACGGCCACGCACTCCAAGATGCGAAAGGTCTTGGCGGTGCGCAGGTAGGCCGCGCTGATGTTGCCACAACCAATGATGCCGATTTTCACTGTAGTCATCTTGTGCTCCGCGTTGTTAGGATTTATCAAATATGGAACGATCAATAGATGCAGCTTGTCTCCAAAAACGCTCATTATAAACAGTTCGTCGGCCTAAGCAGAGGCTTTGGTGCACACTATACTCCCATTTGCCAGTTGCACAACTTTCCCTCGTCTCCTCGTGCATGAAACGCCTTGACGGGCTTGGCTGCATCGCGCGCTTCGACTAGGCGCTGATCACCACAGAGGCGTTCCGATCAAAGGGATTCGTGCGCAGAGCGAGCGAAAACAGATAGGGATACCGCTCCTGCAAATGGCTCATATAGCCCAACCATTCGACCATCAACGCGCGGTAGGCCCTGGCCATATCGAGAGAAAGATGCGCGTAATCCGAAGGCGGGAGGTTATGCAAATCCCCGCGATGAGCCAGCTCGTCCATCAAGTGAAAGACGGCCCAAAGCATGTCCGTGAAGGATTCGTGCTCCAACAGGTTAGGGTTCTCCAGCAGCCGAAGCAAAAAGCTCCTCTCGCCCACCAACAAACGGCGCAGCGCGTCCAGGTCGCCTTTTTGGCTGTCAATATGCGGCTCGAACTGCTTGATACGCTGGCTTGCCGCAGCAAAGCGCTCGCGCGGCCAGCTTTGGGCCACCAGAAGGTCTTGGCGGATACGATCCGCATGGGCGTCAAACTGAGCGAGATAGCCCATGAGTTCCGTGCCCACCTCGCCGAAAAAGGCCCCGATCACCATGTTCAGCTTTTGAAAAAGAGCGCGTTTTTCGCGTTCGCTGAGCAATTTGCGCAAGATGAGCGTGACGAGCAATACGTTGATCGGCAAAAAACCCAAATCGAGGATCAGATAGAAAAAGATGTTGCGAACGTCTCTGAAGATCAGATAGTGTGTGATATGGACAAACGCCGATGTTGTGATCAAAGCGATGCCGAGAAGAACTTGCCACCCCAAGCGCTTCAAGATCATACCTCCACTGACCATGCGGTAACCCCAAGCATACAACATCGCATCATAGACGCCAAAGCGCGGCCCTTGCCCTTTCGCCGAAAATGGCCATAATAGCCTCAAAAGGAAATGTGATGAATCATCAAGCCTATCCCATTCTTGAATTCGATCCTACGCCCGAAGCGCTCATCGAACCCGGTCGGCTGATCAAACCGATCGATATCGCCGAGCATTGTGTGGTGTGCTTTTTCCAGGACGTCATTGACAAGTTAATTTTGGAAGGCCGCGCCAAGGTCGTGGCCACGCAGCGCAGCGAGATCGGCCCTCACCCCATCTACGAGATCGAAATGGACGGGAAGCGCTTGGCGGTGTTTCATCCGGGCGTTGGAGCACCTTTGGCGGCGGGCCTGCTCGAAGAGGTCATCGCTCTGGGCTGCCGCAAGTTCGTGGCTTGTGGAGGCTGCGGCGTGTTGGATCGCGCCATCGCCGTGGGGCATATTCTCGTGCCCACCTCTGCTCTACGCGACGAAGGTACATCCTATCACTATCTGCCGCCCGGCCGCGAGGTATCGGCCAGTCCAGAGGCGATCGCCGCGATCGAGAGGGCGCTGCAGGCGAACCGTTGTGAGTATCTGCTCTGCAAAACCTGGACAACCGATGCCTTTTTCCGCGAGACACGCTCCATCATCGAGCAGCGCAAGGCCGAGGGTTGTCTCACTGTGGAGATGGAGGCTGCGGCCTTTTTCGCGGTGGCACAGTTCCGGCGAGTCCTCTTTGGCCAGTTGCTCTACGGGGGTGATGACATCAGCGGCGATGCCTGGGACTCGCGGGGTTGGGTCGAGCGCGTCTCTATACGCGAAAGGCTGTTCTGGCTCGCAGCGGAGGCCTGTTTGGCACTATGATACTATGCTGTATTTGTCCGTGTCCCTGTGCGTATGTCTTTGGCGCGTCATAGTCTAATCGGGAGGTCGGGATGAAAAGGGTCAAATCGTCGTTCATCTGGGGGATTGTGCTTATCGTTGTGGGAATATTAGCCCTGCTTCAAAGTTCGGGGCTAATAGGCGATTCTTTCCAGTTGCTATGGGCAATCATCTTTGGGGCAGGAGGATTGGCCTTCTTGATGTGGTTCCTACGAAGACCTGCCCAGTGGTGGCCTGTCATCCCCGCTTTTGCATTACTTGGCCTGGCAGCATTGATGTTCGTGGAGATGCTCGCCCCGCACGTCGCCAAGACGTGGGGTGGGGCGATCTTCCTGGGTGGACTGGCGCTAGGCTTCTGGGTCGTGTATTTATCGGACCGCAGCAACTGGTGGGCCATCATCCCCGGCGGCGTGTTGGTCACGTTGGCCCTTGTGGCTGGGCTTGGCTCTAGCGTGAGCGGTATGCAGACGGGCGGCATCTTTTTCTTGGGGCTGGCGGCCACTTTTGCGTTGGTGGGCATCTTGCCGAGCAAGGAAGGACGCATGCAGTGGGCATTCATCCCCGCTGGGGTGCTCTTGCTGCTTGCGCTGGTGACGATGGTGCAGGCCGTAACTGTGCTCAAATATCTCTGGCCAGTGGTCATCATCCTGCTCGGCGCTTTTTTCCTCTACCGAGCCGTGAAATCGCGCCCGCAAGAATAAGGGCATGACCCAATCTGCGACGTTTTGTAGGCTCCGCTGCGCAAGCTATAATAACATCTAGTCTAAGCGTGGAGCCGAATGTGCGCATCTCTGATGAGCGCCTGCAGATGCTGTTGGCGCAGGTGCAAAAGCCGGCCCGCTACGCGGGCAAGGAATGGAATAGCGTCGCCAAAGACTGGGCGAACGTCCAGGTCACGTTGGCGCTTGCCTATCCCGATACGTATGAAGTGGGCATGTCGAACCTGGGGCTGATGATCCTGTATGACTTGGTCAATCGGCGCCCAGAATATCTCGCCGAGCGAGTGTACGCCCCATGGGTTGACATGGAAACCGCCATGCGTGCGGCGCACGTGCCGTTGTTTGCGCTCGAATCGCGTCGCAGCCTGACAGATTTTGACGTGATCGGGTTCAGCTTGCAGCACGAGCTGAATTACACTAACGTGCTGAACATGCTCGACCTGGCGGGCCTCCCTATCTTGAGCAGCGAGCGCACATCTCCCTTGCCGCTGATCATCGCTGGCGGCAGTTGCGCTTACAATCCCGAACCGATGGCCGATTTCGTGGACCTGTTCGTCATCGGCGAGGGCGAGGAGATACTGCTTGAGCTGTTGGATGCGGTGCGTGAGTGGAAAGCGCAAAGCCGTGCCCAAGACAAACAAGAGCTGCTGCGCCAGTTGGCGCAGATATCCGGCATCTATGTGCCGAGCTTTTATCGGTGTGATTATCGAGAGGACGGCACAGTGGCGGCCATCACACCGATAGTCGAGGGCGCGCCATCGCGCGTGCGAAAACGCATCGTACCTCGATTGGGGCCGGCCCCGACACGCCCGATCGTGCCCATCATGCAGGTGATCCACGACCGCGCCATGGTAGAGATTCAGCGCGGGTGCGGTCGAGGATGCCGTTTTTGCCAGGCGGGGATGATCTACCGTCCCATCCGCGAGCGCCCCGTGGACGAAACGCTCGAGGCAATTGATGCGTTGCTGGCAGCCACGGGCCATTCCGAGGTGTCGCTGCTTTCGCTCAGCAGCAGTGACCACAGCGGTATCGAGGAGATCGTCTCGCAAACCCTGGCACGCCACGCCGAGGATGGCATTACCGTCTCGTTGCCTTCGTTGCGCATTGATTCTTTTTCGGTGCGTTTGGCCGAGATGATTCAAAGCACGCACAAAAGCGGCTTTACTTTTGCTCCCGAAGCCGGTAGTCAGCGGCTGCGCGACGTGATCAACAAGGGCGTGACCGAAGAAGACTTGATGCGCACAACCGAGGCCGCTTTCCGCAATGGCTGGAACCGCATCAAGCTCTATTTCATGCTTGGCCTGCCCACCGAGACAGATGAGGATATCTTGGAGATGGCGCGCTTGATCCGTGAAATCTACGCGCAGGGTAGGGCCATCCGTGGCAGGTCCGTAGAGATCAGTGCCAGCGTTGCGACGTTCGTGCCCAAGCCCCACACGCCTTTTCAATGGGCTGCCCTGGCTCCGCGCGAATTGGTCGAACACCGGCAAGCTTTGCTGCGTAGCCGGGCACGCGGGCCGGGCATTCATCTGAGCTGGTCGGATTGGGGTGGAACCTGGCTTGAGGCTTTGCTCAGCCGCGGCGACCGACGCCTGGGGGCGGCGATTTATCGTGCATGGCGGTTGGGGGCGCGCTTTGATGCCTGGAGCGAGCATTTTCACCCCGACCTGTGGCGCCAGGCTCTGGAGGCAGAAAAGCTGGACGCCGCTTTTTACACCGCGCGCGAACGCGCGGCCGACGAGACGTTGCCCTGGGAACACATTGATATCGGTGTGACGCGCGCCTTCCTCTGGAAGGAGTACCTTGCCGCGTTGCAAGGGGGCCTCACTCCCGATTGCCGCGAACAGTGTCATCACTGTGGCATCTTGGGCGCTTTTGCCGATGAACGGCGCGCTTTGGCGACGCCTGCTTGGAGATGCCCCTGATGGTGCGCACGAACGTGGCACAAAGGCTTCGTGTCAAGTACGGCGTCGAAGAGCCGATCATCTATGCGTCGGTGCTGGATATGGGCCGCCTGTGGGAACGGTTATTGCGGCGCGCGCGTATCCCTTTGGCCTATACGCAGGGCTTTAGCCCGCATCCGCGCCTGCAGTTCGCGTCGGCCTTACCCGTCGGCTATAGCAGCGAGTGCGAATTGCTCGATGTGCTGATCGCCGAGCGCCTTGATCCATCGGGCTTTCTCGCGGCCACGAGATCCCAAGCGCCGACCGGTCTGAACATCATTGGCGTCGAGGAGCAGCCCCTAAAGGCCGAAATCCCGCAGGCTTCCATGTGGGCGGCGCAGTATCGCGTCCGACTTTGGTCGCCAGCGGCGGCATCCGAAATCAAAGAGGCGTTCGACGGCTTGTTGGCCAAATCCTCGATCATCCGCCGACGTATGAAAAAGGGACGCATGGCAGATTACGATCTGCGACCTTTAGTCGAGAACATTCGCCATGTGTCCTCCGAGGGGGGCTGTCACGAATTAGACATGCTTTTGCGTAGCGGGCCGGGTGGCTCGGGCCGGCCTGAGGAGATCATCGCCGAGACGGGATTAAACATAACGCATTATGCCGTTCACCGTGTGCGCCTCATCTGGGGCCGCGGAGAGGAGATCGCATCATGAAAGCGCTTTGGTCGCCTTGGCGCATGGAGTATATCCTATCCGATAAGAAAGGTGGTTGCATTTTCTGCGACAAGCCCGCGGAAGATCGGGATACCGCAAACCTGATCCTCTACCGCGGCGAGCACTGTTTCGTGATCATGAACCGCTATCCTTACAACAACGGCCATTTGATGGTCGCGCCATATGCGCATGTGGATTCCCCCACCAAGTTGCCCTCCGAGGTGCTGAACGAGTTGATGGCGCTGACCAACCGCTGCCTGGAAGCCCTCAAAGAGACGATGAACCCCAACGGCTTTAACGTTGGTATGAACCTCGGCGCGCCTGCCGGAGCGGGGATCAAAGATCACATTCATATGCACATCGTGCCGCGCTGGACAGGCGACACCAATTTTATGGCCGTTTTTTGCGATACGCGCGTGATCTGCGAAGCTCTCGATCAAACGTATGCCAAACTCAAGCCAGTGTTTGACCGCATACCCGACCAGTCCGCAGATCGCAAAGAGCCGTAGGAGGGGAGGCATAAGCCATGCGCATTGAATCCGTTGACTTTTTTTATCTGTCCATGCCCGAAATTCTGGATATCGGTGACGGCAGCCAGGACGCCGTCTTGGTGCGCGTGCAGGCAGGCGGCTACGTGGGCTGGGGCGAGTGCGAATCCGCGCCGTTGCCGACCATCGCCGCCCTGGTCTGTCCCATGTCGCACAGCGCTTGCAAGCCGGTGCGGTACTCGGTGCTGGGACAGCCGTTGAACAGCGTAGCCGATATTGGGCGCATTGGCAATCTGGTGCGCGAAAACAGCCTCGACTTGCTTCAGGCCGATCATGCCCTTTCGGGCATTGATACCGCGTTGTGGGATCTGATGGGGCAGAAGATGGGCCTGCCCGTTTACCAGTTGCTGGGCTATCGGCAGGCCTATCCCAAGACGCCCTATGCCTCTGTGCTTTTTGGCGATACGCCCCAAGAAACGCTGCAAAAGGCGCGCCGCATCCGCAGCCAGGGCTATCGCGCCGCCAAATTCGGCTGGGGGCCTTTGGGTAAGACGACCGTCGAGGCAGATGTCGCACAGATCGAAGCAGCACGCGAAGGACTCGGTCCGGATGGTATCCTATTGGTGGATGCGGGCACCGTGTGGGGTGATGATCTGGAAGCTGCCGCCCAACGTTTGCCCGCGTTGCAAGCTGCGCGGGCCACCTGGCTGGAGGAGCCGTTCGTATCGGGCGCGCTGGCCCAGTACAAACAACTCTCCCGCTTGTCCGGCCCCGTCAAGCTGGCCGGCGGAGAGGGTTGCCACAACTTTTACATGGCACGCCACATGATAGACTATGCCGGTCTCGGCTACGTGCAGATTGACGCAGGGCGCATTGGAGGGATCAGCGTGGCCAAGCAGGTTGCGGATTATGCCCATGCCAATGGTGTGACCTTTGTCAACCACACCTTCACCAGCCACCTGGCGCTGAGCGCTTCATTGCAGGCTTTTGCGGGGCTGGAGCACGACACGATCTGCGAGTATCCCGTGGAGCTGAAATCTCTGGCGTGGGAGATGACCCGCAACCACATCTTGCCCGATGCAAACGGCCAAATTCACGTGCCCGAGGCGCCGGGCCTGGGCATGACTCCCGATGTGGAAGCGCTGAAAAAGTATCTCGTGGACGTGGAGATACAGGTCAAGGGACAAACGATTTACAGGACGCCGGCTTTTTAGGATAGCGGCGGCTCTGCTTCGGGGGGCGCCACGTTCGTCTCTGAGGAGCGTGGACGACTCTTGCGCGAACGCGCCGCGCGGGGCTTGCGCGTTTCCACCGTTTCGGGCTGCGCGATGGGCGTGTCGCCGGCGGCAAGCCGGGGAATCCCCTGGGGAGATGCGCTCAAGCCGTTCGGCAGGGCAAGCTTGGGCGGCTGGATGTCGTTCCCTGTGGTCACAAAGCATTGGCCACGCAGGATACCTCCGCCATCAATCGTCAGTGAGTTGGTGTGCACGTCGCCATAGACTTGGCCTCCAGGCAATATCTCCAAACGCCCTTGCGCAGTGATGTTGCCGTACACCGTGCCCCAAACTTGAACGGCGTGGGCTACGACATCGGCCCGCACCTGGGCCGACGTCCCGATGATCACATTGCCGGCCGTCTCGATATGCCCCTCAAAAAGGCCATCCAGACGCAAATTGCCGTCCGACTTGATCGTGCCGTGACAGCTCGTGTTGGGGCCTAGGGAATTGTCAATCTTCCCGCCCGCCACATAAGGGGCCTTTTTCTTACCGAACAAAACGCAACCTCCTTGGCGCTGTGATCATCCGTGCCGCGCAAGAGACTATACTTTGAGAAAGGGTTTGCGTCAAACGGAGGGCCATTCTCTACCCTATGGCTAAGTGCAATCCTGCACTTTGCCCCATCTCCATCAATTCTACCAGATATTCTTTGCTTTGCACTTCGCCCTGTACTGTGTAGGGCAGATCGAGCCACTCGTACTTGGCCTGGGCGGAGGGGTTATAGGGCAATAGAGCCACATGCGACAGGCCGACGCTGTGCATGAAATCATAGATTGCGCGCAGGTTGGCCTCGGTATCGGTGATGCCCGGGATGAGCGGCACGCGCACCTGGACGTTGCGGCCGTTGAGCCGCGCCGCGTTGCGCAGGATTTGCCGATGCCCACCGCCGATCCAACGGCGATGCTGGGCAGCATCCATCAGCTTGAGGTCATAGAGCACCAAGTCTGTATAGTCGAGCAGGCGCTTGAGCTTGGGCCAAGGACACGCGCCGCTGGTCTCGATGGCGGTGTGGATGCCCAGGTCGCGGCAACCCTTGAGCACGGCCTCCGCAAACTCGACCTGTTGGGTGACCTCGCCGCCCGTCAACGTCACGCCGCCCCCCGAATGGCTGAAAAATGGCCTCAAGTGCGAGGCTTTTGTCACCACTTGCGACGCCGAGATAGAGTAGCCCTTGACCGCTAATGCACCGTTGGGGCAGTGTTGGACGCAGCGCCCGCAGACGATGCATTTGTCTCGTTCCAGGGTATGTCCGGAGCTGCTCACGTGGTGCACGCCCTGAGGGCATACCTCAACGCACGTCCCGCAGAGGGTGCAGCGATCGCGCACCAGGATCAGTTGGGGTTCGGCACGCTGCGACTCGGGGCTGTGACACCAGCGGCACCTGAGCGGGCAGCCCTTCAAATAGACGGCCATGCGAATGCCCGGGCCGTCGTGCACGGCGAAGGTATCTATGTCAAAAATGATACCGCGAACCTCGTCGCCAGATCCGGTCATGGGCGCCCCCCCTGGCGGCGGATATGGTGATTCTGTTGCTCGCGGCTGAGCATGGTAAAGTAAGCGCACCAGCCCCCCATACGCACGCGCAAGGAGCGGTACTTTTCCGGTTCGCGTTGCGCCGCCAAGAGCTCTTCGACATCTACCACCGTCAGGGTCATCATATTGCCACCCGTCTCGACGAAGCTGCGCACCAGCGCCATCATGCGCTTGGTTCCCTCTTCGCCCTCCACCAGGCGGCGATTGACGCGCAGGTCGAGCGGCCCGCCCGCCGGCAGGTTACAATTGTGCATCTTGGCGTAGGAGAGGATCGCGCCGGGGATGCCTTCCACATCGCGCCCCAGCGCGGGCGAAAAATTGGAAGATACCGGTTGCCCCGAAAGGCGCCCATCCGGCGAGGGGCCAAGCCCTTCCCCGATGCCGACGTACCACGAAAAGGTAGCCACGCCCGAAGGGAATTTGATCAGTTTGCGATGGGCCTCGGCGTGGCGCGCCACGGTAGAAGTAAAGGCGTCGATCATGGCGCGCCCCACGCTGTCGGCGCGGTCGTCGTCGTTGCCATACTTGGGCGCGGCGAGCATCGCGTTGCGCAGCGCGCTATAGCCCTCAAAGTTGGCGTCGAGCGCGTCACATAGCTGAGCCATCGTCGCTTGTTTTTGCTCAAAGATCACGGTCTTGATGGCAGTTAACGAGTCAATGGCGTGGGCTGCGCCCTCGGCAAGCATCCCAAAGGTGCGATATTTGGCCCCTCCGGCGGTCATGTCGCGCCGCGAGGCGATGGCCCCATCAATCAGCGCGCTGAGCAGGGGCACGGGCGCGATGGTGTAACGGTCATTGATATTTTCAACGACGCTCTGAACCAGCCGCCCGATGACCGCATCTAGCTGCGTCGTATACGCCTCCCAGACTTGTTCCCAGCTAGAAAAGGCGCGCGGGTCGCCCGTATCGGGGCCTTGCTGCGAGCCGTCTAGGCGTGAGCGCCCGCGGTTGAGCGCGTATTCCAGGGGCAACACGACACTGATGCGCTGAAAACGGAAATCTGTGCGGCCGGGGATGATCACTTCC
>FWPV01003086.1_pt1 | contig 12861 bp, 12 predicted proteins | sample 2228371 | NCBI WGS metagenome assembly FWPV01 (sample SAMEA103939776, study PRJEB20133) | metagenome | reverse complement strand
GCTTGTGTTTGAAGAAAGAACTGCTCCTTCCTTAAGATTTGGCACCACCTTTTCTGCAAAAAGCTTCTTTTTAATATCCATGTTTTCCACAACAACTTCTATCACCCAGTCGCACTCTTTCAATCTTGCCATGTCATCTTCAAAGTTTCCTACCTCAATATTTGCCGCATACTCTGGCAGAAAAAAGGCAGCGGGCTTCATTTTTTTTGCATTCTCAAGCCCTGTCATGGCAAATCTATTTCTGACAGCTTTATCATTTAATGTGAGCCCCTTTGCCTTTTCCGCATCATTCGGCTCCTTTGGGACAATATCAAGCAACAACACGTCAAGCCCGGCATTTGCAAGATGAGCAGCAATTGTTGCACCCATCACACCTGCACCGAGCACAGCCACTTTGTTAATCTGTTTCATCGCTTTCCTCCGTTATATTTTTTTAGAGATACATTCCTTCTATCTTGTCTTTATACTTCTGGTAAATAACCTTTCTTCTCAACTTGAGCGTTGGTGTTAGTTCTCCACCATCAATAGAGAAATCGATCGGAATGAGCGTAAACTTCTTTATGGTTTCGTATTTTGCCAGCTTTGTGTTAATATCAGAGATACGTTTTTCATAAAGTTTCAGAACCTTTTCGTTCTTTACCAGGTCGTCCATGCCGATGTATTTAATATGATTTTCTTTTGCAAACTCTATGAGCCTTTCAAAGTTTGGCACTATAAGGGCTGTAAGAAAGGGTTTCCTGTCACCATACACAAAAGCCTGACCAACATACTTGTCCATTTTAAGCTCGTTTTCCAGAGGCTGTGGAGCAATATTTTTACCACCAGCCGTAATTATCAGTTCCTTTTTCCTGTCGGTAATATAAATAAAACCACTTTCGTCAATATAGCCAATATCACCTGTTTTAAACCAGCCGTTTTCCATCACCTCGTTGGTCGCCCCTTCATTTTTATAGTATCCTTTCATCACCTGCGGTCCTTTGATCAGGATTTCACCATCTTCGGCTGTTTTAATCTCTGTCTTCTCGAAGGCGGTTCCCACAGAGCCAAACCTGACATAACTAAGATTATTGATACAAACAGCTGGTGATGTTTCAGTCAGTCCGTAGCCTTCCAGTATTGGGATACCCAGCACCCAGAAAAATTCGTTTATTGTTTTGTCAAGGGGTGCCCCACCACTTACGCAAAACTTTAATCTTCCTCCAAACCGTTCTCTCACCTTACTGAAAACAAGTTTATCGGCTATTTTGTATTTTGTTTTCAGAAAGCCTACGGGTTTTTTATGGATATATTTAGCCCACACATACTCTTTTCCTACACCCAAAGCCCAGTGAAAAATCCTTTTTCTTACCTCTGGCATGTTGTGAACATTGTCAAGAATTCTTGCGTAAATCTTTTCAAAAAGACGGGGAACACTGACCATCAGAGTGGGCTTTACCTCCAGCATATTTTCCGGCACCTTTTCCACGCTTTCAGCAAAAGCCATCAATGCCCCTGCCATGATACAGATATAATAACCAACCGTCCTTTCAAGGGAGTGGCTTAATGGCAGAAAACTTAAAAATGTGTCATTTTCGGTAACAAGGTTTTCCACCTTTTTTATACCGTAATAGGCGTCATAAACTATATTGCCCTGGGTCAGCATAACACCTTTTGGGACACCTGTCGTTCCGGATGTATAGATAATGGTAATGAGATCGTCCTCCGTTATGCTGTCTATAATATTTTCTATCTTAGCCTTTTCATTATCTGTAAGAGGGGTATCAATTTCAGACAACTGGTGAAGGGAACATACGGGGAGGCTTTTTTCACTGATAAACCTGTCAAAGGAGAACACCTGTTTGATATTAGGTATTTTATCTTTAATTTTCAACAACTTTTCATACTGAATCTTTGTTGACACAAAAATGGCAACCGCATCTGAATGGTTAATAACATACTCTACCTGCTCAGGCGTATTGGTGGGATAAATGGGGACCGTAACAGCGCCTGCACACTGAATACCCATATCTGCGATTACCCATCCACCCCTGTTTTCGGAAAGAATGGCTATTTTATCCCCCTTTTTTATCCCAAAGTTTAAAAGTCCCCTCGCCACCAAAAGGGCTCAGTTGTAGTATTCTTCGTAAGTCAGAGTATACTTGTATTTAAGAGCGGGTCTGTCTCTGAACCTTTTTGCATTGGTTCTCAGCATATCCGGAATAGACTTAAATGGTACCCCCTCCATTTTTCCCTCCTGAATGTTTTTACTTCATAATATTTTATCATTAACGTTCATGTCAAGTAAAAAATTTTTTTATTTAAAAATTTTTTTGTGTTCATCTGAAATATTAAAGATTATCAGACATTAAAAAAATATCCGGTTAAAACCAGACTAATTATTAACGTTATATTCTGACAACAACCAAACTGGCATTTAATATCAATAAAAAAAATTAGCTTGACATCAACGTCAATGTCATATAACATTAAAAAACTATTTTTTTAAAAAACTTTTTTAAAAAGGAGGTGATAGGTAAAAAATATTTTGTTTTTATCTTGTTTCTAAGCTAATATTGAAAGAAAAATTTAAGGAGGGCTTTCATGAGGAAAAGTTTGGTTTTTGTTTTAGCAGCAGCATTAGTCGTGTTACTTATGAATGCAGGCAAAGTTTCTGCAGCAGGATTTCAGCTGATTGAACAGAGTGTAAGTGGTCTTGGAAATGCCTTTGCAGGCGGTGCAGCATCTGCAGAGGACGCAACAACAATTTTTTACAATCCGGCAGGCATGACAAGACTGAACAGCCAGTTTATCGCTGGTGTTCATTTTATCGCCCCCAGTGCAAAGTTTAAAGATGAGGGTTCTTCCCGCCTAAATCCACTGATAGGTTCGCTCGGCACAAACAACGGCGGAGATGGTGGTGTAAATGCACTGGTGCCAAATGTTTACTATTTGAGGAAACTTGGCGACAAAGCCGCCTTTGGTCTCGGTGTAAATGTACCTTTTGGTCTTGGCACAGAATACCCCAGCGACTGGATAGGCAGATATCACGCTATTAAGTCTGATATGAGAACCATAAATATTAACCCATCCTTTGCCTATAAGTTAACAGATAAACTAAGTGTTGGTATAGGTGTAAGCGCCCAGTATATAAAGGCAGAACTCTCCAACGCGGTTGACCAGAAGTTAATTTTAGCTTTATATGGTGCACCTTCTGCCGTTTGGTCAGTGGCCACCGACGCATACGCTTCCCTTGAAGGCGATGCATGGGGTTATGGCTATAATGCCGGTATTTTATATGAGTTTACAAAGGACACCCGTTTTGGACTGTCCTACCGTTCAATGGTTCACCAGAAACTGGATGGTGATGTAAAGTTCGCAGGTATTCATAATTTGTTGGCTACCAATCCAAATTTACAGAACCGCTCTGTTACAGCCCATGTGGATTTACCCGAAACGGCTTCCGCCTCATTCTATTCAAAAGTTACACCTAAGTTGGCTGTAATGGCTGATGTTACCTGGACAAACTGGAGCAGGTTTACCGAGCTTCGTGTAAAAAGCACAAACGGTGCATCCGACATATTAACAACAGAAAACTGGAAGGACAACTACCGTTACTCTGCAGGTATTAGCTATTACGCTACAGACAAAACCACATACAGACTTGGTGTTGCCTATGACGAAACCCCGGTTCGCAGTCCCGAATACAGAACACCAAGAATACCAGACGGCAGCAGAAAATGGATTGCAGCTGGCTTTGGACACAAATTTTCTGACAAGCTTTCCCTTGACCTCGGTGCCGCCTATCTTTTTGTAAACGACCCAAAGATCAATCTGGTTGCAACATCAACAAATGAAAATGCAACCCGCGGCAATTTAAAAGGCACCTATGACTGCAACGTAAAAATCGTCAGTGCACAGCTTAACTACAACTTTTAATTATTTACCCTTCTGTTTTTAGTTTATGGGGGGAGCATGACTCCCCCCTTTTGAGTTTATTAAAGGAGGTTCTTTAATGAAAAAGATTATCACAATATTATTTGCCCTTTTCATTTCAGCAAATCTTTACGCAGCAAATGTGGCTGGTGTAAGTATTGAAGACAGGGTAACGATAAACAATAATCAGCTTATCCTGAACGGTTATGGCATAAGAAAAAAATGGTTTGTAAAGGTATATGTTGCCTCATTTTATGCACCTAAAAAGGTGGCAACTTTTAATGATGCCCTTGCAGCTGGTGACAAGCTTATCAGACTTAATTTCCTGCACAAGGTGGAAAAAAACAAAATCACCGAAACAATAAACGAAGCCTTTCAGCAGATAGCTCCAGATTTACCTTCTTCTGAGGCTGGTAAGATGTTTTTTGCCCAGTTTAATAATGACTTTAAGGTGGGTGACGTGTTAGACCTCATACTACTTTCTGATGGTACAGTAATCACAAAACATAATAACAACCTGCTGGGAACAGTGAAGTCTGCCAGACTTGCTTACGGTTTGCTATCCATATATGTAGGTGACAAACCCGTTGACCCTGAACTTAAAAAGGGTATGCTGGGGATTAAATAATGGGACATTTATCGCTTTCCAAACAGTCATTAGTTCCACTTATTGACAGGCTTAACAGAAACCCCATAGGGCTTGTTGATAACGAAAAGTTAAGGGAGATTTTATCAATACTTTTTGATGAAAAGGAGGCTTATGTTGCCTCAAAATTTCCCTTAACCGAGGCAACCATTGACGAGCTTTCCCGATGCACAAAAATACCTGAACCAGAGCTGAAACCCATCCTTGACAGAATGGCGGACAAGGGGCTTTTAATGGATCTGCCCTTTGGGGACAAGGTGTATTACATGCTACTTCCCGGTTTTATAGGCTTTTTTGAGTTCACTTTTATGAAAAACAGAACCGACCTACCCATGGAAAAACTGGCAAAACTTATGTCAGACTATCTGCATGACGACCTGGGACAGGCAAAGGAGTTTTTTGGCAGTAAAACCCAGCTTACAAGGGCGCTTGTATACGAAGATAAAATTCCTGTAACATCTAACATAACCACCTATGAAGATGCAAAAAAGATTATTCAAAAGGCGGGCTATGGAGCCGTTGCCATGTGTTACTGCAGACACAAAAAACAGCATCTGAACGAGACATGTAAAAAGGAAGCTCCCATGGAAGACATATGTATTTCACTCGGCACTGCAGCAAAGTTTATGGTAAGAAGGGGCTTTTCTAAGGAGCTTTCTGTGAGTGAACTTATCAGGGTGCTTGATAAGGCAAGGGAGTACAAACTTACCCATGTAACCGACAACATAAGAGGCAGACAGTCTTTTATCTGCAACTGCTGCAGTTGTTGCTGTGAGTTGATGGCTGGTATTAAAATGGGCTTTAAAGACGGTATAGCAAAGACCCCTTTCGTGGCTGTTGTTGACAAAGATAAATGTAAATTCTGCGGTGACTGTATGAAAGACTGCAATATCAAAGGGATAAAATATGACCGGGTGGGAGAAAAAAGGGTTGCAAAGGTTGACAGTGAAGCCTGTTTGGGCTGCGGTGCCTGTATTGACAGTTGTAAATACGGAGCAATACAACTTATTGAGAGAGAAAACAGACACATCCCGCCTGCATCAAGAAAAGAGATGTTTACAGCCATGCTGAAAGAAAAGGGCAGATATACTCCCTTTGTCATTGAAGCCATAAAAAGAAAAATCCGTTCTTTCCTCAAAGCTTGAATCCTTTAAGACCAGATTTTGTGTGTTATAATAATAAGGATGGAACTTATTGCCCCAGCACGGGATTTAGAAACCCTATCAGCCGCCTTTGATGCCGGTGCAGATGCCGTTTATGTTGGATTAAAGCAGTTTTCCGCACGAAAGGCAGCAAAAAACCTTAGTTTTGAAGAGTTTCTTACCGCAAACGAGATAAAAAAGAGGCTCAATAAAAAGCTTTATGTAGCCTTAAACACACTAATCTTTCAGGATGAAATACCTGCTCTGATTGACATCCTCGCCTTTCTTGAGACTTGTTCCGTTGACGCTATCATCATTCAGGACTTTGGTATTTACGAACTTATAAAAACCTTTTCCATAAACATACCTTTGCACGGAAGCACCCAGATGGGCACAAAGGAGGTGAAACAGGCACAGTTTCTTGAGAAGCTCGGCTTTAAAAGGGTGGTACTCGAAAGACAGTTAACAATTAAAGAGATCGAAAAGATAAAGGAAAACACAAACATAGAACTGGAGGTTTTTGTCCACGGTGCCCTGTGTTTTTCCTTTTCCGGCATGTGTTTTTTCTCCCGCGCCTTCACAGAAAGGAGCGGAAACAGAGGGGACTGTGCACAGCCATGCAGATGGGGTTTTGTTGACGAAGATGGAAAGGTTTGCAATCCCTTTTCAATGAAAGATCTGACCGGACTTTCTGCCATAAACTGCCTTTTGAAAATTGGCGTCGCAAGTCTAAAGATTGAAGGCAGAATGAAAGGTGTTGACTACGTTTATCCTGTCGTTTCTGCCTACCGAAAAGCAATAGACCTTGCAAAGGAAGGCAAACTAAATTCAGAGTCTATAAAAGAGATTGAAAAGGGGCTCAACTATTCAAGCCTCTCCAGAAAAGGCTCAACCGGCTTTTTCTTTTTTGACACTAAAAAAACAGCGCTTACAGGAGATGTTGGAACAGGTATTTTCCTTGGTACCGTGAGTAACGTAACTAAAACATCTGTTTTTTTCAGAACCAAGGAACTGTTTTCTGTAGGTGATACGGTGCGCATTGATAAACCAGATGGAGACGAGAGAGTTAAACTACCCGTTAAGGCTATTTATTTTGAAAATGAAAAGGTGAGGTCTGCAACTTCAGGTAGTCTAATTGGTATCCCTTCAGGCGGGGCAAAGGTAAAAGCTGGATACAAAGTTTACCTTGTTCACAGAAGGGAGTCTTATAAATTAGGTCGGATTAAACAGCTTGCTTTGCCAACCATTAGCTTTGAAAAAAGGGCTTGTGAACTTAAAGAGGCTTACTATAACTACCAAAAGTCACTCCCCACCTATGACAGTAAGGTTCTTGAACAGGAATGGAAGCCTAAGAAGGAATATAAACCACCGCTTCACTTTTACGCAACCAATGTCTTTTCTATAAAGTTTCTTGAAAAACTTGGCGCAAAAAAGCTTTACATTGCGCCAGACCTGAACGAAAAAACATTTCCTTTGATAAAACCATTTTTCCCGCTATGGATAAGATTGAAAAACATGCCCCTTTGCGTCAGCAGAACGCCTGTAAAGCAACAGGTTTACAGGCTCAAATCTATGAAAAACAAAAAGATTGACGTAAAAGAGATAAACAGGCTTTACTATCTCTTTGAATGTAGCTGATGATAAAGCTGTTTTTAAATCTTAGACCTTTTTTTATACTCACCGAGGCTTACCTCCCAGAAAGGCAGCCTTTCGCCCAGCAACGCCTCGGTAATCTCCAGATCAAGCACCGAATATTGAGGTCTTTTTGCAGGTCTTGTAAATTTGTCTGAGGTAACCGGCTTTATCTCCACATCTTTGCCAAAAACCTCCATTATCTTTTTGGCAAAGGTAAACCAGCTGATGCCGTTACCTGTCCTATCGGTTACGTGAAAAATGCCAGACACATCCTTTTTAACAAGCATTACCAGATATTTTGCAAGTGTGTGCGTAAATGTGGGAGACCCAAACTGGTCGTTCACCACCTCAATGCTTTTTCTTTCTTCAGCAAGTTCAAGCATCTTTTTCACAAAGTTTTCGCCATATATTCCATATAGCCAGCTTGTTCTTGCTATGAGATATTCACAGCCTGAATGGATTAACAAATGTTCCCCGTAAAGCTTTGACAAACCGTAAACATTTAGAGGATTACAGACATCAAATGGATGGTAGGGCGTTTTTTTGTTGCCGTCAAAAACATAGTCTGTGCTAATGTGGACAAGTTTCGCGCCAATCTTTTTGCACTCCTTTGCCAGATTGTAAACACCCACTCCGTTTACCGCAAAGGCTTTATCTTTTTCGACCTCTGCCATATCCACCTTTGTGTAAGCAGCACAGTTGATAACCACTGCAGGCTTGTGTTCAGCAAGCAGGTTTTTTACCTTTTCGGCATTTAAAATGTTTAGCTGTTCCTTAGAGAGGCTAACAAAGTCAATCTTTTCGTTCCTCAAAACCTGCGATAAATCTTTGCCAAGCATCCCCTCTCCACCAGTTATTAACACCTTCATAAAAAATTCCCCTTTCTTTTAAGAATTTTTTTAACTCCTGCAGTTCCCTTAAAAAAAAGGGACTACAAAATTTTTCTGCTTCCAAAAAAAGCTGCGGCAGCAAAAAAGGCTTTGCATCTGCCACTTCATCATTAAAGGAGCCCAAGACACCATCATAAATGGTAAAAAAGGTTTCCACAAGCTCAGTTTCGTTATCTGCTTCCATCCTGTAACCATAGAGATAATAAAGCTTCTCCGGCACAAAGCCAAGTTCTTCTTCGCATTCCCGTATGGCAGCCTCTTTGTAGGTTTCGCCTGACATCAAATGTCCGCCTACCGAAGTGTCCCACATAAGGGGATACAAATCCTTTTTTGCAGAACGCTTTTGCAAAATCAGGGCTCCTTCGGGATTGAACACAAGCACATGCACCGCCCTGTGGGCAAGTTCTTTGTTTTTGTGGCAGTCACTTCTGGGGAAAAGCCCTCTTAAACTGCCTGACTCGTCAAACACTTCCAGCAACTCTTCATTATTCACAAAAGCACCTCAATATTTCTCTTTTCTTTAAGTGACTCCACATAGGCGTCAAGTATATTTTTTAGTCTGGCTATCTTAAAATACCTTTCCGCCTCTTTCCTGCATTCATCCTCTGTCATCGGGATGTTATCCGCCTTTTTTTTCATGTAAAAAATAGAAACTTCGTCAGGGGCATCAAATATGGAGGAAAAATGTTCATCCTCTATGGAGGACAACAGATTTTTTACCTGAACAGACATATCTTCTGAGGACTTGTTATCAAATATAACCACGTTCAGTCCGCCGATAGACTCTTTCAGGTCATTTAAAATCTTTTCTGCTAATGATGGTGCCATCTTTCGGTTTGCCACGCCGGAAAGAGCTGCCTTAAACCGCTCTTTCTGTTCTCCATCGGTCGTTTCCAGATAGGCAACAACAAAACTGAACTGGGGTGGCAGGGTTAATCTGTCTTTCACCTTTTCATAAAATGCATTCAGTTCCTCCTTTGAGGGCTCTGGAATCCTTTTTAAAAGTGCGTTTACATACCGTTCTCTAACCAGCTGCTTTCTGATATACTCTCTGAACTCTTCTTCCGTTATATCCCTGTCGGAAAGAAATGCCGGATAATTTTCAGGCTGGCAAAACTTTATAAACTCCTTTAATGCCGTTGCCACATCTTCATCGGTTGCGGTAACACCCGCCTCAGATGCATCAAGATAGAAAAGCTCACCCGCAATAACCTTGTTCAAAGCCTCGTTACTACAACTTTCGTACTCTGCACCAGACAGCTGTTCAACAGGCTTTTTCAAAACTTCATTTGCAAAACTTATTAATGCATCGTAGTACTGCCAGTAATAAATCTCGTTTCCGTCCACCTTTGCAACAACACGTTTTTTTGACATTTGAGCTCCTTTGTTAAAATTGTCTTGCCTTTTTCTCTCTAAAACTGCTTTATTAATTGTATGGCAAAACAAAAACTTGGGCAACATTTTCTGTTTGATAAAAATATTCTGAAAAAGATAGCTTTAGAAGCAGGGCTTTCTAAGGCTGAAAACATACTTGAAATCGGACCCGGTATGGGAACACTGACAGAACAGCTCCTTCAGCTGTTTAATAAAGTTTATGCCGTTGAACTGGACAGATATTTTTATCACTACCTGCTTGAAAAATTTTCTGCTTTCAAACATCTGTATGTCATAAATGACGATATTTTAAAGGTAAACATAGAGTCCTTACCGGTTACAGCCGCCACAGGAAACATTCCTTATTATATCACAACACCCATTATCTTTAAATTGTTAGAGGCAAAAAACATTGATTACTTCAGTCTTCTCATGCAGGAAGAGGTGGCAAAACGCATAACCGCAAACTGCGGTTCTGGCGATTACGGCATATTAAGTATTAACGTCCAGTTTCAGGCAGATGTTAAAATCGCTTTCAGGGTAAAAAAAAGCTCCTTTTCGCCACCACCAAAAGTGGATTCAGCGGTTGTTACCTTTAAAAAAAGAAAAGTGCCTGAAAAAACCATAAAATATTTGAAAAAACTTACACAGATGGCTTTTGGCATGCGGCGGAAGACCCTGTTTAATAACCTAAAGGGGCTTCTTGGTGAAGAAACAGCTGCATTTATTAAACAATTTGGCATATCCCAGAATATGCGTGCGGAAGAACTGCCCATAGACATGTTTATTAAAATGGCAGAAGAACTACAAAAAAGGGTGCTTTAAGCCCCCTTCGTGAAGTTTAGCTTTTCTGTTTTTTCTTAGGAACCGTGGGAACACCCAGTCTTTTTCCCACATGGTCTCTTCCGAGGAAGAAGTTTATCCATGATGCGGTCTGGTAGAAATCCCAGTTACAGGGTGGCACATAGGTGTCTCTTAAGGTTTCCTCTTCACCGTATTTTTTAAGCCTTGCGTAAGCTCTTACATATATGCATTTTTTCTTTTTGGTATAAACTTCGCACCATCCTTCAAAGGAGCCCCCGCAAGCACCATTTCTCTGTTTTTTTGGACACTGACTCATGGGACACAAAAAGGCAAGCTCAAAAAGTGCACAGTCTCCGCAGTTTTCGCAGTCATTGGAAATAACCTTGATTATGTGCTCCAGACGTGTAAAGGCATGTTCCATACCACTGCCATCTACAGCCTTCATAACCGACCTCATGAGAGGGAAAAGCCCTTTTCCGGGCTCGAACATAAGATTATGCATGCCCCTGAAGATGCTGTAAGAAAAGGGTACATCCGTGTCGAGCGCTCTGTTTTTCCTGTTTGTAGGCGTGGTGGTATTAAGCCCTGTCTTTTCGTCCTTTTCGTAATAGTAAAAGCCGTTTGGCATGGGGAATAAAAACTCATGGATGTAGTCCTGCCAGTTTCTGGCAAACTCCTCACCTTTGTCTATAATGTACTCCACCTCTTCAAGCTTGATTCCGTGCCCACCAATGTGAACACCGTTATAACCCATGCCTTTGAAAAAGCCATACATCTTTGCAGCTCTGTCAAGCCTTGCCTGTTTGCCTTTATCGGGTGCATCCTTTTCCTTTTCCAGCACCTGAACCAGTTCTTTTGTTACAACACAGCCGGGAATCTGGTTGTTATACATCAGTTTTGCTGCACCATAGGGCAGAACGTAAACGTTTCCTATGATGGGTAGATCCCAGCCGTTTTCTCTCACAAACTGGATAAGTTCATGGAATTTTCTTATATCATAGCCCAGCTGTGGAATTATAAACTGTGCACCTGCTTCAATCTTCTTTTTTAACTTGTAGTACTGAACCATCTGCTCAGCTTCATCCCTTTTAAAGGGTGATACGGCACAACCGGCAAAAAAGTCGGTCTCCTTAAGCCTGCTCACCTTGCCCATCGCCTCCACTTCAAGTCCCTTGTTCATATCAGTTATTAATTTAAGCACGTGAACAGGGTCAAGGTCAAAAACAGGCTTTGGTCTCCCTGTATATCCTGTAACAGGATAGTCACCTGTCATAACAAGGAGATTTCTTACTCCAGCTCTTCCCATTGCGTAGAGCTGCCCTTCAATCTGGTTTCTGTTTTTGTCCTTACAGGTGAAATGAACGAGTGGCTCTATGCCATACTTTAAAACCTCCATACCAAGGTAATCGGCGAGTATGGCGGGATTTCCCCCAGGATTGTCAGTGATGGTTAAGGCATGTATTTTACCGCTTTTCGCGGCAGCTTCAGCACTGGCAAAGACGGTCTCCTGAGCCTTTTCAAAGGAGCCTCTTCCCGGAACCAGTTCCCATGTCACAGAAAAAATAGATTTGTCAAGCAATGACTGTTTGAATTTGTTTTCCATCAAAATCCCCTCCCCAATAAGATTAAATCTTTTGTTTTATCGCATATTTTAAAAAATTTGTCACCAAAAAAATTACTTTTTTTGTAACATATTCATGTATGTTTTTGCAACAGTGTTGCCCGGATCCTTTAAAAGCACCGTTTCCCACTGCTTCCTTGCAAGCTCATATTCGCCCATCGCATAATAGGAAAGCCCAAGCTGAAGATATGCAGGCAGATAGTTTGGATTCTCAAGCAGACACTGGGTAAGATGTTCAATAGCCTCATCAATCCTGCCCTGCTCCCTTTCCAGCACCGCCAGTTTTGTTCTTATATCAACAAAAGATGGCTTTAAGCTTATCGCCTTTTTATATTCGTTTACCGCCTCGTCATACCACTGCAGTTCAACATACCGTTCTGCGATTTCGGCATGCATATTGGCTATTTTACCCAGTATGTAGGGGTCTATGTTTTTTTTGCCCTTAGGATCTGTCACCTTGCCTTTTGTTTTTTCTCTCAAGGCGAGAGATTCTTCATATTTACCCAGTTCGCTTAGCACAAAAGCCAGATTTATGGCTGCCTCCGTATAGTTGGGATTTATCTCCAGAGCCTTTTTCAGGTAACCTTCCGCCTTATCGTATTGCCCCTTCATACTGAGTATAAAACCCAGCTTGTTCAGCACATCGGCAAAGTTTTTCCCTGACTCTATAACCTTCTCAAAATATTTTTGTGCCTCTTCGTAATCACCTTTTGAGTATGCCTCTAAACCCTTTTCATAATCTTCCATAAACCCCTCCCTACTTAAGGAAGTTTTGTTTTGTACTGACTGTTCGGAAAATAGAATAAAATTGCATCAATGACCGACCTTGCCTCGTCA
>FWPV01011249.1_pt1 | contig 12863 bp, 12 predicted proteins | sample 2228371 | NCBI WGS metagenome assembly FWPV01 (sample SAMEA103939776, study PRJEB20133) | metagenome | reverse complement strand
TTCGGCGGAGGCCATGAGCGAACTGGGGCGCCTGCACGCCGAGGGCGCCGGCGTCGCCTCAGATCCGGCCAAGGCCCTCTACTTCTACCGCGCCGCCGCTCGGAACGAGCTGCCGGACGCGATGTATCGGCTAGGCGCGGCGCACTATAACGGTCAGCTGACCGACAAGAACTATGTCGAGGCGATAAGCTGGTTCCAGCGCGCTGCCGACCGGGGGGATCACGACGCCTGGTTCGCGCTGGGGCTGATGTGCGAGATCGGTCGCGGCGTCCGGGCCGATCCCGATCTGGCGCTTCAAATGTACCGTCGGGCCGTGGAAAGCCAGGACCCGGCCCTACGGGCGAAGGCGCAGCGGGCGATCGATCGGCTGCTTGGCCTCGTGGAGGAGGACGAAACGCCGGTGGGCTGAGGCGCCGCCCGCGCGTTCCCATTCTGTTTCGAGCCGGGTTCTGCTAACGGACTCGGGTGACTGCTTTCCCGCCGACTCTGGACCTGGCCCCGGCCCTGGTCGTCCTGCCCGGGCCGCGCGCCGGCCTGGCGGATGGCGGCGAGGCGCGGATGCTTCGCGCGCCGGACGCGCGGGACCTTTTCGAACATGGCCCCGTGCTGGTCGCGCACGCGGCGATGACGGCTCGGCGTCTGAACCTGTCTCCGCCGGCGCGCTCGCCGCGTCTGTTCGATGTGCTGGAACTGCATGCGTTCACGCGTCCGGCGGCGTTCTGCGCTCCCTCGGCGGTGGGCCTGGCCACGGCTCTGGGGCTGCGCGAGCCGCATGGCGCGGCCGAGCAGGCCCAGACCCTGCGTGAGGCGGCTGACGCGCTCTTGCGAGAACTGGCCCTGACGCCGGTTCCCTCGCGCGAAGAAGCCCTGGCGATCGCCGAAACCCTGGCCAAGGCAGGCTGGTCGTGGGGACCGGCTGTCATCGGCGCCTTGCGCTCGGTTCCCGTCGGTAACCAGTTTCGCGGATCGGGGCTCGATGTCTGGGCGCGGCTTATGGAGTGGGAAGACCAGGCGCCGCCCGGCGAGGCAGGATCGCGCCCCATCGATCCTGAGCGCGCCGGTGAGCGTCTGGCCGAACTGCTTCAACGATCGGGTCTGGAAGAAGTCCGCGAAGCCCAGGTGACCTTCGCCAAGGAAGCCGCCTTCGCCTTCCAGCCCCGCGAGCGTGAGGGCGAGCCGCGCATGATGCTGGCCGAGGCGGGTACGGGCGTCGGCAAGACGCTAGGCTATCTGGCGCCCGCGTCGCTCTGGGCCGAGGCTAACGGCCCGTCGGTCTGGGTCAGCACCTACACCCGGGCGCTTCAGCGCCTGGATCTGCCTGCGGCACGATGACGGGCGGTAGGGCAAGGTTCATGATCTTCGTCCTGCCTCGAACGCGAGAGCCGCTCGATCTATCCCGATCCTAAGGAGCGGGCGCGCAAGGCGGTGGTGCGAAAAGGGCGCGAGAACTATCTGTGTCTGTTGAACTTTCAGGAGCAGATCAACGGTGCGCAGCTAGGCAATGGCGACCTGATCGGTCTGGCGCTGACGGCGCGCTGGGCCCGGGCCACGCGCGACGGCGATATGACCGGCGGGGACTTTCCCGCCTGGCTGCCGACCCTGGCGGCCGTGCCGCCCTCGGTCCAGGCCAGTCCCGCCAATCTGGTGGACCGCCGGGGCGAATGCATCCACGCCGGCTGTCAGCACTATCGCATCTGCTTCATCGAGAAGGCGGTGCGGGCGTCCAAGCGCGCGGATCTGGTGATCGCCAATCATGCGCTGGTCTTGACCCAGGCGGCCTTCGACGGCGCGCGTACGGCGCGGGGACTGAAGGGCGACAACGAGACCACCAGCCTCAAGCGCATCGTCTTCGACGAAGGCCACCATCTGTTCGAGGCCGCCGACAGCGCGTTCTCAGCAGCCTTGTCGGGCGCCGAGGCCGCGGAACTGCGGCGCTGGATCCGCGGGCCCGAAGGGCGGGGCCGTCGCGGGCGTGGGCTCGAGGCGCGCTTGCTGGACATCCTGGGAGACCGGGAGGGCGCGCGCGGCGCGATGAGCCAGGCCATTCAGGCCGCCGCCGCCCTGCCGGGCGAGGGCTGGTCGGGACGGGTCGCCCCGCCCGACGGCCAGATCAATCCGATCGGTCCAATCGAGAACTTCCTCGTCGCCGTCATCGAGCAGCTGCGGGCCCGCAGTGGCGACCGGGGCGGGGCCGATCTTGGCCTGCAATGCGATGCGCGGCCGGCGACCGATCTGGTCCGCGAGCGCGCGCCCGAGGCCGCCAAGGCTCTCGCCGCGATCGAGGCGCCGCTGTTGGCCCTGGCCCGGGCGCTGGAAGACGTGCTGGACGAGGACGCCGAGCACCTCGGCGCGTCGGAGCGGGCCAGGATCGAGGGGGCCTTGCGAGGTCTGGATCGCCGCGCGCGCATGACGCTGCCGGCCTGGCGCTCGATCCTGAAAGCCATCGAGGATGACGACGCTGAGCCGAGCGACAGCGATCCGGACTTCGTCGACTGGTTCGAGGCGACCTTCCTGTACGGGCGTGTGGTGGACGCTGCCTGCCGCCGGCACTGGGTGGACCCGACCGAACCGTTGCGGGCGGCGGTGCTGTCGCCCGCGCACGGTGTCCTGGTGACCAGCGCCACCCTGGTTGATCCCGCGCTGGAGGATCCGTTCGCCCTGGCCGAGATGCGCACGGGCGCGGCGCGCCTGCCGTCCGCGCCCAAGGTGCTGCGGCTGGTCTCGCCCTTCGATTACGCAAACAACGCCAAGGCCTTTGTCGTCACCGACGTGAACAAGGAAGATCCGCGCCAGGTCTCCGCGGCCATGCGCGAGCTGTTCCTCGCGGCCGGGGGCGGGGGGCTTGGTCTCTTCACCGCCATCCGTCGCTTGAAGGCCGTGCATGAGCGTATCGCCGCGCCGCTGGCCGATCAGGGCCTGGCGCTCTACGCCCAGCACGTCGATCCTCTGGAGGTGGGGGCGCTTGTCGACATCTTCCGGGCCGAGGAGGACGCCTGCCTGCTGGGCACCGACGCCATCCGCGACGGCGTGGACGTACCAGGCCGCTCGTTGCGGCTTCTGGTGTTCGATCGCGTGCCCTGGCCGCGTCCCGACGTGCTGCACAAGGCGCGCCGGTTGCGCTTTGGGGGCAAGGGCTATGACGACGCGGTGGCCCGCGCGCGGATCAGCCAGGCCTTTGGGCGCTTGATCCGGCGCGCTGACGATCGCGGTGTGTTCGTGATGCTGGACGCGGCTGCTCCAACCCGGCTGTTCTCGAGCCTTCCCGAGGGCGTCACGCTGGAACGCGTGAGCTTGGTCGAGGCCATCGAAGCAGCCGGCGCCTTCCTGGCCAAGAAAGAGGCCTGAGCCCCGCGCCGCCCAATCGCCGAACAATGATCACATGATGCGTCCGGTTCGCGTCTGGAGCCGTAACGACCCCGTCACGAGGAGTGCTGTGAATGCGCGTTCGAAATACCGTCGCTCTGGCCGTCGTGGCGTTCTCGTTGCTCGTTGCGGGCCAAGCCTGGTCCTTTGAGCTGTCCGCCAAGGCGAAGGCTGCGCTGGCCAAGGGTGAGGCCTATGCCGAGGTGTTTCCCGACCCCGACGGCATCTCGGGCCATGTACGGGGTGTGGTGGACGTCAATGCGCCGCCCGAGAAGGTCTGGCGCACCATGACCGACTGCGCGGCGGCCAAGGTGATGATCACCACGCTCGCCGTCTGCCGCACCGTCGAGGGCGAGATGGTCCGCGGCTGGGACATTCGCGAGCACGTGACGCGCCGCAACCTCGTGTTTCCGGGGATGCAGATCGTCTTCCGTTCCGACTACGAGCCCTACAGCCGGATCAAGTTCCGACTGGTTGGCGGCGACCTGAAGGTCCAGCAAGGCGAATGGAAACTTCAGCCGCTGGGCGACGGCCGGCGAACTCGCGTCTTCTACGACAATCGCCTGGCCGTGGACTGGCCGGTCCCCAAGGCGCTGATCCGCGAAGCCCTGCGCAAGGACACGCCCAAGGTTCTGATGAACCTCAAGCGCCTTTGCGAGTAAGTCAGCGTCTTAGCTCGCCGTCACATACTTGATCAGCGCCGCCATGTTCTCGATGTAGGTTCCCGTCGAGATGCCGATCTTGGGCGTGTCGGTGATGTAGGGCGAGGTGTCCGTCGCGTCGCCGACGCGCGTCTGGCTGAAGTCGCCGGGCGCCGGGGTGGGCGAGCCGTCGCCGATATAGGGGTTGCTGGTCGCCCGGAGCTCCGTCGGCCACCAGCCTTCGGCGTTGAGCGACGCGATCAGGCCAGCGGCCTTGTCCGGCGAGGTCTGGCCGGTGTCGGCCTTCAGGGTGTCCACGTTCAGATCCGACACCGAGATGTCGCCCGTGGTGAAGTACTTGGGCAGCGCTTTGCGGCTGCCCTTGAGCGGCGAGTCCTTGCTGGCGACCTCAGGCGGGGTGGCCTGCAGCTTGGCGAGCCGCTGGCGCAGGCCGGCCACGTTCACCGCGCGGAACGATGAGTAGTGGATCACCGTACCTTCGGGGTTCTGGTCGGCGTAGTACTCGCCGTTGACGACGTTGCTGCCGCGCCGGTGGATGTAGAGCGGCTTGCCCGTGCCCACCTGGATGAAGGTCGGGTAGGGACGGCCCTTCTGGATTTCCTGCGGCAGCTTGATGCTGTCCAGCCAGTCGAGCGCCTCACCTAGGCGCGCCAGGTACTTGGGGTCGCCTGTCAGCTCGTAGAAGTCCATGCACGAGGCGATATTGGCGCCCGTGGTGTGCGAGGCGAAGGCCTCGGGCTCATAGCTGCGCGCGGCGGCGGGCTTGAGCGTATCGACGTGGTGCTGCAGGCCCCACGCCGGCTGCGGCTGGGGCTGCTGGCAGATCGCGAAACAGTCCATGGCCTTTCGGATGGCGGGCAGGGCGCGAGGATCGCCCAGGGTCTGCCAGACCATGATCAGGAACTTGATGTTCTCGCCGGCCACATCGTCGTTGAAGGTGATGTAGCCGGTATAGTCGGCGTGGCCGTGGTTCTGGAAATCGGTCTTCAGCGGGAAGCGCTGGGGCCAGCCGCCGTTGGGATACTGGCTGTCGAGAACGAACTGCAGCGCCTTGTTCAGGGCCGGCTTGAAGCGCCTGTCCTTCTTCTCGACGTAGAGGCGCAGCAGGAACTGCGAGGTCTCCGCCGTGCCGGCGTCGTCGAAGGTGGCGTTGCCGTAGTAGTGCTGGAATTCCTCGAGCCGCCAGCCGTTCTTGCCGATCGTGTCGTACCACTTGCGGATCGAGGCTTCGCCGGCGAGATCACCCAGATAGTTCCAGCCGCCGGCCGGATGCTGGATCGCGATCAAGGCCTTGGCGGCCTTGCAGGCGGCCTTGTAATAATACTCGTCGCCCGTCGCGTGATAGGCGTCGAAGAACAGATGCCCCATCGTCGCGGTGCCGGGCGGCTGCACCCAGATCATGGTCGGGTAGGCTTCCATCTCGCCCCAGCGCCGCGAGAAGTCGGGCAGATAGCTCCAGAGATAGCCGCCCTTGTAGGCGACCTTGTCGACCATGAAGCGCGTGGCCGTCTTCATCGTCTCCAGAGCCGTTTCACGGCCCGGCGCGGCGAACGCCCGGAGCGGCGCAAGGGCGCCCGCTGCGGCGAAGGCCGCCGCCGAGGTGGCCAGGAGGCGACGGCGGGAGAGCGGGCTGAGGGGCATGGATAAACTCCGATCAGTGCGGAGCTTACATCGAAGGATAGGCGAGCGAACCTCCCTGGCCAGCGACGGCTCCGTCATCTTGGAAGTGACGTTATCTGCATTATGCTACCGGTGTCATGTCTTTGACTACCCACTTTTCGCTAAGAAGGCTGAGCGACGTTTGTCGACAATCGTGGGCCGTCCCGCGCCGAGAGGTTCCACTGCGACAGGCGGACGCGTTGTCTGTTGATCCGTGTTCGGCGAGATTCCGCCCCTCACTTGAGGCGACGCCGCGCTCGGAGCAGCGCGGCCGACGCCGTCCTGTTGGGGAACAGGAAGACGCCCCCGGACCGAAAAGGGCCGGGGGCGTTTTCACGTTTCGAGTGGGCTTGTCAGTCGGCGCCGGCCGCAGAACAACGCTCGCTCTGCGTCCAGCGGTCGCATGGCGGATGCACGTTCATATCTTGTAAACCTTTCGGCCATGGGGACGCGAAACGACCACTTGACCGAAGCCGAGCGGCTCGAGCGACAAGCCGAGATCGCCGACAACGCGCACGCCCGCGCGGCTTTGCTGCGCATGGCGCAAGCGTCGCGAGGCGCTGCGGCGCTGCTGGGTCTGTTCGAAGCCAACTACGACGAAGCGCTGCCGGTGGTGCGAGGCTAGGGCCTCAGTCCGCCAGACAGATCTCGACACAGCGGATCGCCAGGGTCTGTGTGGCGTCTAGAAGCGGCGCTGAAAGGTCGGGCTGGGACAGCACCAGGGGCGCTTCGGTGCATCCCGCGACCACGGCTTGCGCGCCGTTGCCGATCAGACGGTGGGCGAGGGCGGCCATGTCGTCCCGCTACGCCTGTCCCACGTCGCCCCGCTTGATCCGGTAGAGCAGGGCCATGAACTCGACCTGCTCGTGATCATCCAGAGTCGCAACCTCCAGCCCCAACGGCGCAAACCGCTCCCGATAGAGACCGAGCGCCAGGCTGGTGCCCAGGACGCCGACGACGCTCGCGCCTTGGGCGCGAGCGGCGAGGCCGGCGGTCTCCAGCATGTCGATCAGCGGCAGACCCGAAGCGCGGACATCTTCGGCATAGGCGTGGGCGGTGTTGCAGGCGATCGCCAGCACCTGCGCGCCGGCGTCACGCAGACCCGCCGCCATCGCCGCCAGCACCGGACCGGGATCCGAGCCTTCGACATTGCGGTCGGGAACCTTGGGGTTGATGTCCACCAGCACCCGCAGATGATCCTGCTCGCGGCTCACTGGCGTCGCCGCCTGCAGCTTGGCCAGGAAGTCGAGGGTGGCGGCCGGACCCATGCCGCCCAGAACGCCCAGAACCTTGCTCATCGGGAAAGCTCCTAGCCGAGCGCCGGCTCAAGCACCGTCTGATAGCCGAACAACCCCTGGGCGCCGCCGGTATGCAGGAAAACGACCCGCTCGCCCTTGAAGGCGCCCTTGCGGGCCTGATCGATCAGCCCCTTCATCGCCTTGCCCGAATAGACCGGATACAGCAGCAGCCCTTCGGTGCGGGCGGCCAGGGCCAGGGCGTCGATCACGCCTTGGTCCACGAGGCCGTAGCCTTCGCCCACATAGTCGCAGTCGGCGACGACCGCTTCGCGCCGGACCCGGCCCGCCGCGCCGATGGTCTCAGCTGTCGCGACGGCGAGGTTGTAGACGTTCTCTTCCTGCTTGGGCTTGGGCGCGCGCACGCCGAAACCCAGGATCGGGATGTCCACCGACAGCGCCGCGAAGCCCGCGACCAGGCCAGCGTGCGTGCCGGCGCTGCCTGTCGCTGTGACGAGGCGATCGATCTTGAGGTCCATCTGGTCGGCCTGGACGACCAGTTCGCGCGCACAATCGACATAGCCGAGCGCCCCGACCGTGTTCGAGCCGCCGCCGGGGATCACATAGGGCTTGCCGCCGCGCTGACGCACGCTCTGGGCGGTGACCTCAAGCTCGGCGACCATGTCCGTCCCGCCTGGCACATAGCGCAGCGAGGCGCCCATCAGCTTGTCGAGCAGGACATTGCCGTTGCCCATGTAGTCGCCGGCCTTGGAACCGGTGCGCTCTTCCAGGATCACCTCGGTCTTCAGGCCAAAGCGCGCGCCGGCTGCGATGGTCTGGCGGACGTGGTTGGACTGGACCGCGCCTTGGGTGACCAGGGTGTCGGCGCCTTGGGCCAAGGCCTCGCCGAGGAGGAACTCCAGCTTGCGGGTCTTGTTGCCGCCGCCGGCCAGACCGGTGCAGTCGTCGCGCTTGACCCAAAGGTCCACGCCCAGTTCCGCGCCGAGACGGGGCAGGGGTTCCAGGGGCGTGGGAAGGTGCGCGAAGCGGGCGCGAGCAAAGCGAGCAAGGTGCATGGGCGCGGTTCCTGAGCGGCAATGCTCTCTGAGTCGTCGCGGGTGTTAGCACGGCTTCAGCTCAGGGCGCTCCTGCGCGCTCTGTATGGAGCGCCTAAGGATGCGAAGTTGTCGGCGCCGCGGGTGGGGGGCGGCGCGCTTCGGCCTTGGTCCGCTCCAGCGCCCGGGCTTTTGCCGCAGCCCTGGCTCTCGGGCTCCGGTAGCGGTCCTTAACGTGTTGAAGCAGCTCATAAGGTGGCGCTAGAGCGGTTGCGCCCGCGACGTCGCCAGTTGCAACCTTAAGCTGCTGCAGGAGCTTGGCCATGGCGGGTCGGCGTACGGCTTCATAGTCGTACCAGCCCCTAATGGTTCGGCAGGCCCTATGGGGCCGATGGCTCCCCGTGCGCGTCAGTTGAAGACAAACCACTTGGTCGGGATGTGACCTCACGAGATCGTTCAGGCTCTTGGTCAGATCGTGGTCGGTCGGAACTTCCGGCTTTGGTGGCGCAACGATCGCTGGCGACACGGTGTCGGGCTGATCGAGTGATCCTGCAGGCAGCGGCAGGCTCTGGCCAGCAAGCATCACGGTAAGGAGCGTCGCGATCATCTGAAGTATCACCCGTCCAGCGGGTGAAGATTGGCAGGGCTTGGCGAGGACGACAACCTCGTTCGTGATTGTCGCGCCAAAGGCTTGCTCAATGACTTTGGGGGGGCGCGTTCTTGGCTTCGGCTTCGTACTCCGCCTCCAGTCTGGCGGCCGCGCGAGCTTCCGCCATCGCGCGATACTCGGAATTCGCCAGCCTAGACTTTATCAAGTCGACCAGTTCGTAGGGGGGACCAGGCATGCCCCCAGCGCCGCCGCGCTTTTCGGCGACGCCCCGGGCGAGTTCGAAATCATACCACTGGCGCAGGGTTGCGCACAGCGGTCGCTGGATCCTGGTCCCTGTCGGCGCCTTGGTCAGGCAGACTACTCGGTTGGGCTGGGCGGACACCAGAGCGTTCAGTTGGTCCTCAATGGCCTTGTCATTCAGAGGCGCCGCCTCCCTAGCTCTGGGTTGCGCCTCTATGGTCACCGGTGCCACCTCGGTTTGACCCATCGGTTCGGTCGTCTGAAGCGTGGCCGCGGCGACGAGGATCAGGGGGAGCATTGGATTGAGCCTTGGGACGGAAAGGCGCATTGTCTAGGACATTGCGCGGTTCACCAACTTTTACAGCCTCAATGCTTCGCGATGATTTCAGGCGCCGCGCCATGGCGTGTGGATCCAGGAAGCGATGCGGTCTGGTGGATTAGAGACCTAAACGGCCGGCGCACAATGAATGCGGTCCTCGGGAGGAAGAAATGACCCCAAGAGTTTCCCTGATTGCAGCTGGCTTGCTTGTTCTGCTGTCTGGTCAAGGCGGCGCTGACGCTTCGACATTGGTCATCGGCGGCGGAGCCGCCAAGGAGTGTTCCGACGCAGCCCAAAGCGGGCGTTCCGATAGTCGGTCGATCCTGACGTGCACGACGGCGCTGGAGGTCGAAACGCTGAGCTTCAGAGATCGCGCCCGCACCTTTGTGAATCGCGGTGTTCTGCAGATGCGGCAACGACAGTTCTCCGCAGCGCGAGCGGACTTAGACCAGGCTGGAAGCATCGATCCTGACCTAGGAGAGGTCTATGTGAACCGGGGAGCGACCTTTGTTGGCGAAGAGCGCTATCGGGAGGGGCTGGAGCAGATCGACAGAGGTTTGGCGCTGGGCGTGAAGGATCCGGAGAAAGCTTGGTTCAATCGGGGGCTGGCCAATGAAGGGCTCGGCGATCTGAAGGCTGCCTACCGGGACTACACGCGCGCCGCCGAGCTCAAGCCCGATTGGACGCCGCCTAGGACCGAACTTGCGCGCTTCAAGGTCCGACGCCCCTGACGGGTCGGGCGGGACGAGACGGGCGGACCGGGATGTCATCCATGCGGTGCTGGCTGCATGTTGTCCCCGCCTGTCTGATCGCTTTGACGGAGGTGGGGCACGCTCAAGACCTGCGGGATATTCAGGCGCGCAACGCCGCCGCCCATGCGCTGGAAGACATCCGTCGCGACGCGTTGCAGAGTCAGATCGAGGTATCCAACGCTCAGGAGCGCGCGCGAACCCAGATCATTCTTCGCGATCTGAACGCCGGCTTGGTGACGGGGCCTGTCGTGTCGCCGCAAGCGAACGCGCATGCAACGGTCGGGGAGATTGCGCGACCGGAAGCCGAATTCGACGCTGCGATGGCGCGCCTCGAGCGGCTGACCCAGGAGGCCTTGGCGCAGAGCAACGCGCGGATGCGGGCGATCCGTCCCGCCAACGAACCGAGGGAGTAGGGCTCGAGCTTAGCGGGACCGCCTTCGTGGGTCTCGCCGACGGCGTTAGCCTGACCCTAACGCCTCGGAACGTGGGCGGTCACTTGGATCTCGACGATCCCGCCCGGCGCCAGCAGGCCCGTCGTGCCGACCGCCGTCCAGGCGGGGTTCGCGCCCTTGATGAACTCGCTCTTCACGGCGTTGATCATGTTGATCTGCTCCCAGCGCGGCGCCGGTTGGTCAGGCCCTTCCCAGACGTGGAAGCTGTTGATCATGACCACGTGCTCGAAGTCGGTTCCGGAGGCCTTGAGGATCTGATCAAGGCTGACAAAGGCCCGCCGCACTTGCCGCTTGAACGACTCCGGGTCGGTTCCCTCGTCCTTACCCCGGCCGACGATCACCCCGGAGACATACAGAGTGTCACCGACGCGCCGGGCGGGCGCGTACTTGATGTCGTCGTAGGATCGTTGATGCGTTTCGGACGGGATGATCACCTCGCCACCGGGCGCAGGGATCGCCTTGGGATAGGTCGCCTGCGCCAAGGCGGGCGTAGCGATGAGGGCGCAGAGGACCGGCGCCAGGCAACGATTGATCACGGTGAAGCTCCCGCAGAACGTCGGTCGGTGATCGTCTTTGCGGGGCCGGGTCGGCAAGTGAATTTACAGTAACGCGCTGGGGCATTGCGCCCTTGACCTATGCGTCAGTGTCCCTAGTGTCCGACCTCTGTTCACCGGGGGGCCGCTTGCGCGGCTGAGATTGGGCCTAGGCCCTGACCCGTAGAACCTGATCCGGGTCATGCCGGCGAAGGGAGGGAACGCGGACGAGAGCGTTTGTCTCGCCCGTAAGACCGACTCAAGCACGCACGTCCGGGTCTCCTTGGAAGCTTGAGGAGCGCCCGAAATGAATATCCAGAGCACCATCAAGGCCGTGGCCGAGACGATCTCGACCGGTCCGATCCCCGGCTCGCGCAAGGTCTACCAGGCGGGCGAGCTGTTCCCCGAGCTGCGCGTGCCGTTCCGCGAGGTGGCGGTCCACCCGTCGGCCAACGAGCCGCCGGTGACGATCTACGATCCCTCTGGCCCGTATAGCGATCCGACGGTCCAGATCGACATCGAGAAGGGCCTCCCGCGCACCCGCGAGGCGCTGGTCGTGGCGCGCGGCGATGTCGAAGAAGTCACCGATCCCCGCCAGGTGAAGCCCGAGGACAACGGCTTCGCCCAGGGCAAGCATCTGGCCCCTGAATTCCCGGACACCGGCCGCAAGATCTACCGCGCCAAGCCGGGCAAGCTGGTCACCCAGCTGGAATACGCCCGCGCCGGGATCATCACGGCCGAGATGGAATATGTGGCGATCCGCGAGAACCTGCGGCGCGAGCAGGACCGCCCGTGCGTGCGCGACGGCGAGGACTTCGGCGCCTCGATCCCGGACTTCGTGACGCCTGAGTTCGTGCGCCAGGAAATCGCCCGCGGCCGCGCGATCATCCCGGCCAACATCAACCACGGCGAGCTGGAGCCGATGGCGATCGGCCGCAACTTCCTGGTCAAGATCAACGCCAACATCGGCAATTCGGCGGTGCTCTCAACCGTCGCCGATGAAGTCGACAAGCTGGTCTGGGCCACGCGCTGGGGCGCCGACACGGTCATGGACCTGTCGACCGGCCGCAACATCCACAACATCCGCGACTGGATCATCCGTAACTCGAGTGTGCCGATCGGCACGGTGCCGATCTATCAGGCGCTGGAGAAGGTCAACGGCGTAGCCGAAGACCTGAACTGGGAGGTCTTCCGCGACACACTGATCGAGCAGTGCGAGCAGGGCGTCGACTACTTCACGATCCACGCCGGCGTGCGCCTGCCGTTCATCCCGATGACCGCCAAGCGGGTCACCGGCATCGTGTCGCGCGGCGGCTCGATCATGGCCAAGTGGTGCCTGGCGCACCACAAGGAGAACTTCCTCTACGAGCGCTTCGACGAGATCTGCGAGATCATGCGCGCTTACGACGTGTCGTTCTCGCTGGGCGATGGTTTGCGTCCCGGCTCGACCGCCGACGCCAATGACGAAGCCCAGTTCTCGGAACTGCGCACCCTGGGCGAGCTGACCAAGGTGGCCTGGAACCACGGCGTCCAGGTGATGATCGAAGGGCCGGGCCACGTGGCCATGCACAAGATCAAGGCCAACATGGACGAGCAGTTGAAGCACTGCCACGAGGCCCCGTTCTACACCCTCGGCCCGTTGACCACGGACATCGCGCCTGGCTACGACCACATCACCTCGGCGATCGGGGCGGCGATGATCGGCTGGTTCGGCACGGCGATGCTCTGCTACGTCACGCCCAAGGAACACCTGGGCCTGCCGGACCGCGACGACGTGAAGACCGGCGTGATCACTTACAAGCTGGCCGCCCACGCCGCCGACCTCGCCAAGGGTCACCCCGGCGCTGCGATGTGGGACGACGCCATCAGCCGCGCGCGCTTCGAGTTCCGCTGGGAGGACCAGTTCAACCTGGGCCTCGATCCTGAGACCGCGCGCAAGTTCCACGACGAGACCCTGCCCAAGGAGGCGCACAAGACCGCGCA
>FWPV01012761.1_pt1 | contig 12866 bp, 7 predicted proteins | sample 2228371 | NCBI WGS metagenome assembly FWPV01 (sample SAMEA103939776, study PRJEB20133) | metagenome | reverse complement strand
CTCCGAGATGGTCAGGAGATCGTCCTTGCGGGTCGAGAGCGCCTCCAGCCGCTCCTTCAATCCCTCCTTCAGGCGTTCGAGGCGCTTGCGCGAGACGCGATCCTCGCTGTCGACTTTGGTCAGCAGATCCTCATAGAGCTTCAACTCATCCTGGATCATCGCCTGCTCGAAGGTGGAGGGAACCGCGATGAAGCGGAAGGCTGAGTGGGTGATGATGATCGCATCCCAGGTCGCGGTCGCCGCTCGGCTGAGGAACCGTGCGCGCTTGTCCTTTGTAAAATTGGTCTCGTCGGCAACCAGAATGCGGGCATTCGGATAGAGCGCCAGGAACTCGCGGGCCGCCTGCGCCAAGCAATGGCCGGGCACGACCAACATCGCCTTGGCGATCAGGCCGAGCCGGCGCTGTTCCATGATGGCGGCCGCCATGGTCATCGTCTTGCCGGCGCCGACGGCATGGGCGAGATAGGTGGAACCATCGGCGATGATCCGCCAAATACCGCGCTTCTGATGCCCATAAAGAACGAAGGCGCCAGAGGCGCCGGGAAGTTTGAGATGGGACCCGTCGAATTTGCGCGGCGCGATGTTGTTGAAGCGATCATTGTAATCGCGAGCCAGTCGATCGGTGCGATCCGGATCGGTCCAGACCCAGTCCTGAAAAGCCTGCTTGATCCTCTGCAGCTTGTCGCGCGCGGCCTCGGTATCGACGACGTTGAGGAACCGGCGCTCGCCGTCGACATCCTTGATCACGTCGAAGATCTGGGGAACACGGCTGTTCAAGGCATCGGCGAGAAGTTCGCCGGCATCGCGGCGGCTCGTGCCCCATTCGGATGTGCCCGCCGCCGAGTAGCCGAGCTGCCGCGCCTCGACCGTCCAGGAGCCGAGTTCCGGCATATGATGGATGCGGATATCGGCCTCCATCTTTTCCCTCACGAAGGCCACGACATCGGCGGCCGGAATCCATGGCGCGCCGAGACGGGCGGTGATGTCCGATGGTCGCAGATCGGCCGGCTGCACATCCTGAAGCGCCCGCACGTTGCGCTCATAGGCCGTATCGAGCTCGGCTGCCGCTTGTGCTGCGGCGAGCTTGGTGCGCACCGTGCCGGAGAGATAGGCATCTGCCGTCTGCCAGGATCCATCGGCAGGATCGCGGAACACTTCGTCGCCGAGCTCGGCGATAACGGTGGAAGCATCGAGATGCAGGAGTTCGGCGATATGATCGAGATCGACATGGCCGCGCTCGTTGAGTACGACGGCCAGCGCATCAGCCGCATTGGTGATGACAGGCGACATCGGCGGAGCGATCACGCGGGTTTCGAATATCGGACCTGGCTTCGCCGTGTCGGTCTCCAGATCATAATCCTCGATCGAGGCGACCAGCCAGCAGTCGGGATCGTCGCGGAAAGGTGCGAGGTTCGGCTGGCGATGGGTCTCCTTGACCTCGCCCGTTTCCGCATTCTCCTGGAGCGAGACGGTCGTGTGATTGATCGGCCCGAAATCGCGCACGAAACTCGACCAGGCGATGCGAAGCCGAACCTGAAGATCGCGCCATGGCCGGTCGGTTTCCTGGGCCTTCAGCACCTCGCGCACGGCGTCACGGATCGGGATCAGCTTCGAAATGATCCGGACATGCTTTTCCCAGATCCCATCCCCTGTATGACCCTTTCGCACCGTCACAGGCACGGCAGCTCCATCGAGCATCTGCATCAGGCCCTTCGACCGGTCGAGGAAGAAGCTGCCCTCGCGGATAACTCTGTCCCTCGGCTGCAGATCAACGATTTCGCCGAGCTCTTCCTCCAAATCGATGTCGATCGGCGTCGGCTCGCCGTCATAGAGATCGGCCGGGAGAAGATCGATCGCAGTGGCGAGGGCGGCTTCCAGATCCTCTCCAGCGCGCGGCAAGCAGGTATATGTCTCGCCGAACGGCCCTGACGTCAGCGCATGCGTTCCGAGCACAAAGCCGGGGTGCCGAGCGAACCACCTGTTAACGCGGATCGCGGCTTCGTCATCCGTTGCGGAGCGAACCTCGTCGACGTCGAGCCAAGTCTGATCGCCTTCAGGTTCACCGGCTTTCCGTTTGCGGAAGAACAGGATGTCAACGACGACATCCGTGCCGGCATCGCCGCGAAAGCTGCCCTCGGGCAAACGAATGGCCGCGATCAGGTCTGCGGACTTGGCGATATGTCCCCGCGCCGTCGTATCGGCCTTGTCCATCGTGCCATGGGAAGTAACGAACGCGGCCAGCGCGCCGGGCTTCAAGAGATCGATCGACCGGGCGATGAAATAGTCGTGCAGACGGAGGCCGAGCGACCGATAGGCGCGGTCCGAACGGACGGTGCGGTCGGAAAAGGGCGGGTTGCCGATGGCCAGATCGTAGATCGGCGCGAGGTCCGTGCGGGCAAAGTCACCATTGATGATCCGGGCCCTTGGCTGCAACAGGCTCACGATGCGGGCAGTGACCGGATCCAGCTCGATCCCGGTGAAATAGGCCGCGTCGCGATAGCGCGCCGGCATCAGCGCCGGAAAGAGGCCCGTGCCGATGCCTGGTTCCAGAACACGGCCACCGCGCCAGCCGAGTTTCTGGATCCCAGCCCAGATCGCCCGGATGATGAACTCCGGCGTGAAATGGGCATACTGGGTGCAGCGGGCGAGCGATGCATAGTCGGCTTCAGAGACGGCGGTCTCAAGCGATGAGCCGAGATCGTCCCAGCCCTGCCGAAAATCGACTTCACCAGATCGGCGGAACATGCCGTTGGCGAGTTCGCCCGCACCGAAGGCGGTAAAGCGGATCAGTTTCGCCTGCTCCTTCGGCGTCGCCGGCCGATCTTGCTTGGCAATGCTGTCGGCAACGAGGATGGCCGCAACATTGGCGCGGGCACGATCCTTCCAGGACGAAGGTAAGCCGCGGTCGCCGTCGAGGTAGAAGTTTGCCCGGAGCCTCCTCGGGTGTGACGGAGGCCGAGAGGGTACTGCCGCCGCCCTGGGAGGTGCGGATGCCGGCCCTGACGCCGGCGGCGTGGGATCCGGATCGTCATCGTTGGCGGCTTCAGGCGAGAAGCTTCCGAAGGCGGTGACGCCGAGCCCGAGGCCAGACGACAGTGCGGTGTTGCCAAACATGTCGAGCGTGAAGGGATCGTTGCTCATGATAAATTTTCCTTGTGAAGGCGCGAGTCATCGTCAAGCGAGTGGGCCGCGCTGACGAAGAGATGCTGATTGACGTTGGGGATGCGCTGTGGCGGAGACGCTACGACCACTCGATCATGAACAGTTCCATCGAGTCATCATCGAAGGTGATGCCGAGGTGCGTCGCATTGGGGGTGGCAGTGATCATCGCCTCCAGTTGCTCGGCATCGATGAATTCGACACCGTCATCTCCCCCAAAGGTCTTGCGTTTGACCTCGAACCAGTCGTCGTTCGTGCGAGGATCGCTTTCGAGCGCATAAGCAACGAACGGCTTTTCGCCATCTCGCAATTTGCCGTTCGAGCACAAGTAGACACCGTGGTCACCGACCAGCCAGACGCCCGGCTGCTCGTCGCGCCCGGGATGAAGGCCATGGTGCGGATTGCGAAAGCCGCCATTGGCTTGTGCATCGGCGCGACCGCGAGCTATCACCGCCCGCACGGATTCAATCGGAAATGAAAGCATTGGAAACGCCTCCTCACGCTGCGACCGCCGCGGCGGGAAGATGGCGCAGTTGGACGGGCAGTTTGGTGGCGATCTCGTCGTCGGTCAGGTCGTGGAGAAGCTTTAACCTGGCAGATCCAACCCCTGCGTATAGAGCGATGACGCGCTGACCCGGCAGATACTGCGCGGCAGTTTCATCGGAGTAGCCGCGATAGGCGTCCGCCGTGGCGCTCCAAATGTGCTCAAGGCGTTCGTCCCGCGTCATCACGCGCACCGGGCGCGTTTCGCGCTCGATGATCGCCAGCCGCATGTCCTCCACCGACCCACCGTCGGAGAGATCGCAATATCCATGGAAGTAACGGATGACCCCGTCGATCCGTAGCGCGAAAAACAGCGATGTGACGGATCCGGTCAGGAATTCGCGCATTGCGAACATCGAGCCTCGGATCCACAGCGGCGGCAGGATCTCGAACATATAGTCGTGTTCACGTTCGGTAATTTCAAACCATTCACCGGCATAGAGCGCGCTTGCGTCACCCTCGAAACGGTGAGGACGCTGTGCATGCCGATCGAACATTCGGAACATCTGATGGCGCTCAGTGATGCCTTGGTATACTTTGCGGATTACGGAAGGGGTGTTCATTGAAAGGCTCCTTTGGCCCTGTCCGGACCGAAGTGCGGTGCTGCCCTGCCGGCTCACCATCCTCTTCAGTCCTTCTTGACCCCTCCCCTCAAGCCGCAGCGTGTTCCGCCCGGGTCAAGGGCCGGCAAAGCCGGGCGCAGCTTCACCCTTGATGCTGGCGGCGCGACTGCGGCAGGCCTCTTCCTCCTGCTCTTGTTTTCCTTTCCGGATTTTCGTCTCCCGCGCCTTCAGCGCGTCATTCCAGTCCTCGGTCGGTGGCTTCAATCGCAACCAGTCGCAGCCGACCTCATCAGCAATGGCGCGCAGGCGGCCGGCAAAGGTCTCGCCCTGGCCATTGGCGTCGGTGGCCGCGACCAGCACAGCACCCGGACGTGCTGCCAGCTTGCGGACCGCGGCCTCCGTCATCGGTGACCAACCTCCGCCGGTGCTGAGATAGACGCTGCCCTCGCGAAGGCCCTCGAACGCCGCAAGGCTCATGGCGTCGATCGCCGCCTCGGTGACGCAAAGACGCGTCGCGTCGGAGGAACCAAGGCGAAACAGAACCTTCGAACCGCCTGTCGAAAAGCCGCGCCAATCCGGACCGCGCTCCTCCCAGCCAGTAACAAAACCATCGTCATTGACATGCGCGGCCCACATGCTGCCATAAGGGCCTTCCCGAAGGGCATCACTTTGGATGGCCTCCCGGATGATCGTTGCCGGCAGGCAGCGCTCGCTGCGCAGATAGCGCCAGGTCATCGATCCCTGCCACGGCCTACGTCGTGTTGCCCAGCGTTCAGAGACGGAACTGCTGTGAGCGGGCTTTCCGGCCGGTCGAGACCAAGCAGGATCCCTGGCAACGATGCCGACAAGAGCGGCCACCCGGTCGAGCGCCTCGACGAAGGTCACGCCGTCCAGATGCTCAGCGAGACCGAAGACATCGCCCTTCGCGTCGGACAGTGGATCGAACCATCCCCGCCCCTCATGGATGACGATGACGATTTCCGCATCGCGCCGGTATTTTTGTGCCTTGCGGGTGCTTTCCTTCATGTCGAAGGTAAAGCCGGCCTGTTCCAGCACTGCTGCGCACGGGACGCGGTCTCGAAGGTCTTCCAGTTTCTGTTTTTCCATTATTTTTCTCGGCGCTTGGCGCCGCCCTTCTCTCCAGATCCATCCTTCCCGCAATTTGCGGGACCGTTTCCGGCGGTCCGCGAAGAGCAAAGGAGGCAAGGGCGCGCCATGGCAACCTGCTGATCTGCAGCTTGGCACCTCCCGTCGGTGCCAAGGCGCGGCGCAGCTTCCCTTGCCGCCTGCCGCGCGCAAGCGGCATCAAGGAGAGGAAAATGCCGGCTCAATGAGCAGGCCAGGGATGGAATTCATGCACGATCTCCAGATCGTCTTCATCGTCGAGTTCGTCGCTCGGCAGAACGCCGAACTCGTCGCCGGACCTGAACAGTGTGACCGGAACCATCAGGGTGCGGGAAAGCTGGAAGGCGTGGTTTTGCGCAAGAGAAAGATCGGTGTTCATCTGAGGCTCCATCTTTGGAGCGGGCCATTCCCGCTCGATGGCTCCCGTCAGTGTCCGGAACCGGTCGCGATCACCGCGAAGGCAAAGCCGAAGCGGCCGCAGCTTGCTAGCGGACCCCGTCAGCGGGTTGATCGACGGAGATCCGGGGCCGGACCAGGAAGCCATCCATCAAGAGCGGGATTGGGACGCCTCCATGGGCCTGCCTCCGACAAACAACGATCGTGCTGATGCGGATCTTGTTGTAGCCCTCGATACCTGACGCTACCTTCTTTTTGCTCCGGTCATCAGGTCACGGTTGATGCCTATGGCTGCTGGAGGCGGTCACAGACGACGTGAAGCCGCGAACGCTGGAGGTTCGCGATTGTGAGCCATGCGGAGCCGCCTCTTGAAAAGCCGACACGCAACCGATATATATTGAGCATAGTCGAGAGCGCTGATCCGTCGGTGCGTTGAACGATTGTTTCACTCGGCTTACCGAATTGGAGCGGACCGCATGCGGTCCGCTTTTTCGTTTCAGGGGGATTCGTTGCATCTACTATATCTCGACGAGTCTGGTCACTCGCATGATCCAAGCTCCGACTTCTTTGTCCTTGCAGGCTTTAGCATATTCGAGCGCCAAACGCATTGGCTGGAAGCCCAGATAGATCCTGTAGCGACGCGCTTTAGCTCAACCAATCCTCGAGAAATCGAGTTCCATGGAAACCCAATGCGCTCGGGCAACGGTACCTGGAAAGGTGTGCCTCCCAACGACAGAGTTCAAGCCGTCGTCGATATCTTGTCGCTACTGGCAGACAAGCAATTGCAGTTGAAGGTCTACGCTTGCGTCATCGAAAAGAAGCTCTTCTCTCCGAACGATATTCTGGCTCGGAGCTTCGAGGAGGTGGCTTCGTGTTTTGATGGCTATCTGAAGACGCTTTATAAGAAAAAGAACCCCCAGCGCGGCTTGGTCATCCTCGACAAAAGCAACTACGAGGAGAAAATCCAAAGCCTCTCTCACGTGTTCAAGCACGTGGGACATGCCAACGGCCAACTTCGCAACTTTGCCGAAGTCCCGCTTTTTCTGGATTCGAAGGCATCGCGCCTGATTCAGATGGCGGATTTGATCGCCTACTGGATTTTCCGTCACTTTCAGTCAGGCGACCAGCGTGGCTACGACCTCATAAGGCCTTACTTTGCCCGGTATGGCATCGGGCCAGTCTCAGGCCTGCGCTGTCACGTCTCGCCGGAGACAGAGGCGCGGCTTGCTTCGCTTCCAGTTCCAGCTCACCCTTTTCCGAAGGCAACCCCGAAAACTATTGCCGCCGCATCCCAAGTCTCTACGCCTGAGGATCAAAGCGGTTTTTGAGGTGCATGCGCTCCCTCGACACGCCCGGTTTGAGCATTTTTCAGTGAAAATTCCGGCTTTTCACCTTCAGCGTGTCGATGTGCAAGTCGGGCACGAACAAATCCCTCGGCTTCACACCCATAGACGGCCGCTCGCGGCTGTCCGGACTGCCCGGTGATCCATGTGCAAACTCGTCGCCTCGTCCTGTCGGCATCCTGAAACTGTCCCGTTCGCCAAGGCTCGCCAGATCGCTGGACAGATCGAACAGCCGTTGCGCCACCAGATGCACGACTCCGCCTTCGCGCTGGATCTTGCCGTTGATCGCCATCATTGAGGATCCGAGCACGACGCGACGCTGTTTTTCAAAGAGGCTCGGCCAGACAACGATATTGGCAACGCCCGTCTCATCCTCGATGGTCATGAACATTACGCCCTTGGCGCTTCCAGGCTTCTGACGGACGAGAACAAGACCCGCCGTCATCAGCCAGCGCCCATCGCGCGCTGATGTCGCCTCGGCGCAGGTGACGATGTTTCGCCGAATGAGATCCTCTCGCAGGAAGCTGACAGGATGGGCACGCAGTGTTACGCCGGTATGGCCATAGTCCTCCACGACATTGGCGCCTTCCGTCATCTGGCGAAGCGTCACATCCGGTTCCTGCTGTTCAGCGATCACCGCCCGCTCGCGATCGGCGGCGGCGGCAAACAAAGGGAGCGGTTCGTCGCGCAAGGCCTTGATCGCCCACAGCGCATCACGTCTTTCAAGTTTCAGGGATGGCTGGAACGCATCAGCTTCGGCGAGCTTGACCAGGGAGGACGACGACACGCCGGCGCGCCGCCACATATCGTCGACGGAAACGAACGGATCCTCGCCACGCGCCACCGCGATTTTTGCCGCATCCTGTTCAGGCAGCCCCCTGACCAGACACATTCCCAGACGCACGGCGTGGCGATGGGTGCCATCGATCTCTTCGAGCGTGCAATCCCATCGCGAACGATTGATGCAGACCGGCCGGATCGTCACTCCGTGGGCGCGGGCATCCGAGACAATCTGCGCCGGTGCGTAGAAGCCCATCGGTTGCGCATTGATGAGAGCAGCACAGAACACATCCGGATAGTGGCATTTCATATAGGAGGAGGCGTAGGCGATGAGGGCAAAGGACGCGGCATGGCTTTCTGGAAAGCCGTAGGAGCCAAAACCCTCAAGCTGCGAGAATGTCTTTTCGGCGAACTCTTCCGTGTAGCCGTTCTTCACCATCCCCTGGACCAACTTGTCCTTGAACTTGCTGACGCCGCCGGTGAACTTGAAGGTCGCCATCGAGCGTCTGAGGGCATCTGCCTCGCCGGCGGTAAAACCGGCACAGACGATCGCGACTTTCATGGCGCTCTCCTGAAACAGTGGCACGCCCAGCGTCTTGCCGAGCACAGCCTCCAGTTCCGGTTTGGGATAGACGACCGCTTCCTTGCCTTCGCGCCGTCTCAGATAAGGATGCACCATATCGCCCTGGATCGGCCCGGGGCGAACGATCGCCACCTGGATGACCAGGTCATAGTAGGTCTGGGGTTTCAGCCGTGGAAGCATCGACATCTGCGCGCGCGATTCGATCTGGAACGTGCCGAGCGTGTCGGCCTTGCGGATCATCGCATAAGTGGCCGGGTCCTCCTGCTCGATGGTCGCGAGATCAAGCTTCACTCCCTTGTGCTCTTCCAGCAAGGAAAAGCTCTTGGCCATGCAGGTCAGCATTCCCAAGGCCAGCACATCCACCTTCATGAACTTGACCGCCTCGATGTCGTCCTTGTCCCATTCGATTGTTTGCCGATCCTCCATCCGGGCCTGCTCGATCGGCACCAGTTCGTCGAGGCGGTCATTGGTCAGGACAAAACCGCCCGGATGCTGCCCCAGATGACGCGGCGCGCCCATCAGTTGCTGTGCTAGGTCCAAGGTCAGCCGCAGGCGGCGGTCGGACATGTTCATGTTCAGCTCGTTGACCTGCTTTTCACCGACGCCCTCCTTGCTCCAGCCCCAGACGCCGGCCGACAGCGCCGTGATCATGTCTTCGGGCAGGCCGAGCACCTTTCCGACATCGCGAAGTGCGCCTTTGGCGCGGTAGCGGGTGACGGTCGCGCAAAGCGCAGCCTTCTGCCGACCATAGGTCTTGTAGATCCACTGGATCACCTCTTCGCGTCTGGCATGTTCGAAATCGACGTCAATGTCGGGCGGCTCGTTGCGCTCTTCCGAGATAAAGCGCTCGAACAACAGATCGTTTGCGGCCGGATCGATCGCAGTAATCCCCAGCACGTAACAGACGGCGGAATTGGCGGCACTTCCGCGACCCTGGCAAAGAATATCCTGAGATCGCGCAAAGCGGACGATGCTGTAGACGGTCAGGAAATACGGCGCGTAATCGAGTTTGCGGATCAGCTCGAGTTCGTGATTGAGGGTCTTCACCACGTCGTCAGGCACCCCCTCGGGGTAGCGGTCGCGAACGCCCTCCCAGGTGAATTTTTCCAACGTCTGCTGCGCCGTCAGCCCGGGGACGATTGCTTCCTCCGGATATTGGTAGGTGAGCTCGTTCATGTCGAAACGACAGCGGTCGACAATCTCGCGGGTGCGGGCGAGAGCTTCTGGATAGCGGCTGAACAGCCGGTGCATTTCCTCCGGCGGCTTGAGAAAACGATCGGCATGCCGTTCGCGCAGGAAGCCGGCCCGGTCGATGGTGGTGCGATGGCGAATGCAGGTGACGACATCCTGCAGCTGCCGCCTGCCCGACTCGTGAAACAACACGTCATTGGTGACGACCGGCCGGACCTTGTGCCGGATCGCCAGGCTGTTAAGCTCGTGCAGGCGCAACTGATCGTTCGGCCGCCGGCGCAGCGTCAGCGCCATATAGGCGCGGTCGCCAAAGATCTCCTTCACCTTGCGAAGCTGGACGGCACATGCGTCATCGGCCTCGTCGGGAACCAGGACGGCGAGCAGTCCGTCCGCATAGAGAGCCACATCCGACAGATCGAGGATGCAATTGCCCTTGCCGCCCCGCTCCTTGCCAAGTGAGAGAAGCCGGCAAAGCCTCGAATAGGCAGCCCGGTCCGTCGGATAGACCAGCATCGACATTCCGTCGGCCAGATCGAGCCTCCAGCCGACGACCAGCCGGACGCCGGTTTCCTTGGCCGCCTCCCAGGCACGCACGATGCCGGCAAGGCTGTTGCGATCGACGATGCCAAGCGCCTCGATGCCAATCTCCTTGGCCGTCGCAAACAGCTCATCGCAACCTGACGCGCCGCGCAGGAAGGAAAAATGACTGGTGACCTGGAGCTCGGCGTAGCGCATCAGCCATAGATCCCATGCAGGAACCATTTGGCCGTTCCGGTAGCGGGATCCACCCCGTCGCCGGAGCGATAGACCCAGAAGCGATTGCCGTCCTCGTCCTCGACCGCATAGTAGTCCCTGACTGCCTCCATCTCGGAGGAACGGACCCACCACTCGCCGAATACCCGTTCCGGCCCGTCACCACGTTTGATGCGCCGGCGTTTTCCCCGCCAGGTCATGGATGCCGGCGGATGGTCGGGCGTGAGCGCAATGACCTCGATCCGTTCCGGGTGCGCCAGCATCCTGCTCGGCCGGGGCCAGCGGGTCGGCCAGGCCTGACCGAGTTTTTCGGAAACGGGGGGGACGCGACCGACATTGCGCTCGGGAACGTCGCTTTCGACCGGCGCCAGCCGGTACATGCGCTGACCGCGATTTCCAAAACTGTCGAGCAGCGGCGTGACATCGACGATCATCTCTTCGACCAGCGAGGAGATGGACTGCTTCTCTTCGAAAGGTTCGATCATGGTAGCAGTGAGCGACAGTTTCTCGATGCCGAAACCGGGATCGATCTTCTCGATGCTGGAACAGAGAAGTTTTGTCAGATGGGGAATATCGCGCACCGGCTTTGCCATGCCGGCACGCAGGGACTGCAAGGTGTTGTCGACGCGGTAGATGATCAGATCGGCGCGGCGAACGCCCTGCCCGCGCGCCTCCAGCGCGGCGCAGAGTTCGACCACGAGCTTGCCGATATATTTGGCGATGGTCTCAGCGGCACCGATAGGCTCGGAGAACGACCGGGACACCTCGACGAGCTCAGCTGTACGAATGGGGTCGATCGGTTCGGCAAGGCGTCCGAACATCTGGTCGAGCCGGCAGCCGACCTCCGGTCCGAAACGCAGAGACAAAAGCGCCCGCGGCGTGGCCGAGAGCTCGCCGACGGTCCGGAACCCAAGTACGGTCAGGCCGCTGACGATGTCGGAAGGCAGACGAAGGCTGGAAATCGGCAGGCTGACGACGGCCTTTGCTGTCTCACCCACTGGCACGATGATCACCTCTCGCCGCGTGGCGCGGGCAATGGCGTGAGCGCAGCCCCAGGTGTCAGCGATGGCGCCACGGGCCTGAAGGCCGTGACCTCTCAGAGCGTTGACGAGGCCAGTGAGCATCGGCAATTCACCGCCGCGCAGATGGTCGGCACCCTCAGTATCCATCACAATGCCATCGGGACTGTCCATTGCGACCACCGGCGTAAATTGGCGCAGCATCCACAGCGCCAGGCGCTCGATCGCCAAGGCGTCGCCGGCTGGGTCGGCATCGACCAGATGCAGGCCGGATATCATCGCCTGGGCTTTGGCGGCAGGCATGCCGATGCGGACGCCCGCCTTGAAGGCCGCAGCGTCGATTGCAGAGACGGTGCGTTTTGATCCACTGCGAGAAACAACCACAACAGGTGTTTCAGCCGAAATTCTCGGATCGGCGCGCCTGATCCTGTCCGTCGCGAGCGTGGGGAGAAAGACTGATACGACCCGTGGCATCGCATGCACCTATTTCAAATTCCGCGGCTTCTCCCGCCCTTGCTCTGATCAATTCCGCCAGCCACCGCGCCCGCCCGATGCCCGGCACGGGAAGCGGTTCGGAAGGCAGGACGCTGATGCGCCATCGTGTCGTGGCGGCCGTCGGCTGCCCAAAATCAGCGGCCTCCGTCGGGCGACGCCATCGTCGAAGCGCAATGCCGATCGTTCCTGAGGCTTCGGCGGCCAGCTGCAGCCGCCGTGAGGCGGTCATGGGCAGACGTACGAGCTCAGCAACGACGGCGCCAAGCCCGCCGAAACGCAAACCCTCCTCGAAATTCGTGAGCACATCCTCTTCCCGGTCGGCCTCGACATAGATGACCCGGTCATGATGAAGGCCTGCCTGTGCCAATGCCGGCGCAAACAGATCCGGCCGGGTCAGGCACCAGAGGACGTCGCCCTTTGTACGCGCGACGATCCCCGCGACGAACAGAGCGGCCGCGGCACCATGGACCGCGTCGGCGCCACCACCGGCCACCTCATGCAGGGCACCGCGGGCCAACCCACCACCGGGCAGCTTCGCGTCGATCTCAGCTATTCCGAATGACAGCACCTCGCCCTTGCGCGCAGCTCCGCCTTCAAGCCGCCGGATGCGGTCCTGAAGTTCGGAAATGACGGGGTTGGCGGCAGTGATTGACATCGGTTTCCTACGTCAAGAGTGCATTTGCATAGCCAAAAAAAGCTGATATGTTCTGTTTTTGTTCTTTAAACAGCTATGAGTCAACGGGCAAGATTCGGGTGGACTGCAGTCGGCATCGCAAGACGGCTGGTGCTCAATCGATTCATCAAGCAGATTCAATTCGATGCTGAAATGACGAAAATATCGTGGATGAGAAAATAGAGATATGCCCAGCCTGCTGACGCTTAGAGATTTCAAGGGAACGGAGATTACCGTCGAATG
>FWPV01012760.1_pt1 | contig 12867 bp, 11 predicted proteins | sample 2228371 | NCBI WGS metagenome assembly FWPV01 (sample SAMEA103939776, study PRJEB20133) | metagenome | reverse complement strand
GTCTCCGGAAAAGCCGATGGGATAGCGATGGTTACCCACAGAAACTCGGGGTGCAACATAACTACTAGCAATTATTACCGCTAGGACAATGACATACCTAAAATATAAAATCATCTCCGGTGCCAACCAGCTTCGAGGTATTCTAAGCAAATTTCCAATCCGAATCATAGACGAGTCACCAATCGCGTTTTTCAGAACATTTGCCTTGTTGTATGCACAGTTTTTTCCACCAAGCTAAGAAAGCTTGGCAGAATAACCGACCAATCCATGTTCTCCCGCACAAATTGGTATGCGTTTGAAGAAATTTCATGGCGTAGCTTATCATCGATCAAGACTTGGATAATAGCTTCAGCAAATTCATGCGGGGTATCCGCAATTAAGAGATCTCTCCCAGGATACACACCCAATCCTTCAGCGCCTTTCGTAGTTGAAATCACTGGGGTGCGGAGAGCCATGGCTTCAATAATCTTATATCTTGTACCTCCGCCTTGTAATAACGGCGCAATACTCACCCACGATCCAGCAATTTGAGTGCGTACATCGTCAACATACCCTAATTGGATCACATTCTTATTGTTAGGCAATTTTATACCCGCGTTATCTCCCGTAATGATTAACTTAACATCTGGTATTCTATTCTGCACCTCTGGAAAGATATGTTCCAAGAACCAAACCATGGCTTCATAGTTTACATAATAGGTGAAAGGACCCGTGAAAATAAGTGTATTAGGCTTGGGTGAAACTTTAATCTGATCATACTCCCTAAGCATAATACCATTCGGTATAACTTCTATTTTTGCAGTTTTGGATATTTCATTCAAAACCAAGGACCGTTCTTGGACGGAAACGACGGTACAGGTTTGATATTCACTTAACAGATTTTTGAGAAAGAACTTGTGTTTCTCCCAGGTAAGCCAGTTGCGTAATTTTTGGCTTTTTCCCTTTGCTTGCGAGTATCGCATGTAGATAATACCTACCTCAACTTCCTCGAATAATGCCGGTAACCCTAGAAAAAATTTCCGGTATATGGCAGTATCTAATTGAGACGCGATCACCAAATCATAGGCATGCTTTTCCAACATATCAACGATCTCTTGAGCCATTGATAGTGAGAATGTATCAATGAGAGACCTCGGAACAAGTCCAAGAAAACCAATGCGCGCCTGAATACTGCGGGGATTATAGGGGATCCAAGGTACAGTTTTTATATTTCTACAATAATTGTAAAGAAAAAGGAGATCGCTTCCAGAAACAAGCCTATCCGTGAAACTCAATAAATCAACTGTATGAAAATTCGACAATCCACGTAAGAGGTTAAATATCCGCAACTTTGATCCATTATCTGGCGGATATGGAAACCATCGGGATATAAATAATATTCTCATTATTGATCAACAAGTGCCTGTAGGTACATTTCTATCTCTCCAATCATCCGTTGTATATCAAATTTCTCTGCAGTTCTTCGCCCAGCATTTATCAAACGTTGACGTAAATCCGGAGATTGGATTAAGCGAGAAATTTGAGCTGCCATTGCTTCGGGATCACCTGGTTTAAATAGAAGCGCATTCTCACCATCGCGTAAAATCTCGGCTGCCCCGCCGACCCCGGTACCGATCACTGGTAATCTTGCAGCCATTGCCTCTACTAGGACGCGCCCGAAAGGCTCCGCCCATATGGAAGGAAACAGGAATATATCTGCACTACGATAAATATTTGGTAATTCGGATTTTGTCTGAGGTCCTAGGAAGACTACTCTATCCTCAACCTGCTTTTCTTGGGCAAGGGATCGTAAATAATTTTCATAATCCCTTTCTCCAGAGCCCACTATAAGTAAATTAACACTCCCGCTTTGTATTTGTTCTAAAATTGTCAGTGCTTGAATGCAGGTATCAACCCCCTTTTCCGGTATAAGCCTACCCACATACAACAAGGTCGTATTACCGTTGCTAGTATTAAACCGTTTATCAGTGGATCTAAAATGTCGAGTATCTGCAGCCCCATAAATAACTGATACATTTTTTAAAATTATGCCTTTTGATAAATATTCATCCCGTAAAAACTTTGAGGGGAAAATGGCATTTTCTATAAGTAAATTTGGCTTTTTTTCTCTAGCCAGCAATCTCAAAGCAAAGGGTTTCAAGATAATTTTGGGTAGTGATGTCTTCCAACTACGACCCGGTAATTTCCAATAAGTCTCGATCTGACTTGGAAGAAAAAACCAATAATCACCGAAATAGTAAGCGACTTTTCCGGGTCGTAATTGCTCCACAAGTGCAGGTATCCTGCGAGAAAGATTCCACATCCCCCAAACCAAGATTGCCTCAGGTTCGCATATTCTTATTCTACGTTGTAACTCTTGTAAATTTGCATCTTCATGCTGCCTGCGAATAGTGAAAAAAACAAGACCATTCCACAGGGAATTGATTTCCATCTCCAGGTATAATGTTCGGTGAACCCAAGGGGGATCTATAATATTACATCTATTACTGATGTACCGACTGGTGAGAATTTCTACTCGATGACCTCGATCACGAAGCCCATCTGCAACCTCCTGACACCATTGTTCATAACCGCCCCGGCTGGCGGGTGGAAAAAAATTTGTCAAGAACAGAATCTTCAACAACAACCTCTGGAAATAGTCGTGTATTTAGGATAAGAGTGTAGGAGCATTGTTCACAATACACTGTAAATATTGCTCAATTTCATTTACCATGCGAACGAGTGTATATTTCTTGATAACCATTTCTTGGCCTGCACTAGCCAATTTTAACCTCATTTCCGGGTTGTTATAAACATTGGCTATGTGAACTGCCAAAGTTTCAGCATCTTCGGGTTGAAAAGTTAGCGCATTTTGTCCATGAACAAGCATTTCCACTTGTCCACCGACCTCAGTACCAATTACCAGGAGCCCTGCTGCCATGGCTTCCATAACGGTTCGAGCCATTGGTTCGGGCCAGATAGAGGTAAAAAGACATACATCAAACTTCCCCAACCAAGCAGGAATTTCATCTCGGGGTACTTGCTTAATGAACTTAATCTGATCGCTGATATCTAACTGAATCACCATCTGCCGTAATTTGGCTTCATAACTTGGGTGTCCGCTTCCAAGAATAGTGAGTTCAACACGATTTTCATATCCGTTTTGTTTTAATAATGCGAGCGCTTCAATAGCGGTATGCACCCCTTTATCGTGGATTAGTCTTCCAAAAAAAAGCAAGCGTAATTTCCCATCGTGATTCACTCTCAATTTCGACATCTTAACGAAAGGTTCAACATCGATACCTACATTAACTACCCCAGAGTTTGAAGGAAGATATCCTGCATCAATCAGTGTATTCCGTACAAAATTACTACAGCATATTGCGTGATTGAATCTTAATCGTGGTGGATACTTCTCATGCCGTAAAATTGCCAACGCTAATTTGCGCATTGGCTGCTTGATTATCTCCATTGCCCGTCTTCTCGTTGGTAGCTGCCAATAAGCATAATGGGGATCTAGATCCATTGGCCAATAACTCGAAATATAATATAAAACTCGATCAGGCATTTGTTGCTCAACCAAATATGGGAGATTATGAGATAGATTCCACATCCCCCATACCAGAGCTATATCCGGGGAATACTCTGCCATTAAGCTTCGTAATGACCGATTGTTAGCGCGTTCCTGGAATGGTCGCCTAATAAAGAAATCAATCGGACGGTAATAGGCAATATCAGCTTGTAGATAGAGAGTGCGATGAATATTTGGAGAACTATTATCGGTTTCCGTATGGGAGCCATGCCGACTTGTGAGTACAGCAACATCATGGCCTCGAGCTGTTAATTTGGTGGCTACCTCGTGGCACAATTGCTCATAACCACCAAGTTCGTAAGGAGGATAGAAATTTGAGAGAAACAATATTCGCATCTCTTACTCAACCATTTCGTAATCCAAAACACTCATGTCGTTGTCTATTTTTTAGCAGACCTTAATCTATCGATTAATCTTGGATCCATCAAAGATTTCAGCAATGTGGCTAAGAACTGTCGCTTAAAACCATAACAAGGCTCATTTCTTACTGCAGATAGCAGGTACCATCTGGTTTCCTGAAACCTTCTGGCTCCATAATTAAGTAAAGCTAAGGAAAAAAAAGCCTTTGCGTACGCTTCGCGCTGAAATCCCCTTAACGTTACAGGCATGTCTGGCTCGTCAAAGAGTCGGTCCAACATATCCAGGAGAATTTCAGCGTTCTGCTTTAGATCCATTGAGGCAAAGTGACCCATATACCCCTTGGGCTGTTGTCCACAACCCAGGCGATAAAACGTGTCTACTTGAGTCAGTAAATCTGGGCACCACTCAACCATTTTCCGAAAACATTCGTACGCCTTACCTATATCACCGCTTTGCTGGAATTCTACGCTCGACGTAAGATAAACCTGCCCATAAGCTCGTTTCTTGATCTGTAATTTTAACTCTTTTTCAGAAGAGTCCATCCCAAAATGCTTTGATAAAACTACCAGGCGGTTATCCAGCATCCTGTTCGGATTGGTTGACATGCTACCTGGTAATATTCGATGACGAGTGAGAACCTTTTCTGTTCCAATAAACTTGTTCCGAGCGGACATACGGAGCCACATATCCCAATCTTCGCAAGCGGTGAGATTCTCATCGAAAAGACCAGTATTTTGATAGCATTGACTGCGTACCAACATCGACTCTGGCACTAAAAAGTTACCATCAAGAAGCACACGATAGAGCTGTCCCTGTGGAATTTTACGAGCTTCGATTTGAGGTAAGGGATGGTTCAGATGATCCACAAATCGATACCCACAATAAATACCCGCTGCCTCAGGATCAGCCTGTAACATTGGCACCAAAGTACTTAAGAAACCCGGTTCATACATGTCGTCAGCATCTAGTAAGGCAATGTATTCCCCCCGAGCCGTAGCAATCCCCGTATTACGGGCTGCAGACAATCCTTGGTTTTCTTGATAGATATATCGTACCCGTTCACCAAAACCAGAAACCACTTGCCGGCTGTTATCGGTGGAGCCATCATCCACCACAATAATTTCGTAATTTTGGTAGTCCTGATTCAATACACTTTGTATCGCATCAGCAATATAAGAAGCATGGTTGTAATTCGGAATAATGACACTTACCATACCACGGATTTCTGACTTTAATTCAGTTTGTTTCTTTAAAACATCCTCAATTATTTCTGATTGGAACATTCTTCTCACCCAGCACCTTCAGAAATATTTGTTCCAAATGCCTCGCAGTATGCCTCCAGGCGTGTTGGCTTTCCGCCTCTATCCTGGCTTGCCGCCCCATTTCACATCGAATATCAGAATTATTCGCGAGGTAGAGAATTGCTTCGTATAATGCTTTCACATCACAGGGCGGGACGATCAATCCGGTCCTCCCATGCTTGATGATAGCTGGTTGACCATTTTTTCCGGAAGCAATCGTCGCTAAACCCGCGGCTTTATAATCTAGCAGCTTTAAACCGGAATATTCTACACGACCACAATATGGCGACACACCAATATCAGCTTTTACCAAATAACCAACAGCCTCAGAGACGGTTAAGTGACCTGGAAATGTTACTCTGCTCTCAAGATCAAGATCTTTAACCAGATGTTTGAGCGCTTGTGTTTCACTACCATCGCCAACAAGGTATAGATGTAGATCCAACCCATCATTAATTGCTTTGGAAAATGCTCGGATCAAGATCGAAATACCATTCCAGGGCTCAAACGCCCCCAGATAAATCAAGTTAAGTGTCTTATGATCCCCTATGAGTATATTAAAACTCCGTAAATCCTCTCTATGTAGCAAATCTACGAATGAACTGCCATTTTCTATTACACCAACCTTCTCTGGCGAGACTCCCCAGCGTTCGATATAAATTTGCCGCCAACCCTCACCAGTGGCAACCGCAAAGGTTGCCCTTTGAGCGGCAGATCTCATAAGTCTGGATGAAAACCACCATTGCGCTCCCATTGGTGCGATGCCAAGCTTTTCAAATTCCGACAAATGATCACCATTAACTTCTAGGATCAGGGGTACATTTAATAATTTTGATGCAAGCCCTCCCCCGTATCCCATCCAACCCAAGCGCTCGTAAAACAGGTCGCAATCGGCAAGAATTTGCCGACACGCTAATGCAAATCTTGCGCTCTCAAATAGCGCCAGATAGGGAAGCTTTAGCTCATATTGAACCCGCCTTAAGCCTCGCTCTAGCCAGCGTAAAAGTCCTTGATCCATGATGCCCACCGTAACCGGTCGGTAATCTTCAAGATCCTCAGAGTAAAATAAGCTGTTTCCAAACCTAGCCAGTAAGCAAATCTGATGCCCCAGGGCTTGCAGCTCCCTGATAACCGACACCACGTGATTGGCAGGACCGGACAATGGCTTCCGGCGCATATCCGGCACGCCCTCCTGCATCAAATAACCGAGCTTCATATACCTTTATTACAACTAAATTGGTTGATAATCTCTCGAAAAGCGGATTTTGTTGTTTCTATGTCAAATTTTTCAGTTGCTAGGCGTCTCAATTCGTCCTTGAGTTCTTGTTTAAGGCTATTTGGTAAATTGAAATACTTGATTAAATTTTCGCGCATCTCCTGGTCGGTGGAGTAGATATTCTCAGTAGGAAGAAATTCTTCGACACCATCCCAGAAATGAGAAATACAATAACAACCTACCGCCATTGCTTCTAATAACGTTGACCTTCCCAAAAGCTATTTGATATAAATACATCCATCTTTTGTAACCAGCTTATCGGATCAGAAACCCAACCATAAAAGATTACCTGGTCCTCAAGCTGTAATTTCTTAATTGCACTTTGAATACTTGCCCAATATCTACTATTATCTGCACCCTTCCTAGGTTCCCCACCTAGATGCAAATTCAATCTCAATCCTTGTTTTTTTAGTTCATAAATGCTTAGAATCACTTCATAGACACGCTTGATCGGAACCATATCACATAACATAGCCACATTATTTTCAAATGAATGCTTTATAGGCACAAACTCGGTTAATGATCTACCACAATATACTGTTTGTGTTTTCTTCGAATGCTCTGGATATTGATGGTTGAATCTATTCCGCATTGAATTACTAACGAGAATGATTTTATCTACTTTATCCCAATCTACTAAAGGAGCAAATTCAAAAAATTCATAAGAATGAAGGCGGACAATAATGGGCTTTATATGCGCCAAATGGCTGATCTTAATCAGATATTGTCCAGCAAAAAAAAAAAAGATTACATCATTCCTGCGAATAAATCGGTGTATAGCAAGTTTTAATCTCCAATTATTGATACGACCTTGGGATAACGGTAGACTAATTTCCTCAAATGAGAATACATCCACCTTATAATTTTGGTTCCAATCATCTAATAATTCCCGTATAAAAGCATCATGACCATCAATGATTACACCAAGCTTAATCATCCTGTACCCTTGATACAATCACTCAATCAATAAACATTCTATGCCACATTTCTAGGGTGATGAGTGCACCTAATTTCTCTGCGTGGTTCTCTCCTGCCATGTGATCATCCACCAACTTGCGGATATATTCTGGTCTAAAGTATCCCCGTTCCAGGGAACGCGTATCTAAGAGTATATCAATAACCCAATCTCTGAGCGCTGTCCTCATCCATAAATTGTAATCTGCATAGGGACGCTTCTTAGGTGCAGGGACCCAGTTTAATCCTGCAGAGCGCAAGCGCCAGCGTGTTTGAGTGTTGATCCGCATCAGAATTTCTCTGCGACAGTGCACAAGTGGATATCCTGTTCCAGCATAAGGCACTTTTGCCAGTTCTGGAAATGCCCGGACAAAGGCTTTTGTCATCAAATATCGCTCAACGCGATACCCCGGTGGCAAGTTTACGGAGAAATCGATGAGATCATTGTCGCAATATGGTAGACGGACAATCGCTTTACCGCGAACAAGTTGCACCCCGTTGATTGTCATGCGTGGTACGCGTTGGCGGATATCAAAATAATTGCGCTGATCAGCAATCTGTTGAGCTTCTGACTCGTCTAACGCAGCACGATAAGCTGACCAAACACTACCGCCAATCTGTTTTAAGAAATCTTCAGTCAATAACCTACTATATTCATGTGGATGAAATAGGACTAAACCTTGGTCTGTATGAACTTTGAAATGCACCTCATATCTTGTTGGATCAGTATAATTAGCCCAATACTGGCGGCTTAGACCAAATCCCATCAATGCATCGCCCATGAAACCTTTATAAATCACTTGAGCATGATCGACTTGCTGAGCTAACGCGGGCAAGGTGTGCATATGGACGCAATTCTCCAGCCCATCAGTTAGCCGGACTCCGATCTCGGCGAAATTCAGCAGATAATCCGGGGGGAGTTGATAAAAATGGTGCCTAACTGCGACTTTCTCAGAGGCTTCTTTGGCAAACCGAGCATCATCGCATCCAGGTATACCAAATGTAAAGCTGTGAAGCATACTCGGATCAGTTACCGCCCCGATCTCTCCCAAAAGAAAACGCGAATCCAAACCTCCGCTAAGCAAGACACCTTGCGAACCACCTTTTAGTGTTTGTCGGCGAACCGCTTGGCGAAATAAGTAGTTAAATTGTTCAATTGCACTCTCTTCTTCTACGGGTTGATAGGTATCTGGGTAACGCAGTTCCCAATACTGACGAATACTCATTGTCCCCTTCTGATAAACAAGGACAGATGCCGGAGGCAGCAGCTTGATAACGTTTAATAAAGTACGGTCACCTAGCACATGATCAAACGTGAGCAATTCAGCGATTGCCACAAGATCAACACTTCTGGGTACGTCTTTATCCACAAGGATAGATCGTACCCCGGATGCAAAAAGGAGTTTGCCTTTATGGCAAAAATAATATAGAGGGTGCAAACCGATCCGGTCATTGGCAATAATCAATTTCTTCTCATTTTCGTCCAAGATGGCAACAATAAAGGCACCATTTAATCGCTCTGCAAAACCCTGCCCGTAATGTTCATACAAATGAAGTATAAACTCCGGATCATTTCCAACGCAAAAGTTGTGTCCCTGGCTGATCAACTCCTGTTTTTGGCGTTCATAATCAAAAATTTCGCCTTCCATCACAATGCAGATGGTGTGATCCTCATTCCAGATAGGTTGCGATTCTGGATTGGTAATCTTCAGGCTGACTCTACCCAGTCCCAATCCCGGGGCATAATAAAGATCAGTATCAAATCCAGCCTCATTGTGCAATGCCATTGCCATCCTTTGTAAAAGGGATTGGGATTCTTCCGATTCGTGAATATCAACAAATCCAACAATGCCTGGCATTTTATTTAACCTTATTTATTGTTGATCTAAAGATCGAGCGTCCGAAAACCGACCAGGCGCCCCGGTTAGCCAGATATCTGGGATCATTGGCAACTGCATTAAGGATATCTTTGCTCACTAACGAGGGATTGCCAGAACAGTAATTATGGATTGCCAAATTAAAAGATAAATTTGCATTAAGTCGCCGAACACTTCTTTTACGCCCTATAAGCATTATATACGATGTCAACTTAATCAAAATTGCCCGGGTTGCCTCAGAGCCGAATTCGTTTTGGTAATTTAGTAGCTGGTGCGTCATATCCTGGATGAATAAATTATCAATATCGGCTCGATACTCTTTGGCTTTTATAAAACACTCGTGACCATACTCGGTTTGTCCCCACAGGATGGCACGCGCACCCTTCCACAAATAGCCTTGAGCCACCGCCCGCTCATGATCGATTATGTTATCTAAATCACTGGGAAATTGTTTTTCGATCTTTTGTAAGACAATATTGTGGTCAAGATTAATATCACTGATCGAATATCTGATAAAAAACCTTTCAAGCTCGCTTGGGCTGCCGTATACTATAGAAGGCGATAATCGAACAGCTTCCTGTAAATATCTCTGCCCAAGTTCAGTTTCGTCTTGTACCAATGCCTGATATGCCCATACCAAATAGTTGTTCTTAAACGCTTCATTCCGAAGGTGCATTACTTCTTCTGGACAGCGGGGGTCAGAAAAGATCCGGTTTAAGGCATATAAAGCGGCATTCAACCTGCAGGTGATATCCCTGACTACTCTCCCGGAGTGATGTCGACGATAGTTAAGCGCTCGATCTACACTGGCAAATTTGCATCCCGCTAGAGCTAGCCGGCAGTTGATATCAAGGTCTTCGCTGAAATGAGTAAAGCTCTCATCAAATAGACCGACTTTGTAAATCCATTCCCTCCGCACAACCATATCGCTTGGAGAAAAGGGAAAACCTAAAACCAGGTCCGGGAGAGATACAGTAAGGGGTGGGCGAACCAATTCGCGAATCGTTTTCGTTGAATAGTTTAGCTCATAGCGCCCATTATAAGAAACGCCAATGTCGGGATGCTCATTAAGAAAACACACATGCTTTTGTAATTTTTCTGGATGAAAATAATCATCAGCATCCAGGAGGGCTATGATCTCTCCCGACGAGGCCTTTATACCACTATTCCTGGCAGCTGAAAGCATTCTGTTGTCCTTGTGAGTTATGTACTTTATCCGAGAATCGGAATATTGTTTTACGATCTCCTCTGTATGGTCTGTGGAAGCATCATTAACAACAACAATTTCGAAATTCGCGTAGGTCTGATCCAAAACACTCTGGATCGAATCGTTTAAATAGTCTGCCTGGTTGTATGCGGGTATGATGACGCTTACTTTTGGATGCTTCATGAAACCCTCGATTATTCAATTCCCTTCACCAAAACTTTAGCATGCAGATCAACTAGACCCTTTGCTTCGTCAGATCCCTTGACCCAAAAGCCCATTGCCCTTTCCAGGCGATCGTAATAATGGCTGAAAGTCGTCGAAACCACATCAACACCCAACCAGTATTCTCCCTCCAATAAGGGCATATCTAAGATAAATTCAACCCGACAGCGCGTTCCAGAGTTGAAATCGGGTGTTTTGATATTCTTCCAGCGGGTAGTTGTATCATAAACCAATTGTCCTTCAGGAGTTCGAACAGTCAACGAGAAGATGGGTTGTTTTACCGGTTTGTGAAAGATCACATCCACTTCAACCTTGGCTGTCGTGTTCGCTTGAATCATATTTGTTAGTTGACCTTCTTGATTGATCAGTCTTACCCTTTCAATCTCGGCATCAAAAGTCATCACACGCTCTGATAACCCATTTTCTTTGGGAAAATCTGAACTCATTTTACGAGCAGCCGTTCGTATAGCGTCTGAGTAGGCTACAATTGCTTCTGATGCTGTTCCGTAAAAAATTGCCTGGCCTTTGTACATAACCATACCATCTCGACAGACTCTACGAACAGCATCCATGTTGTGAGACACAAAGACCAAGGTTGTACCCTTAGAACGAAGCTCTTCCATACGAGCATAGCATTTTATTTGAAATGCATAGTCACCAACTGCCAAGACCTCATCAACAAGCAGCACATCAGGATCTACATGAGCAGCAATCGCAAATCCCAATCGTGCGTACATTCCAGATGAATAACGCTTCACGGGGGTGTCCAGATATTCACCGATACCCGAAAATTCGACAATATGGTCAAAACGCCTTCTTATCTCTGCCCTTTTCATCCCCAAGATAGTTCCGTTTAAGTATATATTTTCTCGCCCGGTGAGATCAGGGTGAAACCCAGCACCCAGCTCAATCAAGGATGAAAAACGACCGCGAATATGAACAACACCAGTGGTAGGTTTAGTTACCCGTGAAAGAAGCTTCAAAATGGTGGTTTTTCCAGCCCCATTAGGACCAATAATGGCGAGTGACTCACCCGGTCCTAATTTAAAATTGACATCTCTGACTGCCCAGTGATACTGTGTCAGTTTGCCGGACTGATTTTTTGAAAATAGTTCTCTTATACTCGAAAGGCCACTACCTAGGCGGTACCGTTTTGAGACTTGATCAAATTCTATGTTATATTCCATTAATCAATCTCTCATACAACATCTGCAAATTTAAATTCTAAGCGTTTGAATAACCAGTAACCCAAAAAAAAGATAACAAGGGCAATCCCTATGGAAATCAGGAGATAATTTCCAGGAGCACTCTGCTCAAATAATATTTCACGATACGCCGTGATCACGCCTGCCATTGGGTTGAGGAAATAAAATGGCAGGTATCTTTCCGGGATGCGATCTATCGGATAGATAATGGGAGAAGCATAAAACCATAATTGTAGACCTAACACCACGACGTGGCGAATATCCCTGTAGAATACATTTAAGGCTGCACCAATGAAACCCAAACCCAAAGATAAGATCATCTGAATAAAAATAACGAAAGGGATGTAAAGGATAGCCGGAGATAAAAATTGTTGTTTGTAGACAATCATAAGTACTACAATAAGCGCTTCAGCAATTAAGAAATCGACGAACCGAGCTAATAACGCCGCAATAGGCAATATTTCCCTTGGGAAATAAATCTTTGTAACTAGATTCATATTTTCAACAAGCGAATTCACCATATCAGTCACGGAGGATGACAAAAAAGTCCAGGGAACCATCGCAGAAAAGGAAAAAAGAAAATAAGGCACATCTGTTTGAATAGGTACTAAATAAGTAAACAGCACACTAAAAACCATCACGGAAGTTACAGGCTGGATAATTGCCCATGCTCCTCCGAGGACAGACTGTTGATAACGGGCGCGGATAATCCGAAAAGTCCATGAGAGTAATAAATCCTTGTGAATATTCAGGTTTTTCAAATCCGATAAATATAATGGCATCCTCAATTTACCTTAATCAAGAAGTTTATTCGTAACTGCTCAGGCTGCTGATGCAACCGGGGTTAAAAGACAAGGAGGGCAGAAGGGGTCGCCATAGACCGCCAAACGCAGA
>FWPV01009144.1_pt1 | contig 12867 bp, 11 predicted proteins | sample 2228371 | NCBI WGS metagenome assembly FWPV01 (sample SAMEA103939776, study PRJEB20133) | metagenome | reverse complement strand
CCCTGGGGCTGTCCGAGGCCGAGATCGATATGCTGCGGCCGGTCATGAACCGGGAGGGAGACGTCTTCCCCGTCTCGGCCCTGGCCATCCGCCTGATCATCGCGGCCAACGCCGGCAAGAGGCTGACCTTCGAGGAACTGACCGCCCTGGCCGAGGAGTACTTCCAGAAGGTCTTCACCCCGGACTACACCGAGAAATATCCCGTCTACTTTGCGGTGACGGTGGGGACAGAGAACTTCGCCGGGCTCAGGCCGCATCTGTCGTTCGAGGGCCTGCTGTTCCGGGTGGTGCCCTATCGCGCCAACGAACAGGTGGATGCCGAAGCTGCCTGGAGGAATTTGACCGAGGTCTATCGCCTGCGGGGCATCGAGGACCCCAAGATCTATAAGGACGGCAACACCCAGATGCTGCTGGGCAACTATGCCGTGGCCTTTTGGAATACCGGGATCGCCCTGAGGCGCAAGGCCGAGGAGGTCAAGGCCAGGGACCCGCAGCAGGCCGAAGTCTTCAAGAGGCGGGCTTTGGAATTGTTCGAGAAGGCCATCAAAATAGTCCCCGACAGGCCCGAGGGCTATAATCTGATAGCCGCCAGCTATATGGAGATGGAGCGTTATCCCGAGGCCATCTCCAGCCTGCGCCGCCTGGTAGATATGGACCGAAGATCATCCTACCCCTTGCTCCAACTGGCCATGGCCTTCGACCGGGCCGGCCAGCCCGACTCAGCCGAGTACTACCTGCAACGGGCAGTGCAGCATAGCCCCAACTCGGGCGAGGTCTACGGCGCCCTCTACAATTACTATCTCTACACCAGAAAGGATACGGCCAGGGCGATCTCGGTGCTGGAGGGCTGGCTGGCCAAGAACCCGCAGGATAACTCGGCCCGCCAGATCTTAAACGAACTGCGCAACCAGCGTTAGGACGCTCCAAACGACCGGGGGTGTCGGAGGTATTCTTTTCGGGCACCTGAGGACGTCGGAAGATGCACGAGCTGGCCATAACCCAGAGTCTGTTGAAGATAGCCCTGGACAAAGCCGGCCAGGCCGGGGCTTTAAGAATAAAGGCCATAGATCTACGCATCGGGCGGCTCTCCGGCTATGTGCCTGAAGCGGTGCAGGCCAATTTCGAGATCCTGTCTTTGGGCACCGCGGCCCAAGGGGCCGAGCTCAGGATTCGATGGGTGCCGGTGACCTGCCGCTGTCGGGACTGTGGTCGGGAGTACCAGGCCGGAATCGACGACCTGAGGTGCCCGGACTGCCGGACTCCGCATTTCCAGATCAGCGGCGGACGGGAGATGTACATCGAGAGCATGGAGGTCGAATAGATATGGCCGAGATCAAGGTCCTCAAGGACATCCTGGAGGCCAACCAGCAGGCGGCCGAGGAGAACCGGGAGAGGTTTAGGAGGCAGGGCATCTTCTGCGTCAACCTGATCGCCTCGCCCGGGGCCGGCAAGACCTCCATCCTGGAGAAGACCATCGCCGGGCTGTGCTACACCTTCCGCTTCGCCTGTATCGAGGGGGACATCACCGGTGAGCACGACGCCCGGCGCATCTGTAGCCTGGGAGTCCCGGTGGTCCAGATCAACACTGAGGGAGGCTGCCACCTGAGCGCCGCCCAGGTGGGACGGGCCCTGGACGAATTCGATCTTAAGAAGACGGATGTGGTGCTCATCGAGAACGTGGGCAACCTGGTCTGCCCGGCCGAGTTCGACCTGGGGGAGCATATGAAGATAGTGGTGCTCTCCACTCCCGAGGGAGACGACAAGCCGGCCAAGTATCCGGTGATCTTCTCCGAGGCCGGGGCGGTGCTGGTGAACAAGGTCGACCTCATGGACATCGTCGATTTCCGATTGGAGCGGGCGACGACCGACATCCGCAAGGTCAATCCCGACGCCCCCGTCTTCGAGGTCTCGGCCAAGACCGGCCAGGGGTTCATCGAGTGGTTCAACTGGTTCAAGAAGAAAGTTTTCGAGGCCAAGGGGCATAACCACAATTCTTCCCGGTAGCTCGTCACCCTGAGGAGGGCGACATGCCACACTGATTGAAGGGTGAAGGCTTATGGCGCATCCCTCAGACTGCAAGGCAAGACGGCATCTCGGGATGACATATCGTTTGTCAGATGTCAGCTGAAGTGTCCATAATCGGCGGCGGGCCGGCCGGGATGATGGCGGCCGTCGCCGCCGCCCGCAGCGGGGCCAGGGTGCGGCTCTGGGAGAAGAACCACTCCCTGGGCCGCAAACTTTTAGCCACCGGCAACGGCCGATGCAACCTGTCGAACGCCGACCTCTCCCCGGACCGCTTCCATTCCGGACAGCCGGGGTCATTCTCAGCCGCTCTCGATGCTTTCGGCCTGGAGCGGACGCTCGAGTTCTTCCGCGGGCTGGGCATCGAGCCCAAAAGCGATGAGCGCGGCCGATATTTCCCTATGTCCCACGAAGCATCATCGGTTCTGGCGGCCATGGAGCAGGAGATGGGGCGCCTGGGGGTCGAGGTCCACACGCGTTGTGATATTGTAGGCTTAAAACGCGATGACAGCGGATTCGTGCTGCGCCAAAGGGGGGAGAGCCACCAAGCCGAGAGGGTGGTCATCGCCTGCGGGGGGTGTGCCTCGCCCCAGTTCGGCTCCAACGGCTCCGGGTTCGAGCTGGCCCGGCGGCTGGGCCACCGGATCACCGATCTGCGCCCGGCGCTGACGCCTTGGGAGATCTTGGGCGACTGGTTCCACACTCTGCAGGGCATACGCTGGGATATGGAACTTTCGCTGGTAACGGCGGAAGGCCGGGCCGTCTCGTTTTTCGACGAGGGGCTCTTCACCAAGTACGGGCTGTCCGGGCCGCTGGCGCTGCGTTCCAGCCGGCTGGTGGGGGATGGCGTCGAATCGGCGCGCCTGAACTTCATGCCGGGAACCGATCCCCATGAATTAAAGAAGATGTTGAGGACAAGGAAGGAGAATCTCAAGAACCGGAGGCCCGACGATTTCCTATCGGGCCTGCTGCCGGAGAAGATAGGCAGGATGCTGGTCCGCCAGTCGGGCATCTTTTCGGAGAGCCAGGTCGAGAAGATATCAGAGGAGGAGATGGCGAAACTGGCCGGTAACATGGCCTCCTGGCCGATCAGGATCAAGGGCCTGCGCCCCTTCAAGGAGGCCCAGGTGACGGCCGGCGGGGTGGACATGTCACAGGTCGAGCCCGACACCCTGCAGTCGAGGATCATCCCAGGGCTGTTCTTCTGCGGCGAGGTGCTGGACGTGGACGGGGACAGCGGAGGCTACAACCTACAATGGTGCTGGTCGTCGGGCTGGGCGGCCGGGACGGCCGCGGCCCAAACCTAACCCCATTACCTTCACTTGAGGAAAAGGGTCAAGGGGTTAGATGGTCTCAAGATTCACTATAACATTTGACATGCGTTACATTAACATAATAGCAATAGCATTAACAGTCGCTTTATCGGCACTTTCCCAACCGACCATCGACCTGGTCTATCCGCCCGAGGGCCATCGGATGCCGGCGGTATCCGCCTCCTTCATCTTCGGCTCGGTGACGCCGGGCTCGGTGCTCTCGGCCAATGGGAGAAAGGTGGAGGTGGAGCCCAGCGGCGCCTTCATGGCCTACATCCCGTTCGAAGAAGGGGATTTCGTCATCCGGCTGGAGGCGGCCAATGCCAAAGGCAAGAGCCTTTTGGAGCGCAAGGTGAAGGTGGCCCGGGCCAGAACCCTGATACCCTCGGGCGGGCTGACCATCGTGCCGGGGACGATCTCGCCGTCTCGGGAGATGTGGCTGCTGCCCGGGGAAAGGCTTTTCGTCTCTTTCAAGGGCACTCCGGGGATGAAGGGCAGTTTTCGGATCGGGCCGGGCTCGGGGCAGATGATGTCCGAGAGAAGGGCGGCGGTGGAGCCGGACGAGCGTCTGGAGGCCTTTGGAGAGAGCCAACCCCAGTCGGTATTGCCTGGGACCTATAGCGGCTCCTGTCTGATACCCCAGGATGCCCAATGGAATAGGGAGAGGATATACTGCTGCCTCATCGACTCCCTGGGCAACGAGATGGTGGATTCCACCGGGCCGATTATCTCGGTCTGGCCCCAGGGCAATCAGGTGGTGGCCGTGACCAGGGATACGGTGACTGTGCTCAAGACCGGACCAGACCTGGGATACGAGATGTTCCTGCCTCCGGGCATCAGGCTAGAGATTACGGGGAGCGATGGGGACCACTATCGGGTGCGGCTGGACGTGAATAAGGAGTCCTGGGTGAAGAAAACATCGGTGGTTCTTTTGCCGGCCGGCACAGTACTGGCTCCGGCCAAGGCGGCCTTGGCCAAGGTGGAGAGAGGTTTTAGACAGTCGATAATCAATATCACTCTGAGCCGGCCGGTGGCTTACCGCTTAGAGCAGAGCGGGGACAGCCGCAGGCTCCGCCTCTGGCTGTACAATGTCAGGGCCGACCTGGACTGGATAAGGTATAAGCCGGGCGACCCCTTCGTTTCCCACATCGGCTGGAGCCAGCCATGGTCGGAGACCGTGATCCTGGACATCGATCTATCCGAGCCACTGTGGGGATACCATCCTATCTACCAGGGGAATGTCCTCTCGATTTCGATCAGACAATGGCCCCGGATAGACCGCAAGCGTCCCTTCAAAAATTTGCGGGTGGCGGTGGATGCCGGGCACTCGCCGGACAACGGGGCGGTGGGGCCGCTTAGGACCCTGGAGAAGGACGTCAACTGGCAGACGGCCCAGCGGCTGGGCAGGAGACTGGAGGCTCTGGGCGCCAGGGTCTACTATCCCCGAAACGGCGACGAGGCGGTGAGCATCTACCAGCGTCCCCGCCGGGTGGTCGAATGGCAGGCCGACCTGCTGGTGAGCATCCACCACAATGCCTCGCCCGACGGCGCCAATCCCCTCAAGAACAGCGGGTTCTCCACCTACTTCTACCATCCCCACAGCCGGGAGCTGGCCCGGGCCGTCCATCGCCAGTTCCAGAAAAAATTGAAACTGTCCGACTACGGGTTCTTCCACGGCAACCTGGTGCTCTGCCGGGACCCGGCCATGCCCTCGTTTTTAGTGGAGCCGGCCTTCATCATCGTACCCAAGCAGGAGGCTATGATAAAAAGCGCCGCCTTCCAGGAGAAGGTGGCCGACTGTATTATATCTGGGATGAAGGGCTTTCTGCTCTCGGAGAAAGTCGAGGAGGTGCCCGAGGAAGAAGCCGAGGAGCAGGCGGAACCATGATCAACGGACCTAACCCCAACTCGGCATGGCTCGGTGCGGGCCAACCCCCCTCCCTCCCATCGTTAGCCATAAGCATGCCATACTCACACCTGCGGCGTGCCGGCAGGGCAGGCTATTCGTTTGCTGGGCCAGAAGCCCAACTCAGGATAGGCTCAGAGAAGGGGAGAGAAGGGATAGCTAAAGAAGTGCTATTGATTATACAAGGGCGATGACCAAGCAGACCGACATCTTCCCCGGCGACCAGATCTCAAGCGCTCCGGCTCCTCTGGCCGACCGGATGCGCCCGAAAAGATTGGACGAGGTAGTGGGCCAGGAGCACCTCATCGGGCCGGGCAAGGTGCTGAGAAAGATAGTGGAGGCGAAAGAGGTGCCCTCCATCATCTTCTGGGGGCCGCCGGGATCGGGCAAGACCACCCTGGCCCGGGTGATCGCCGGCACCATCGACGCCCAGTTCGTGGAGTTCTCGGCCGTGGTCTCGGGCATCAAGGAGATCAAGGAGGTCATCCGGGCCGCCGAGCAGCAGCGCTCCCTCCACGGAAGAAAGACCATTGTGTTCGTGGACGAGATCCACCGTTTCAACAAGGCCCAGCAGGACGCCTTCCTGCCCCATGTGGAACGTGGCACGATCATACTCATTGGTGCTACTACGGAGAACCCCTCCTTCGAAGTGATCTCGGCCCTGCTGTCGCGCTCCAAAGTCTTGATTCTCAAAGGGCTGGCCGAGGAGGACATATTGGCCATCCTGCAGCGGGCCGTAAATAACGATCCTTGGCTGCGGTCTTTAAACATCGCCATAGAGACGCAGGCCCTGGAGTTCATCGCCCGGGCCTCGTACGGCGACGCCCGTGCGGCCCTCAATGCTTTGGAGTTGGCGGCCAACACGGTGAAGCCGGGGGCTGACGGCCGTCGGGAGATCACCTTGGCCGAGGCCGAGGAGGCCATGCAGAGAAAATCGCTGCTCTACGACAAGGCGGGCGAGGAGCACTACAACCTGATATCGGCCCTGCACAAGTCCCTGCGCGACTCCGACCCGGACGGGGCCCTCTACTGGCTGGGCCGGATGCTGGCCTCGGGCGAGGACCCGCTCTATGTGGCCCGGCGCCTGATACGCTTCGCAACCGAGGACGTAGGGCTGGCCGACCCCAACGCCCTGCTGATGGCCAACCAGGCCAAGGAGGCCTACCATTTTTTGGGCAGCCCCGAGGGAGAACTGGCTTTGGCCGAGGCCTGCCTCTACCTGGCCCTGGCGCCCAAGAGCAACTCGGTCTACCGGGCCTACGGCGCAGTGCAGAGAGAGATCGAGCGTTCCGGATCGCTGCCCGTGCCCCTGGTGATTCGCAACGCAGTCACCAAACTGATGAAGGAGGTGGGCTACGGGGCGGGCTATAAATATGCCCACGATTTTCCGGACGCCGAGGTGGACCAGCAGCACCTGCCGGACGAGATTCAAGATCAGAGGTTCTATGAACCGAGCGACCGGGGTTGGGAGGGGAAAAAGAAAAAGGATAGACTAGAAAAAAGATAGGAATGATACTCTCTGATTTTTTGGAGAAGGTCATATGGTAAACAAAGTGATTAGATGGCTGCTTATCCTAGCGCTTATGTGCTTGCTATGCCTGCCGGCCCTGGCAGGGTCCGGGCCCAGGCCGTTCGACCCCGACGAGCCGTTCGCCTTCATGTCCTGGTCTCCGGATGGCGCCAAGCTGGCCGTGGGGCGACAGGACGGATCTTCCATCATTATTTACGACCGGGCCACAGGTGAGTCTGGGGAATTCGCCTCCGGCAGGGCCTCGGGAAACATGTTCTGTTGGTCGCCCAAAGGTACAGCCCTTGGATACAAGCAAGTAGATAAGGACTGGCAGCGGGCCGTAGTAAAGGATTTGGCCAGCGGAGAAATAACCGAGTTGGCCGCCGGGCCGCTGGTGGGGCAGCCGGCCTGGCTGGATGATTCCACCATCGTGGTAACCGAGGGCCCAAGGCTGGTGCTGGTCTCCGGAGGTGAACGGAGGAGCTGGGACATCGGGGCCTACGTCAACCAGGCGGCGGTGGACCGGGTGGGCTGCCGGGCGGCGCTTTGCATGGGGAACAAGATCCTGCTGGTCGGACTGGATGACGGGGCGGTGCGCGTGCTCCATGCCGCCGAGGCCGATCTGTATGGCCCGTCCTTCTCCCCGAACGGCCGGGGCCTACTCTTCAATTCGGTTGACGGAGAAGCGCATATCATCGAAACTGCAACCGAAAGGATCTGGCACCTCGGCCAGGCGCTGTTCCCCTCGTGGGTCGACGAGAGGAGGGTGGTGTTCACCAGGAAGACGACCGATGCCATGGCCCTGGTAAAATCGGAGCTGGTGACATACGACCTGCTGACCAGTTCCGAGGAGGTTTTGGTCCTCGGCGGAGCCTCCCTGCCGGGCATGGCAGCGATGGAAAACGGGTGGGCGGCCGTCGCCTCGCTTGAGGATGGGGGGCTTAAAATCGGAAAGTGGCGACGGGAGGATAACAGCATCGGCTTGTTGCAGACGGCGGAATTGGGAGGCCTGGCCGTGCCGCAGTGGGCAGGACAGGGAGATTTCGGCCAAACGCCGGACGGCCTGGTCCCGGGCTGGATGCCGTACATCCACCAGGTATACGACACGCCGGACTCGTTCGACGGCAGCGCCGCCTGCGGGCCGACCTCGTGCCTGATGGCCATAGGCTCTTATCACCGCTATGCGGTGTGGAACGAGACTATCCACGTAGGCGCCAACCCGCCGGGCACCCATGTCTCGCCCTATGGCAACTACGACAGCAAGATCTACACTTACGGAGGCTATGTCTTCGACGACACCTGCTCGCCGCCCACCGGGCCGCCGGCCCACGGCGCCTACGGCTACTGCTGTACCCACGGATCCGGAGCCTGGGCCTACAAGTGCCGTGACTATATCCGCAAACACGATCTGGAGTCGGACTACGACCTGAGCGTCACCTGGGACGACGTCGTCTCCCAGATTAATTCCGGCTACCCGGTGGTGCTGTCCACCAAGATAACCACGGCCGGCCATCTGATGTGCGTCCGGGGATACGTCGACGGACAGCATACCATCATCGTCAACGATCCGGCCGGCAATCGGAACAACGGGCCCTACTGGAACTATCCCGGCGATTTCGCCTGTTACGACTGGCCGGGCTACAACAACGGCTACGTAAACATCAACACAGCCTCCTGGCTGGTGACGGCCCGGGGCCGCCACACTCGTCTGGCTTTGGTCGACTTCCCGGACACGGTCGATGCCGGGCACTACTTCACGACCACCTTCACCGACACCAGCTCGCGGTACCAGACGAACAACACATTCTTCATCGATGTCTGCGACGGGGCCTCGGGCGCAGTGGTCTCTTCGGGGACCAAGACCGGGCTCAACGACTCCCTGGGGGGTATCTGGAATATCTTCAACCTGACCGCGCCCCGGACCTCGTCATCGGTCTACTTCAAAACATATCTCACTCCGGCCGGTGGCAGTTATGACACCCGCTACCTGGACCAATTTACATCCCACCGTGGTCAGGCAGGTCACCGTCAGGGACAGCCTGGCGAATCCCGGGTTCGAGACGGGTCTGGCACCCTGGGCCGACACCGAGAACGCGGACCTAGTATGGGATACTTTGAGCCACCAGGGCTCGAGATCGCTGAGGCTGGTGCCACGGGTGCTGACCGACTACGTGCCGGCAGTGGCCCACCAGGATGTCCGGGTGGTGCCGGGCCAGACCTATGTCTTCTCGGGCTGGGCTCGAAAGAACGATGGCTGCGGCAACAGCGTCAGGCTCTCCTTTATGTGGTATGCGGCCGCCGACACTCAGATAGGCTCCCAGATCGTCAGCCCCTGGCTGACGACGGACGACGGCCAGTTCCATTTTCTGACGACGCCGGCGGCCACGGCCCCGGCTGGAGCCGCCTATGCCTGCCTGCGCCTCTACGTCAAGGCCTATGGCCGGGTGGGGGATAATTTCGACGATATATACTTCGGCGATCCCTCAGGAGTGTCCCTGCCTGTTATGTCTTTGGTTTCGAATGAATTCAGACTGGAAGGGATCTGGCCCGAGCCCGGCTCAGGTCCGACCGTCATCCGTTACCAACTTCCCGAGGCTTGCGAAGTACATCTGAAAATCTACAACATAAGCGGGCAGATGGTCAGGGCTATGTATCCCGGAAGGCAGCAGGCAGGCAGAAACGCCATACGCTGGGATGGGAGGGACGGCTCGGGCAGGCTGGTGGCCCCAGGCATCTATCTCTATCGCTTAGTGGCTGGGATCCATTCGGCTATTGGAAGGATGACCGTAGTGCGGTGAGACAAGAAGTCGGCCATTTAGCCGGAAGCTTTTAATTGATTTCTCCACAGTTATTTCTCCAAGATGCTTGGCTCCAGAACCTTGACTTTTCAATAACTTGATAGTATACTTATATGGATGAAAACCATCCATGAGTGCCGAAAAGTGGATATCCAATTCAAAGATCTCAAAGGTTTTATTGGGTTGTAGGTTCGAAATGCCGACATACGACTATCAATGTACTAAGTGCGGCCATCGGTTCGAGTTGTTCCAATCCATCAAGGCCGAGCCGGCCAAGGCCTGTCCTGTCTGCCAGGGCCCGGTGCAGAGGCTGCTGGGTACCGGCGGGGGCATGATCTTCAAGGGGTCGGGCTTCTATATCACCGATTATCGAAGCAAGAGCTACACCGAAAGGGCCAAACAGGAATCCAAAACTGTCAGCGGAGGGGAAACCAGCGCTTCCACAAAGTCCGAGACCAAGGCCGAGGCCAAGACAACCACCACAACCGCCACCCCTAGCGGAGGTTCAAAATGAAGCGCCTTCTTATAATCCTGCCTATCCTGGCTATGGCCTGGTGCCTGGCCCAGGCCCAGGAGCCATGGCTTCCCCCTGGAGGCTACAACAGCCTGAGCAGTCTATACTCCGGGCTTTTAGACCCCAGCCGAGTCACCATGAGCCAAAGCCTGTCCATGAGCTATGCCACCTGGGGCAAGTCCGGCATATTCTCCAACCTCTACGCCAACCGCATCAATTACCGCATCAGCGACAAACTGGAGTTGGACCTGAACCTGGCAGTACGCTTTACCCCGCAGCAGCTCAACGACCGGTCGCTTTTCCAGCAGGGGAGGGCCAGGGAGACCTTGTTCCTGCCGTCCTTCGGACTGCGCTACCGGCCGACCAGCGGGGTTCTGTTGGAGGTCCAATACCAGCAGGCCGATCCCTTTATCTCCAATCGCAGCTGGGGCTGGTGATGCGGCCGGCCCTGATACCTCTCCTGATAGTCGTCTCGGCCCTCATATCCGGGACGGCCGGCGCCGATATCCCGGGCCGGGCCGGCACCACGGCCATGGCCTTTCTCAAGATAGGAGCCGGCGCCCGCTATGCCGCCATGGCTGATGTCGGAGCCGCCCTGGCCGATGATGCCTATGCTGTCTTTTGGAATCCGGCCCGACTCTCCGAGATGTACGGCAGCCAGGCCTTGGGTTTCCAGCACCATGTCTGGATTGCGGGCATCACGCTGGACGAGGCCTATTACGCCTATCGCTGGAGAAAGCACCGCTTGGGCCTCTCCGCCAGGCTGTTGGCTACCGACGACATCCCGCTGCGCGGCGATCTGCCCACCGAGGAGCCCATCGCTTACTTTCGGGCCTATAATTTCTTCGGCGGCGCCTCCTATGCCTTTGTCCCGGACCGCCATCTCTCTTTGGGTTTCTCCTATCGCCGGCTGTACGAGAAGATCTATCTGGACGCGGCCTATGGCCACAGCCTGCAGGCCGGGCTCAACCTCAACCTGATAGATCCCGATGTCTCTCTGTCGGCCACGGCCGACAATTTCGGCACCCGAATCCACTACCGCGCGGCCTATTACCATAAGCAGCCCACCGCCTTCTCGGTGGGGACATCCTGGAGGCCGGGCTGGAGCTATCGTCAAATCGGGGCCTGTCTGGCGGCGGTGGCCGTCAGGGCCATCGATGATAGGTGGCAGTGGCGCCTGGGCGGCGAGATCAAATGGCGCGGCCTCCTGACCCTGCGCGCCGGCTACAAGGCCGGCCACAGCACGGAAGGCCTGGCCGCCGGCCTGGGACTGGCCTGGCGGCGCTGGCAGGCGGATTATGCCTTTGTGCCACATAGATACGATCTGGGCACCAGCCATCGGATTTCGTTGAGCCTGGGTTTTTGATCCTATCCTCCATCATAGTAAAGAAAAACGGGCCGGTCATATTGGCTCTATTTCTGTTGTTGCCCCGAGCCTGGTCCGATACCCTGAAGGTCTGGCGCGATCCCTGGCTGGGCCGTGATAAGGTCTCGCATCTGGCCCTGAGCTTCTCGCTGGTGGGCTGGGGATACCATCTGGTTCGGTTCGAATGGAAGCAGGAGCCGGCCCCGGCCAGAGCCTGGAGCACCGGGGTGGTTCTGAGCGCCGGGCTGGCCAAGGAGCTGTCCGACAGCCGCCGGCCGGACAGCCGGTTCAGCTATCGCGACCTGATCTACGATGCGGCCGGGGTACTGTTGGGCGTCGTCGTTTTTACTATAAATAAATAGATAAGATGGGGTTGGAGGGCAACCTCAAGGATTTCGATCTCTCGGACATTCTGCAGTTGATCCACATGGGAAAGAAGACGGGAGCGCTGGAGGTGGTGACCGAGACCGAATCCGGGGTGATATTCTTTCGCGAGGGCACGGCCATCCATGCCGTGGCCCAGGACCTGTCCGGCGACGAGGCGGTCAACCGCATCCTGCGCTGGCGCCAGGGACACTTTGCCTTCAAGCCCGAGGCGGCCACCGATTACCGCAGCATCAAAACGCCGCTGCAGCACCTGGTGCTGGACGCCGCCCGCCAGATAGACGAGTGGGCCGACATCCAGAAACTCATACCCAATTTGGATCTGATACCCGCGATCGAGGAGAACCCCTCGGCCGGGACCGAGGACATTAAACTACAGCCCCAGGAGTGGCGGATATTGGCCATAGTCGATGGAACCAAGAACATCAGGGAGATAATACGGGAGGGACATCTGGGGGACTTCGAGACCTGCAAGATCCTCTATGGATTGATCTCCTCGGGGCTGGTGCGAATCGCCCCGCCGCCCAAGCCGGAGGCTCCGCCACCGCCGGCCCCGGCGCCGCAGAAGCCGGCTCCGCCGCCCCCCAAACCCGAGCCGGAGAAGAAGGGACTGATGGGCGGCCTGTTCGGCAAGAAGAAATGATACCGAAGCCCTGGCTTCGGTATCTTGACATAGGCCCATCATAAAATTTAACTCATTCTGGGATATTCGATGCTTTCGTCTACTATTATTATAAAGAGATTCGGGCTGGCGATCCTTTTGGCGCTGGTCGCTCAAGGGACCCAGTGCCTGGCAGAAGGAGGGGCGAGCAAAATCTCTCCCTGGTTGGAACGGGCCTTAGCCGGCGCCCAGGACAAACAGCCCTGCTGGGTGTTCCTCCGAGACAAGGGGGCGGGCTCAGTATATCCTGTTTTCGACTCCCGGGCGCTGAGCCGTCGAAGTAAAGTGGGGGCGGCGCTCACCTACGGCGATCTGCCGGTCGAGAAAACTTACCTGGATCAGATTGTGGCCAGCGGCGCCAGGGTCAGGACCATCTCCCGCTGGCTGAACGCG
>FWPV01012368.1_pt1 | contig 12869 bp, 9 predicted proteins | sample 2228371 | NCBI WGS metagenome assembly FWPV01 (sample SAMEA103939776, study PRJEB20133) | metagenome | reverse complement strand
ACACCTCGATGGTCACATTGGGGTGCTTCTCCATGTAGCGTTGGGCGGATTCCTTGGTGAGTTCCAGCTCCTGCCCCACCGCGCCGCTCAGCAGGCGGATGGTCACTTTCTCCGCCGGCTTGGTCGGCTCGGCCGGCGGCTTGGTCGGCTCGGCCGGCGGTGGGCACTGGGCTGCCAGGAGCATGGCGATGACCACGAACAGGGCCACAATCGCGAATAGTGAGCGTTTCATCTTCGATCTCCTCCTTGTGTGGTTTTTGCTTGCGTCATTCGGTCTCGTGGGCAGGCACGTCATCCGTCCCTGCCTCTCCTGATGGGTTGCCCGGATCGGGCAGCATGTCATGGTTCACTGAGCAGCCTATCACCTCCTTTCGCAGTGGCTCACCCTCCCAGAGGTGGGGACACAAACAATCGGTAGAAGGATTGGCTGAATAGCTACTCCTACTCATCTCTCGCTGGTCCCGCGCACGATCAGCTCGACCGGCAAGTTCACATGGGTCTGTTGGGCATCCTCGCCATTCAACGTGGGCAGGAGCAGGCGCACGCCTTCCTGGCCCATTTGGAACATGGGCTGGCGCACGGTAGATAGACCGACGTACTGGGCGACCTCGATGTCATCATAGCCCACCACGGCCACGTCATCCGGGACCCGCCGGCCGCTCTCGCGGATCGCCTGCAACGCGCCCAGGGCCTGCGTATCGCTGGTGAGAAAGACCGCCGTGGGCGGCGCGTCGAGGGCCAGCAAACGCTCCATGCACGCACGGCCGCTCTGGGCCGTGAATTCGCCGATCTGGTGGTAATCGGCGCGGAAAGGTATGCCGTGGTCTTCCAGGGTCTGGCAGTAGCCGATGAAACGCTCGCGGCTGGTGGGAAAGCCAAAGGGGTCGTCCAGGCGACCACTGATGAAGCCGATGCGCCGGTGCCCCTGCTCGATGAGATGCGTGACGGCCAGGCGAGCGCCGGCCACATTATCCACGGTCACGGAGCGAAAGCCCGGATGGTGCGAGTCAATCAGCACGGTGGGGATGCGGGCCCGCGCCAGCGCGCGCACGTCGCTCTCTTCCAGCCACAGCGAGATCAGCAACAGCCCATCCACCCGGCGGCGCATGGGCAATTCGCGCAGATAATAGTCCTTGAGCGACTTGTTCTCCACGCTGTAGAGGATGAGGTTATAGTCGTTCTGCACCAGCTCACTGTCCACCCCACGGAGCACCTCCACAAAGAAGGGCCGGGTGAAAAAGGGGACAATGATGCCCACCGTGGCGGTTTTCCTGAGGGAGAGGCTGCGCGCGGCCGGGTTGGGGTGATATTCCAGCGCGGCGATGGCTTGCAGGACCCGCTGGCGCGTGACCTCGCGGACGTGGGGGCTGTTGTTCAGGACCCGGGAGACCGTGCCGATCCCCACGCCGGCTCGTTGCGCTACGTCGTAGATGGTCACGCTCATGGCTCACCCCTGGCTCGTTTACGGAAGGGCTTCCATTTGGAAGTGCTTCCATTATAACACATCCGGCGACGGTTGTCAATACTTTGGACGCGGTTTCTGGAAAACTCGAGTGGGTGGCTTCACTTCTGCCCTGACCGGGAGCCGGGGTGAGCCGGTGAGCACTCCGCGCGTGATGCACGGCTCTCGGCGACGGATTGGCAAACATCAGCCTGGTGTGTTATAATGCCTGCGCATCCCGACGTTCGTGAGCCGTCTGGTTTCTGCCTGGAAGCCACCATCAGGCGGTTCTCACCCAAACTCGGACAAGCCGAAACCAAACAAGTTTTTTATCCACGAAGGACAAAGTTTTTCTGGGGGTTCCTTCGTAATCTTCGTGTCCTTCGTGGAGAAATTGTTGCCCGCTGTAAAGACTTCATTGGAGAGGTACTATTCGGGTACAGGCCGTAGCCGCCGCCAGAGGTGGGTATGGCCGCCGGCCCTACTTTCTGAGTCTGTGAGGGAAGTTCGATGAACCGCATCCGCATCGCGCTGATCCTGCTCGTCGTGTGGGGCCTTCTGGCCGGCTGCGACGTATCGCCCACGCCCACGCCGGCGCCTACCCAGACCCCCCCCCCCCCCCCCCCCCCCACCCCCCCACCCTCACCCACCGTCGAGGTCGAAGAGCCGCTCTACCTGGCGATCATCTGGCACCAACACCAGCCCTTCTACTACAAGGACCCCCAGACCGGCATCTACGAAAAGCCCTGGGTGCGCGTCCACGCCACCAAGGACTATTACGACATGGCGGCCATGCTGAAGCAATACCCGGACATCCGCGTGACCTTTAACCTCACGCCCAGCCTCATCCGCCAGCTCGACGATTTCGTGGCCGGGGCCAAGGACCGCTACTGGGTCGCCACAGAGACGCCGGCCGAGCAACTCACCCCGGCCGATAAGCGCTTCCTCCTGCGCCGCTTTTTCGACGTGAATCCCAAGATCATCAACCGCTTCCCGCGCTACATGGCCCTGCGCGACAAGCGCAGCACGGCCGATATGAGCGACGAGGGGCTGGATGCCGTGGCCGCCCAGTGGACCACGGCCGATTTCCGCGACCTCCAGGTGCTCTTTAACCTGGCCTGGACGGACCCGGACTTTTTGGCTCAGGAGCCGCTCAAGTCGCTGGTCGAAAAGGGCCAGGGCTTTACCGAGGCCGACAAGCTCACCTTGCTCAAACGCCAGGTGGAGATCATCCAGATGGTCCTCCCCGTCCACGACGAGCTGCAAAAGGCCGGTCAGATCGAGGTGATCACCAGTCCCTACGCCCACCCCATCCTGCCGCTGCTGGTGAACACGGACCTGGCCCAGCAGGCGCTGCCCAAAGCGGTGCTGCCGACGCCGCCGTTCATGTACGGCCAGGACGCCGTGGCCCAGACCCAGAAGGGCGTGGAGATCTACCAGGCGCACTTTGGCCTGGCCCCGCGCGGCTTGTGGCCCAGCGAGGGCAGCGTGGCGCAGGACATCGTGGGGCTGGTGGGTCGGGCCGGCTTTACCTGGATGGCCTCCGACGAGGAAGTGCTGGCCCGCAGCATCGGCCTGAAAGCCTTTGCCCGCGACGGCACCGATACCGTCGTGGAGGGTGACAAGCTCTACCGGCCGTACTACGTGACCGATCCCAAGTCGAACCCGGTGGCTATCGTCTTCCGGGACCGCACCCTCTCGGATTTGGTGGGCTTTTCCTATCACAGCATGGACGGCGCGGCCGCCGCCGAGGATTTCGTGGCCCGCCTCCACCGCATCCGCGAGTCGCTCGCCCAGGGACCGCACCTGGTCACCGTGATCCTGGACGGCGAGAATGCCTGGGAGCATTACGAGAACGACGGCAAGGACTTTCTCCACAGCCTCTACCAGCGCCTCAGCGCCGATCCAACCATCCAGACCATCACCCCATCCGAGTTCCTGCGCCAGTACCCGGACCAGCCCACCATCGAAGACCTGTGGGCCGGCTCCTGGATCGGCGCCGATTTCGCCACCTGGATCGGCGAGGAGGAGGAAAACGCCGCCTGGGAGTACCTGCGGCGGACCCGGGCTTTCCTCCAGGATTACGTGAACCGCCGCAAGCCCATCGCCGAGGACCGGCTGCGCCTGGCCCTGGACGCCATGTACGCCGCCGAGGGCAGCGACTGGTTCTGGTGGTACGGCGCGGACCAGTCCAGCGGCGACGATGAGGCTTTTGATTGGCAGTTCCGCCGGACGCTTATGGACGTGTACGCCCATGTGGGGGAACCCGCGCCGGACTGGCTCCACGTGCCCATCATCCCGGCCGCGCCGCAACTGCCGGACGTGGCGATGACCGGCATCATCACTCCCACCATTGATGGCCGCGTGGACCCCCCGGACGAGTGGGCCGGGGCGGCCATCTACAGCGACACGACCAGCGGCGACTTGAGCACCCTGCGCATCGGCTTTGACCGGGAGCATCTGCTCTTCCGCCTGGACGCGGGCCGCGATTGGGCCGACGGCGACGTGGTGAGCTTTTACCTGGGAGTGCCGGGGGCCACCAAGGTGAACAGCTTCTCCCGTTACGGCGCGACGACCGAGCCGCGCACGCTCCTGGGCTTTGGCGCGGCCTATGAGGTGGGGTGCAAGTTCGTGCTGGGGAGCGTGAGCGGGACCCTCACCCCGGCAAAGGGCGATAGTATTTGGGCGGAATACCAGCCATTGCCGGACGTGAAGGCGCGGGGCCGGGTGCTGGAGGTGGCCGTGCCCCTCAAGAGCCTGGGCAGCTTTGACGCCGGCGACAACCTGCATCTGCGCGTGGTCATCTCCCGGGAGGAGCGCGATGTGGCGCTCGGCCCGCGCCGGGGTCCGGCCCGCCTCACCGTGCCCGATTTGGGCGCCATGACCGTGGTCTGGGAGGTCCAGGACCCCCAGGGCGATGACTATGGCCCCGGCTCCTACACCTATCCCACCGACGCGGTCTTTGCGGCCGGCGTGCTCGACCTGGCCGGTTTCACCGTGGGCTATGATGACGAGCACATCGTCTTCAAGTTCACCATCCACGGCCCTCTGAACAACCCCTGGGGTTCGCCCACCGGCCTGGCCTTGCAGACCTTTGACGTGTACATTGACCAGGACGGCGTGCCCGGCTCTGGCAACACCATGCTTCTGCCGGCCCGCAACGCCCGGGTGCGTGCGGAGGATGCCTGGGACGTGGCCGTGACCATCGAGGGCTGGCAGCCCGGCGTCTACGTGCCGGACGGCAAAGGCGGCGTGCGCTTTGTGGAGGACGCCGCGATCCAGATCGTGGCCGATCCCGGCAACCGCCGGGTGACGGTGCGCGTGCCCAAGCGCGTGTTGGGGGACGACCCGGCGGGCTGGCGTTATGCCGTGGTCCTGTGCTCGCAGGACGGCTACGGCCCCAATCGCATCCGCGACGTGCTGCCCCGGGCCGAGCAGTGGCGCGTGGGCGGCGCGCCGGAGGGCACCACCCACACCCGCATCATGGACCTGCTCTGGCCGGCCGGGGCCACCCCGGACCAGAAGGCCATCCTGGGCACGTACACCCCCACGAACGAGAAAGACCCGGCCCGGTGGCAGCCGGAGAACTTTTGCGTGATCCCAATGATGGGGGTGAGATAGCGATGATCACAATGAAATCCATCAATTTCTTGGGAATAACAGATGCTCGGCGCGGCGGGTGACACACCCGCCGCGAGCGGAAGACCCCCTCTCCCTACGAGGGAGAGGGCCGGGGTGAGGGTGGAAACCGCCGGCCGCTGCTCGCGTGGGGTTTACAACCCCAGCTCGGCGCAGTCTCAGCCAGCACACAGTCGAATACCGCCACTTCTGCGTGGTGTGCCTTCAACGCCTGCTTCAGCACCACGGCCGGCCTATGCCACACGTCCTTGGGGTCAATAAGGCCGAGCAGAACCGAGGTATCAAGACCAATCTGGGTCATAGAGTGCCTCGCTATCTGCCAGTGCGTCTCCCCCCACTGCGACCACGCCGGTCAGGGTATCCAGCCGCTCGGCTGGCACCAGCCGGGTGGGATAGACAAACCCCGTGGCGAGGGTCTGGTCAACCTGAGCGAGGGGCACGACAAACAGGTGCATCAGAGCACCCTCTGGCAGTTCCAGAGGCTCCAGCAGGCTCAATACCCCATCGTGATGTATGGCCCGCGCTGGGGGATACGCTTTCATCATGCTCATATCGTCACTATCCTTTCCATACCTTCACTATAGCACAAAATCAAATCGGAGACAAGTGCCCTGCGGGAGCATTTCGTGCTTGGGACCCAAGATACAGGCGTGTAGAAACGAGTCCGAAGAGCTTGACTACGTTCGCAGCGAAACCCGGCTTGTGCTTGGGAATTTGCCCTTCTGAATCCACCGCGAAAGGAACCACCCATGGCCAAACGCAAATCCAAACAACGCAAACCACGTCCCCCGGCCAGCCCGGCCCGCACGATCCAGCGCAAGCTGGACCGGGCCGAGGAGCTCCTGGCCGACGGCGAATTGAGCGAAGCGCGAACCCTGCTGGAAGAGCTGGCTCGCCAGAACCCCAACCACTTTGAGGTCCAGTGGCAGCTCCTCGGCGCGTACCACCTCATGAACGACCGGCAGGCCATGCTCGGCCCGGCGATCCGCCTGAAGGAGCTACGCCCCAACGACCCGGCCCTGTGCCTGAACCTGGCCGGCGTCTACATGATAAATATCCTCCCGGTCCTGGCCCTCCGCACCTTCCAGGAGTTCCTGGCCCGCTGGCCCCGCCACGAGGAAGCCTCCGATGTGCGAAAAACCATCGCCGAGCTGCGTGAGAACCTGGCCAAAGCAACGGCGGAAGAGGGCATCTCCCTGGCAGACAATGAGGACCGCATCCTCATGCACGAACAGATCCAGGTCTGCCTCAACACCGGCCGGCTGGACGAAGGGCGACGGTTGATCGACGAGCTCCTGGCCCAGTGGCCCACTTTTGCGCCGCCGCTCAACAACCTGAGCCTGAGCTACTTCCTGGAAGGCCGTATTGACGAGGCCATCGCTGCCAGCCGGCGCGTCCTGGACGAGTGCGACCCGAACAACTACCATGCCCTCTCCAACCTGATCCACTATCTGGTCATGGCCGGCCGTATGGACGAGGCCCGGCCCCTGGCCGAGCGGCTCAAGGCCGTGCAGTCCGATCGGGTGGACGTGTGGCTCAAGAAGGCGGAGGGGTTGAGCTATCTGGGCGACGATGCGGGTGTGGACCAGGTGTTCGAGGAAGCCGGGGCGGCCGGCATGTTAGAGAAACCCTTCGCCGACCCGTACCTGTTCCACCTGGCGGCGGTGGCGGCGGCGCGCCGGGGCGACGAACACAAGGCCCGGCGCCGTTGGCAACGCGCCCTCAAGCTATCGCCCGGCCTCCAGTTGGCCCAGGAGAACCTGGCCGATCTGGCGCGCCCGGTGGGGGAGCGACACGGCGCCTGGCCGTTCTCCCTGGCCCACTGGCTGTCTCAACGCGCCCTGGCAGACCTGGTCGCGGCCCTGGAACCAGCCGCAAAACGGTCGTATGCCGACAAAGAGGCCGAGGAACGGGCCATGACGCAGGCAGCCCGTCGGTTCCTGGACAAGCACCCGGGGTTTGAGAATCTGATCCCGATCCTCCTGGCTCGTGGCGACCCGCAGGGCCGCGAGTTCGCCTTCATGGTCGCGCGCATCATCGGGACGCCGGCCATGCAGGCCGCCCTCCGCGACTTTGCCCTGGGCCAGGACGGGCCGGATCAGATGCGCCTGGATGCAGCCCAGGCTGCGGCCGAAGCCGGCGTCCTGCCCCGAGGCAAACCCGTACGCATGTGGATAAAAGGAGAGTGGCACGACGAGATCGCGTTCTTCGGTTGGACCATCTCCGATGAACCGAAAGACCTGTTGCCGGCTCGGGCGCAACGCCTGATCGAGCAAGCGGTCCCGGCCATCCAGGAAGGCCGTCTGGATGAGGCCGAGCGGTGGCTGGAGCAGGCCCTGGCCCTCGTGCCGGATCACCCTTCCATCCTGCAGAACCTGGCCGCCGTCTACAGCCGGCGCGGCGAAAACGACCGCGCCCTCGCCCTGACCCGCGAGATCGTGGAACGCCACCCGGATTACATCATCGGGCGCTGTAACCTGGCCCTGTTTGCCGCACAGCAGGGCGATGTGGACGAGGCCCACCGGTGGCTGGAGCCGGTCCTGGAAGTGCCCGAGTTCCACATCTCCGAGTTCACCATCCTGTGCCGCGCCCAGATCGAGGTGGCACTGGCGGCCGGGCAACACGAGAGCGCGCGTACCTGGCTCCAGATGTGGGAGCAGGTGGACCCCGACAATCCGCTCGTGGTCCAGACGCGGTGGCGGCTGGGGCAGACCTCGCGCCTGATCCAGGACGTCTTGCGCCGCAGGAAACGCCGGTGAACGCCGACGCAGCAGATTCTCTCGCCGAGAGACAGCCATTCGACACTCCCCGTTTCATCGCCGATGCCATGCTGGGCAAGCTGGCCCGCTGGCTGCGCATCCTGGGCTATGACACGCTGTACGACGCGCGGACCGACGACCACGAGTTGGTGCGCCTGGCCCGGGCCGAAAACCGCATCCTGCTGACCCGTGACCGGGACCTCGCGCGCCGGCGTGGCCTGCACTGCCTGTTCATTGCCGCCGAGGACGTGGAGGCCCAATTGGCCCGGGTGATTCGCGAGCTGACCCTCTCCACGACCAATGCCTTCTCCCGATGCATCGTCTGCAACGGGGCGCTGGAGCCGGCAGACAAGGAAACGATCCGTGACCGGGTGCCGCCCTTTGTCTACCGCACCTATACGCAATTCGCGCGCTGTGCCGGGTGCGACCGGGTCTATTGGCCGGCCACGCACTGGCAAAGGATGCACGAACGGCTGGACAGAATAAGGGATGGGAATGGGTGAGGTGGTGTTAAAGGCCGGGCGAGACAAGCCGGCGCGGCAGCGGCATCCCTGGGTCTTTAGCGGGGCCATCGCTCGCGTGACCGGCGATCCCCAGGACGGCGATGTGGTGGATGTACGGGCTGCCGATGGCGACTGGCTGGCCCGGGGCATCCTGAATCGCCGCTCCCAGATCGCGGTGCGCCTGCTCACCTGGGACCCGGACGAGGCAGGGAATGCGGACCTGTGGCGACGCCGCCTGGCCCGGGCCATCGGCGCGCGACGCCGCCTGCCTTCCCTGGCCGGCACCAACGCCTGCCGCCTGGCCTTCAGCGAGGCCGATGGCGTGCCGGGCCTGGTGGTGGACCGCTACGCGGACTGGCTGGTGGTCCAGTTCTCCGCCCTGGCCGCCGACCGCTGGCGTGAGGCCATTGTCACAGCCCTGGTCGAGCTGGCGCAGCCCCGGGGCATCGTGGCCCGTGATGACCCGGAGGCCCGCGAGCGGGAGGGGCTGGCGTCCAGCGAGGGCGTGCTGTGGGGCGAGCCACCCCCGGCCCGCGTGGAGATCGAGGAGGATGGGCTGAGGTTCCTGGTGGACGTGCTGGGGGGGCAAAAGACCGGCTTTTACCTGGATCAGCGGGACAACCGCCGGCTGGTGGAGCCATGCTGCCAGGGCGCCCGGGTGCTGGACGCCTTTGCGTACACCGGGGCTTTTGCCGCCCGGGCCTGGCGCGGCGGGGCCGCATCCGTCACCACGGTCGAGTCCTCGGCGGAGGCCCTGGCGCTGGCGGAGGAAAACCTGGCTCAGTGCGCTCGTAATGGCTACGGCGGGCGCACGGAGCACATCGTCGGCAACGCCTTCGGCGAGCTGCGGGCGTTGCGGACCGCCGGCCGCCGCTTTGACGTGGTGATCCTGGACCCGCCCAAGTTCGCCCGGTCGGCGGCGCACCTGGAGCGGGCGTGCCGGGGCTACAAGGACATCAACCTGCTGGCGCTGCACCTGCTGGAGCCCGGCGGCACGCTCGTCACCTTCTCCTGCTCCGGCCTGGTGAGCGCAGATCTGTTCCAGCAGATCGTCTGGGAGGCCGCGCTGGACGCGGGTCGTGACGTGCAGATCATCGCCCGGTGCGCCCAGGCCGCGGATCACCCGGTGCTGCTCACCTTCCCAGAGTCAGCGTACCTGAAGGGGCTGATGTGCCGGGCGTGGTAGGCGCGTGACGCGCACCCTCCCGCGCGAGTTGCGCTGCTCCCCAATTACCAGCCTACCGGCGCCCGAATGCAAAGGGGAATAGGGCCACGAACAGGCCCACCAGGCCCAGCAGCAGGCCAGGCAAGAAACATACGAGCACGGGGGCCAGATAATAGCCCAACGCATAGGCAGCGTCTTTACCGGCCAGATCGCTCTCCGCCGTTGGATAGGTGCTGGCAGCAGTCAGGACCCCACAGCCACAAAATACCAGGGCCAGCACGATAAGGATGATCCCGATCAGCAGCCCACTCCCGCGCAGGAACATCACCAGGCCACTGGCGCCGCCCGGGGCTGGCGGCGCGGATGGCGCATACGCCGGGGTGGGCGGCGGCGCAGTGGGCAGGCGTGCGCCGCACTCTCCGCAAAAGGTCTCGCCGGGCATCGCCACGACGCCGCATTTTGGGCACCGAATCTCCTGACTCATGGTTCACTCCTCTCTCTGTATCTATTCGCCGACTGTGTGTTGTGTTCCGTAGGGGACTCGCGCCACGCAACACGCAGCGCGAATCACGGAATCTCCACCAGCTTTTTCTGAATCGCATACAGCATCGCCTGACTGCGATCCTTCACGTCCAGCTTGCTAAAGATGCTGGTGATGTGGGTCTTGACCGTCTTTTCGCTGATGAACAGCCGGTCCGCGATCTCCCGATTGTTCAGCCCCTGGGCCAACGCCTGGAGCACTTCCATCTCGCGGGGGGTCAGGTCCTCGTGGGCCTCTCGCCGCCCGGCAGCCGGGGATTCGCGCGACAGCGCCGCGAATTGTTCCAGCAGCTTGCCCAGCACCGATGGCTGGACCAGCGAATGGCCCTGGTGGACGGTGACGATGGCATGGGTCAGGTCTTGCGGGGATATATCCTTGAGCAAATATCCGGCCGCACCGGCCCGGATCGCCTCGAACAGGTACTCGTCGTCGTCATAGTTGGTGAGGATGATGACCCGGGTGCGTGTGTTTTCCTCCAGGATGCGCCGGGTGGCGGCCACGCCGTCCATGTCGCTCATACGCACGTCCATGAGCACGATGTCGGGCTGCAATTCCCGGGTACGTTCCACAGCCTCCCGACCGCTGGCCGCTTCGCCGATCACGCGCACGCCCTGCCCCTCCAGTTCCAGGATCGTGCGCAAGCCCTCCCGGACGATGGCATGATCGTCAGCGATCAAAACGGCAATCTCGCCCGTGCTCATCTCTTCCTCCCCCGCCAATCGTGGGGCACGCTGTCAGCTTGCCCGTGCCTGGCGGTATCCACCCTCACCCCGGCCACCTGCACCCGTCAGGGTGTCTCCCTGGTAGGACGAGGGGATCTTTGTGCTCCCAGGCGGTTTGCCACCGCCGTGAGACGCGGGTCGCAGACCCGCTTGGAGCCACTTTTGCCATCTCCTGATGCTAACTCTCCCCGAAGGGCAAGATCGCCCGGAGCTGCGTGCCCTGCCCCATCTCACTACGGATCTCCAATCGGCCGCCCAGGTTCGCCAGCCGTTCTTGCATCCCCACCAGCCCGAAGCGCTTCTCCAGCAAGGCTTTCTCCCGCGCCGCCCACAGGTCAAAGCCAATGCCGTCATCGGTGACGCTCAACACCACCGCCCGCTCGGAGAAGGCCAACTGGACCCTCACGGATCGAGCGTGGGCGTGCTTGCGCACGTTGGACAGCGCCTCCTGCAACACGCGCAGCAGCGCCCGGTTGGCCCGCTCTCCCAAGTCGGTCTCTGGCCCGTCCACCGCGAAATCTGCCTGCAGGCCGGTCTGCAAGGCCAGCTCGCGGACGTACTGCCGCATCATGGGCACCAGTCCCAACTCGCCCACCTCACCGCGCCGCAGGTCAAACATATATTGCCGCAGATCGTGCAGGGCCGTGCGGCTCAGCTCCTTGGCGCGATCGAGTTGCTCCTGCGAGCGTTGGGCGTCCTCCTGAGCCAGCAGGCGGGCCGAAGCCTCCAGGCTCATGATGACGCTGCTGAGCTGTTGGGTGAGGGTGTCGTGGATCTCCTGGGCGATGCGGTTGCGCTCGCGGCTGGCGGCCAGCTCTTCGATCTGGGCATAGAGCTGGGCATTCTCGATGGCGACGGCAACCTGTCCGGCCACGCCCACGAGCAGGTCCCGGCGTTCAGCGGAGAATTGGCCGGCCTTGAGCCGGTTATCAATGTAGATGCACCCGCTCACCTGACCCCGGATGATCAGGGGCACGCACAGGATCGCGCGGCGATGCCGGCTGTGATCCGGCGCCGCTACCGTGGTAATGGGCATACCACTGGTCATGACCCGGCCCACCGTGGCCTGGTCTATGGGAAACTGCTCGCCGGTCAGGGTCTCGCGATGCTGGTTCCGCCCCACCTTGAAGCACAACTCGCCAGAAGCCTCATCGCGCAGCAACACGCAGCCGCGCTCGGCCTGCATGGCCTCCAGGCTCTCGTCAATGACCCGTGCCAACATGCCCTCCAGGTTCAGGATGGAGTTGATGGCCCGGCTCACCTGGTAGAGCGTGGTCGTCTCGGCCAGTTGACGGCGCATCCCCTCGTAGAGGCGCGCATTCTCGATCGCCACCCCGATCTGGCTGGCTAACGGACCGAGCACAGCCAGGTCATCCTCGTCCAGGGAGGCCGGCGCACCCGGCGCGGCTCGCACATCCAGCACGCCGATCACGCGGTCTTGGGCGCGCAGTGGCACCGCCAACTCGGCACAGGGCGGCATGGTGGCCCGCGTCCGTGGGCCGGACACGGCGGGCACCAGCAACGGCTCACCTCGGGCCGCCACCCGGCTGATGATCTCGTCCTGATCGATCTTGAGCCGGATGCCCGTGGGCAGGCCCGTGCTGGCCCGAACCACCACCTCATCGCCTTCCACCAGGGCAATGCTCACCTGGTCGTAGCCCAGCGCGTCGTGGATCAGGCGCACCACACGCCACAACAACTGCTCAGCCTCTCGCGCGGAGCTGGCCTCCCGCGCCACCATGCTGATCACGCGCAACTGTTCCACGCGATGGGCTTCCCGTTCGTAGAGTTGGGCGTTCTCGATGGCCACGCCCACCTGGCGGCCGATGGCCGTGAGCAGGCGCACATCGTCAGGCCCCAGAGACCGATCCTCGCCGCTGAAGGCGTTGATCATGCCTAACAAGCGATCCTTGACCACCAGAGGGATGCTCACATACGCGCGCAGGTTTTGCGTGCGCATGACCATCGGGACCAGTTGGGGCCACCGGGCCGGATCATCCACCACCACGGCCTGGTCCAACTGGTGCGCGATGTCCGTCAGGTCCACGCCCTGCAGATCGATCTCGCGCAGGCTGGCCACGGCATCGGGCGACAGGCCA
>FWPV01012757.1_pt1 | contig 12872 bp, 10 predicted proteins | sample 2228371 | NCBI WGS metagenome assembly FWPV01 (sample SAMEA103939776, study PRJEB20133) | metagenome | reverse complement strand
GCTGTTCACCATCCCGTATGCCAGACTCCAAGAAGCAGGATTGATTAGCGAGAATTGGCCATTTAGTGCTGATCTGCCCTTACCTTAATCCGGCATAGTCAGACAGGCTCACAAACTCCAAGTTCCTGGATTTCAGTTCACGAATCAGCTCAAAAAATAAGTCCGGCTTGGTGGTATAATCAATGGCACCATCGCTCAAGGAGTGAAACAAAAAAGCCATATCTTGACCTTCATCTATACTGTTTAATATTTCATTCCAGTTTTGTCCTTTTTCAAAGCTATAAGCATTATCAGTTGCTATACACCATAAATCACCTGTTGAACAGCGCCTGCTTTGACCGAACTGACCGTAGGAGCTAAATCCAAAGTTCCCTTTCCTAACATGTTTAAATCGAGTCAGTAGGGAATCATAAACTGGCTGATCCCACCAATCATGAGGGAAGGCAAAGCACTTAGGTTCAAAACTGGCAGCCCTAACTAGTGCCAGTCCCGAATCAATTTCAGTATGCAAATAAGCATTCAGCTCATCTATGCTAGCTCCCTTATTCCATTGTGGGTGATGCAAAGTATGGAACGCAAACTCATGTCCATCGTCCACCATAGTCCGCAGCATGGCCCGACGATGCGAATCCATTTGGTGGAAATGGCTCACATACATCGTGAGTTTAATCTGGTATTTGGTAAACGAATCGCGGTATAAAATCCAGTTCTGTACATTCCAGTCGTCGCAGAAAATCAAGATTTTTCCTTTTTCAATCGGCTCTTCTGATTTTCTGCAGGCGCTAAACCCAATGGAAACTAGAAGAAGCGAGGCTAATAGCAATCGTCCCATTTCGCTCAATTTAAAGCAAGAATAGAGGATTAGCCTCTTTCTTGCAATTGCTTTCAGGGAAAAAACAGAATTTGCACCCTTGCACTCGGACCCTATCCGGGCCGATTAGACCCTCCGGGAATACGCCGTATAGAAAAGCAATTACAATACTCTGATTATTCAGATTCACTGCCATTTTTCGCTCTGCAGCAGAATTAGCAGAATGCCTATGCCTCGGACATACCCTGGCTCCGTGCTCCTTGCTATTTCTCGCAACTCGAAACCCGCCAACTCGAAACCCCTATGCCCTGAGCTCCTTGCCCTTTGCTATTTCTTCATCTGCGCATCCACCACGGCGATGGTCACCATGTTCACAATCTCGCGAACAGAGCTACCCAACTGCAGGATATGCACGGATTTGTTCAAGCCCAGCAAAACCGGACCAATAGCTTCTGCTACTTTCAACTCTTGCAGCATCTTGTAAGCGATGTTACCGGCTGCCAGGTTAGGGAAGATAAAGGTATTGGCCGGAGCACCCTTCAGTTTGCTGAATGGGAAGTTCTCTTCCAACATTTGAGCATTTAAAGCGAAGTTGGCTTGAATGTCTCCTTCTACAATCATATCCGGATTTTCTCTGTGCAGGATGCGGATGGCTTCTTGGATACCGCTAGGCACCCTACCTTCTGCCGAACCGAAGTTGGAATAAGAAAGCATAGCGATGCGTGGCTCAATATTAAAGGCCTTCACTTCTTTCGCTACCAAGCGGGTGATGTCTACCAATTCTTGTGCACTTGGGTCTGGATTCACCGTGGTATCGGCAAAGAACAAAGGTCCTTTTTTGGTATTCATGATGTACATACCGGCCACTTTGCTGATGCCCGGCTGTACGCCTATCACCTGTAAAGCCGGACGAATGGTGTTGGCATAATTTACGGTTAGGCCCGAAATCAACACATCGGCTTCACCAAACTCTACCATCATACTACCGTAGTAGTTTCTATCGCGTAGCATCTTGGAAGCCGTATACTGCGATACCCCTTTGCGTTTGCGTTTTTCGTACAGCTTATCGATAAAATCTTGGCGGTAGGCGGATTCCTCGTGCGGATCGATGATCTTGATGCCTTCGATATCCAATTGGTTTTCTTCAACCAATAGGGCAATCTTATCCCGTCTTCCTAAAAGAATCGGCTCTGCTAAACCTTCGTCGCGCACGATCTGGGCAGCCTTCAAAATCTTGTAGGTATCGGCTTCAGCGAAGACTACACGTTTTGGATCTTGTTTGGCTTTTACGCTGATATAGGAGATGAATTTGTTCTCCAAACCTAAGCGGGAACGCAATTCCGTTTCGTAGGCTTCCCAATCTTTAATCGGGTGTTTGGCCACACCGCTGTCCATGGCTGCTTTGGCTACCGCCGGCGCAACACGCGTAATCAAACGCGGGTCAATTGGTTTTGGGATGATGTAAAATCGTCCGAAGGTGGTATTCTTCTCGTTATACGCCGCATTCACAATTTCCGGCACCGGCTCTTTGGCCAGTTCGGCAATCGCTTTTACCGCCGCCAACTTCATTTCTTCGTTGATTTCAGTGGCTCTAACATCAAGCGCACCGCGGAAGATGAAAGGGAAACCGAGTACGTTATTTACCTGGTTAGGGTGATCGGAACGGCCGGTAGCCATAATGATATCATCACGGGTGGCAATCGCTAAATCGTATTCAATTTCCGGATCCGGGTTGGCCATTGCGAAGACAATCGGGTCTTTGGCCATCGACTTCAACATCTCCGGAGACAGGATATTGCCTTTGGAAAGTCCGACAAATACATCGGCATCTTTCATGGCGTCCTCCAAGGTATGGATATCGCGTTGAGTGGCAAACTGTGCTTTTTGTTTATCGAGCGATTCACGGTCGGCGCGGATTACCCCGCTGGAATCGAGCATCACCACATTGTCTTTGTTCACACCCAGCGAAACGAAAATTTTGGTACAGCTGATCGCCGAAGCACCGGCTCCGTTCACTACCAATTTCACTTCGTTCAATTTCTTCCCGGCAATCTCAACGGCGTTCAACAAGGCCGCACCTGAGATGATGGCGGTACCGTGCTGGTCGTCGTGCATGATCGGAATATTGAGCTCTTTCTTCAATCGCTCTTCAATCTCGAAACACTCCGGCGCCTTGATGTCTTCCAGGTTCACACCTCCAAAAGTTGGCTCCAACAATTTCACGGTACGAACAAACTCGTCTACGTTTTCCGTATCAATCTCAATATCGAATACATCGATATCAGCAAAAATCTTAAACAGGATGCCTTTCCCCTCCATAACAGGCTTGGAAGCCGCAGCGCCGATATTACCAAGTCCTAAAACCGCCGTACCGTTGGAGATAACCGCCACCAAATTGCCTTTGCTGGTGTATTTGTATACGTCTTCCGGATTATCGGCAATGCGCAAACAAGGCTCCGCTACGCCCGGCGAGTAGGCCAAGGTAAGGTCGCGTTGGGTTTGGGTAGGCTTGGTAGGTATCACCTCAATTTTACCGGGACGTCCCTGAGAGTGGTAATTGAGGGCTTCTTCTTTAATCTTATTCGACATAATCGATTCGCTTTAAGCAGCGCCAAAAATAGCAATAAATGGCAGATTCAGGGAAGAACTCAGGGTATTCTAACATCTCGACGGAAGAGATTCATGCCTGAAGTTGGAAAGCTATCGATGAAGGTCAGCGGTAACCCATTGAAAGTGGCCTCGGTAGACTGCTCTATCACATAAAAAGAGAAGGTATCGCTAATTCCATTTCGGTTTAATGGTCTAAGCCAAGTGAGATCATCTTTCCGTCGGTAGTAATTCATGGAGGGCTCCAAGTACCAAGGAATGCCAATGCTCACGGTATCTTCTTTCCGGTTCTGATCAACCGCCTTCAATAGTTGTTTGATGTTCGCATCTCCCCTGAAGTTTTGGGTATAGCGAAGATTGGCCTCCTCGCTAAAACTGTAGAACTGAGCCGGAACCAGCGCCAGAATTAAAAGGATTGCCGGAACCCTCATCGCTTTGTGCAGCGACCAGAATCCCTCAACTATTCCCCAAAGCAACAGGCTAGTTAGAGGCGATAAAAATAGGATACTGCGCTCTACAGGATAGGGAATGCTTTTGAATTGATGCAGCAATTCCATACCCAGCAAATAGCCCAAAATCAACACGGCCGAATAGGCCGCCAGCTTGGAACGCTTCCAAAGGAGGAGTCCGATAAACGACATCCCTCCCACGAGCCAAGCAAAGTAGATCAGCGCGTCTTCCATTTGATTTATGCTAGCCGCGAAGGTCATCATCCACGAAAACACCGTGGAATGCAGCATGTCGTGATCACTGCCTAAATACAATTGGCCTTGTGCCGATAAGAAAAATAAGCGCTGAACGCCGGGCAGCATCAAGAGTCCAAAAAGCAACGGTGGAAGAAGTTGTTTCCACCTCGTTTTCCGTATTGGGAGGTAATTGCTCTGCCTGTGGAGTAACTCCAAAAAAGCGAGGATACCTATTGGGACTAAGAAGCTGAAGTTGGCGTAAAAGGAGAAAAGCAAGGCGGCGAAAAAGCGCGGCTTCCATTTGTGATCCTCATTCAGCAGAAAGTGAAAGGCTGCAATGAGAAAAGCTAAGGCAAGGCCGTATCCTCGGGCGAGTCCGAAGAAATCCAAGACCAGCTGACTGCTCAACATGGCGGCAAAAGCCACATACACTAAATGGCGTGGAAGCGTCAAACTCCGGAGCAATTTGGCGGAGGCCCAGCCGTAGAGCACAAAAGCGAGCACATTGGGCAGGCGAAGGGCCAATTCAGAAGAACCGAATAGGCCGTGGGTGAGTTTCATCAACCAGGTATTGAGCCAATGGTGATTAGCTGTAACCTTCCAGGTGGCATCCCCCTTTACAATGGTGAAACTCAAAGCTTCATCGTGCGTCAAGCTGAGGCTAGCTGCTCGGTACACCACATACGCCAACACGGGCAAAAAGAGCAGTAACGCTATTCGGTATTGTTTGAGAAATGCTTTCACCGGCTCACTTTGTATAGTTGAACAGAATCGTTTTGTAAGATAGGCTGTAATCCCCAAAGCTGCTTGAGGCTATCGGTATAATCCAAGCCCTTGAAGGCAATGGCATAATCGAAGTGCCGCATTTGGTGCATGTTCACCGCCTGCGGAATATTGTGCCCCGTGGTATCTCGGATTCCAAAACCTTGTCGGCGAATAGCCATAAACCCACCGTTCGGGGTATTATCGCCCAAGACCACAAACTTGGCTTTGCTGTCAATCTGCAGCGAATCAATCACTTGGTAATAGTTTTCATAGTGTTGGTATAAGGCAGCGAAATCGTCTTGCACGGCATAGCGGTGGTCCAGTCCCTTATCGCTTCGCTTGAAGGCCATCACTAAAAAAACCAAGAGCACAGCCTGAACGGTTTTGTTGGCCCACTTGGGTAAAGCAAGCAACTGTTCTTGAAAGGACAACAGCGTCAGGGCAAAGGCCGAGTAGAAGGTGATGACGTAGTAATCGTGGTTCTGAAACTGCCGGAAGAACAAAACGAACATCGCTATATAACCCCACAGTACCGGCAGGAAAAAGAGGGTCCACGTATTCCGTTTCCAGATGAGCAGCACTAGCGCCGCCACGAAGACCATGCCCCATACAAACCAGAGATCCAGTTGGAAATAATCCGGCCACCAGTATCCGGTGATGTGAATCCACACCAAGTCGATTTGCTCCTGTGTAAGCGACCAGTAGGGCGTAATATCCATCAGAAAACAGGTATCGCAATTCACCTTGTTGTAGGCATTGGCATAGGCCGCCCAAGCCGCACTCGCACCCAGAGCCAACAGGGCCCAGACTAGCGACCATACCATCGCTTTCTGTTTTTTAACGAGGACAAATACCGCATTGGAGCCCGAAAAAAGCAGGAGAACGCCCGGCAAGGCGAGCACGCTCACTAAGACGGTAATTTTGGTCAAGCCGGCCAAGGTGAAACAAAGCAAAGCCCACCAAGGGAAGGACTTTCTGCCGTTTTGCAACCAGAAATAAGCGAAATACCACCCCATAAGACAAAGCCCAAGAGCGGGTATATCCGGCACCATGCCGGTGGCGTAGTAGAAAAAGACGGTTGAGGAAAAGGGAAGCCAGGCGGTGATGTAGGCTGCCATCAAAGATTTTAAGCGATGCAGGGCTATTCGAAAAAAAGCGTAAACCCCGGCTAAGACGATGATGAAATCCAGCCAGCGGAGCAGGTAGAGTTTAGGGCCTGTCAGCTTAAAAACCTGAGCCAGCAGGTAATAGAGCCAAGGAAATTCGCCGGCCGCTTTCCCGTCTTGCCCAACGAGGTTGTAAATCCGCGGCTCCCAAAACGGCACCTCAAACTGGTAATAGCCCATCACAAAAGAGAGGCTATCGGTTTGGCGCATAAAATGGAGTCCGCGCGGACCCATCCACAGGATATCCCAGAGTCCGATGAGTCCGAAAACCGGCATGGAAATCAGCAGGAAAAAGATAGCCGGACGTTGGTACATCCGATCGCACAACTGATTCCAATAGGCCATTCCTTTTTTCACTGGAGGCAAAATACGGAAAGGGAAAGCACCGAGGCAAACTAAAGTAATACAGCTAAGTGCTGAAGTGAAAGATCACAGCCCACTCATCTGATTAAGAGTAAATTGCATAAACCAAATACGAAATGAATTGAAGCCTCGTTCTAGAGCTAAATTAAGATGCATGAAAAAGTTCCCTGCCCTATTTGTTGTGCTATCTGCTTTAGGCATGCATAGCCTTCAAGCTCAAACCATTGAACTAGGCTTCACCGCCGGACCAAGCTTAGCCTCTGTTAGAGTATCGCCAGTGCCGGATGCACAGCATAAGCCTATGGTTTCTTTCGCTTTTGGACCAACCCTCACTTACCACCTTAGCAACAACTTGGCTATCAGCTCCGGATTATTGTTGGACCGCAAAGGGACCGAGGTTGAAACCTTCATCAGCCCTTCCACTACCCGAATCAACTTTGATTACCTAAGCCTGCCCGTTATGGTTCGCTATAGCTTTGGGAATTTTGTAAAATGGTATGTGAATGCCGGTCCTTATGTAAGCTATTTAGTTCAGGAACAACGCAGCTTTTCAAACTCCACGACGTTCGCAGCCGAATCAAAGAATACCGATGATTTCAAGCCCATGGATTTTGGTTTAAGTGGCGGAATTGGTTTACGCGTTCCGGTGATGTGCAATGTGTATTTTAACACGGAGTTACGTCATAATTACGGACTACATAACATCAGCGCTTTGCCTGTGTATAAGGATGGTAAACTGCAAACCAACTCAACGAACTTATTGCTTGGGTTTACCTGTTATTTGAGGTATCAAACCTGATATAAAACACAAAAGCCCGCTTCCCAGCGAGCTTTTGCAACGTATATGGCTAGTCTAAAAGAAATTGCGATTAGAAATCGTCTATGTTGGTGTTGATGCGTTTGGATTCGGAGCGCTCAAAATCAGAGTAGAATTCCAACGTAAAAGTTCCTTGCGCATCTTGGTCGTCTAACGTGATACGCACATCATCCACCATCCAGTAGTACTGCACGCCTCCGGTGATTTCCTTCAATTCAGGCTCACCAAATTTGTACTTTAAGATATACTTCATCTCACCGAACTGCTTCTTTGTACCCAGTTCTTTTGAGCCAATGATCATCACGCCATTGAAACGGCCGTTTGCATTGAAGATGTAGTAAATCTTGTCGAGGTTCACCGTTCCGATGGTCATGTCGTCATCGGCCAGGGTGTAAGCATTTTTGTCTGTGATATCCGCACTTTTAATGAAGCTCAGCTTTTTGCCGTCTACGGTAATCGAATCGACATGCTGCCCCCATTTGATGCCGCGGAAATCGGCTAGAACGTAAGTCGGGTTCGTCGACTTCGCTGCGGTCTTTGTTGCCTGTGCTTTGGCTTCCATTGCGAAAGCAGAAATCAAGCATAGCAAAGTGATTAGTAAGGTCTTTTTCATCTGGTTAATGTGATAAACTGAAGACAAATTTAGCAGACAGACTGAATGTCGGAATTTAAGTTACGGGCAAGTCTTGTGGATAAGTGGCCTGCCTCAACATATCGTGAATGGCCGAGGCCTTAATCAGAATCTCTCTCCACTCCTCTTCGGGCTTTGAATCAAAGGTTATAGCCCCGCCGGCCTGGAAGCTCAAAGCAGAGTCCTTTTCATTGTACACCAAAGTTCGAATCACCACATTTAAATCGAAATCGCCGTTCACTTCCAAAATGCCCAAGCTGCCGGAATAGATTCCACGTTTCGCATTTTCCAGTTCTTCGATCAACTTCATGGCCATCACCTTGGGTGCGCCGGTCATGGAGCCCATTGGGAAACAATGCTTCAAGGCCTCAATACCGTGAACGCCAGGACGAAGCTGTCCTTGCACTTCGGAGATCATTTGGTGGACTTGAGGAAAGGAATAAATGCCGAATAATTCAGGCACCTTCACTGTTCCGGGTATGCACGAATGAGCCAAGTCGTTACGGACCAAATCCACGATCATCACATTTTCTGCTCGGTCTTTTTCTGAGCGAAGCAGCTCTTCCCGCAAAGCCGAATCTTGTTCCGGATCAGCGGCGCGCGGACGTGTTCCTTTGATGGGCTGGCTGGTGAGGATATCTCCTTTCTTTTGTAGGAAGCGCTCCGGACTAGCCGACAGCACATAAAGCGAATCAAATTTCAGGAAGGCCGACATCGGCACCGCCGACCGCTGACGCAAAGCGAAATAGGCCTGCAGCATATCCAGCTTGCAGGCATCGCTAAAAAACTCCACACAGAGGTTGAGCTCGTATACATCGCCTTCTTCAATGTGTTGGCGCACCCGTTCTACTTTGTCGAGGTATTCCGCTTCGGCCATGCCGCAGTGTACTTGGCCTTGAAAGAAATGCGTGCGGGCTTCGATAGGCAAAGTTGAGTGAATCGCTAAAAAAACCTGCTCCGGGTTCTCTGCGGTAATGCTCAGCTGCTCATTAGCGTACATCATCTCCACCTCGGCTTCAAAAGCAAGGTAGAGCGGAGCCTGGATGCGATCAGGATTAGCGGACCCCAATCGCTCTACCTGGTTTTTGAGATCATAACTCAAGCCAAGCGCGATGGGCATGTGTGCCTGATTCTGCCAATTTTGAATTTGGCTGAAAGCGTCTGCACCCTCCGGCTTTAGGGCCTGCTTAGCGCACAATGCCCTAAACGGTTGATCCCAGCCTTTGCCCCGCTGGTTTTCGTATACAGCGAAATACGGCCAATCTTGCATCCAAGCCATCAAGCGGGCATGGAAAAGAGGCCAATCTACCGTAGTTACCGAAAAGCGTTGCTGCTGCACAGGGCAAAATAAATAAAAGAATGGCATTAATGTCTGACCGGCTAACAATACACAATTGAGCCGCACCTATCCTAAATATTACCTATATTTGAGAGAACATGTTTTTTTTTGCAACATTGAACAGTTGTTTTTCATAATCTTATTTACGCAGTATTTTTAATCATCAAACTAAAAAATACACTTATGAAAAACGTAATTATTACAGCCCTATTTAGCGTATTTGCTTTGTTCAGTATGGAAAGCAAAGCGCAAAACATGTGTCAGCCTGGATCTTGTCCTCCTTGCATGCAAATTGATGAAGCATTGAATTCTACCTCCTGTTTATTTGAATTTGTTTGGAGTTATGATGGCTATCCTTGCAGCGGAATGGTTGGAGCTTTTAATCTATTACCATTTAATGGAAGCGGAGTAGTAAAAAATAAAATTGGACCCTGTGTCCAGTTTTGTGATGACCCATGTGAATGTCCCACTGCACTGCTTCTTAAAGACCCAAATGGACCAGGCACCCTGGATATTGGGGTAACGGCTGGAGGCAATCCACCCGTTGGTTCAATACCTACAGGCCCAAACGGAGAATGGGAAAAGTACTATTGTAATGTGACAACGTGCGATGGTGGCTTGACAGCTCGTATTCATGTAGAATATCAAAATGGAACATATAAAATTAGTTTTGACGTTCAAGGTCCGAGTTGTCCTTAATTAAATGAGAAAGCTACTCACTTTCATCTTTACTCTAATCTCAATACTCGCCTCTGCTCAGCATGAGGCGAGCATTTGGTATTTTTATGATTCTGTGAGTCTTGATTTTAACTATTATCCTGCAAAAGAACTAAGTTCTAATTTCGTATCCCAGCAAGTTCCAAGTTTGGTAAGTACTTATACAGATAGTACAAAAACATTAAAACTCTACGCTTGCGGGCCACGCCTGTATGATCAAAACTTAGATACGCTTTGTGAGGTAAATAACCCGCACTGGTTTAGCGATAAACTCATAATCCGCATACCAAGAACGAAAGATAAATTATTCATTTTCAGCCAAGGATCAGCCGGCTTTTATGGCAATTTCCCTCAACCTCCACCCTCTCCAAGTTATGAGTTCAAAGCCTATACTGTTGACTTAAGTTTGAACTCCGGTAAAGGTGATACTATATCTAGTACTTATCCTGATTTAGTTGGATTCAGCACTACGTCTTACAACGCCACTTACCACAGCAACAAAGAAGATATCTGGCTTGTTGCTGTTCGAAATATCCCTGATAATGTGCAAGTAACAGACTCCATCTTTGTTTTCAAAATATCATCTGCCGGAATTGCGCTGGAATCTATTCAAACTATGAACAGACCGGCTGATAAGTTTACAGGTATAAATCAGTTAATATTTAACAGCGCAGGAAATCAATTTGCATTTAGCACCCAGCCCAATAGCACAGTTGGACAAAATGCACTTGATGACGGATCAGGCAGTGTTTATTTGTACAACTTTAACCCAACGAGTGGCCAAATTTCAGGCGGAATACAGTTATTCGGCGATTACCTTGCAGAGTCCTTTTCTGAAAATGGACAATTCCTCTACGCCACCAAAAGGATCAAAGACCCGAACTATGTGTTCAAATATAACCGAGCCATCTACCAAATAAACCTGTCGCTTGTAGCCGATTCCATGAACCTAGACTCCATTGCATTCCCTTTGGATACGGTTTCAGCCAACGTTTGCTTCATGCAGTATGCTCCAGATGGCAGTATTTTAATCAACATAGATGATTACAAGGAACAAACCATAGCCCGCATTAACAAACCCAATGAGCCTGATGCTGCTTGTGAATATGACCGAAATGCGATTCAATTCAAGAGAGGTTCACTTGGATCTTCCAGTTGGATTCGCTTTTTCAATGGCTATATCTTCCAGCCCAGAACTTTTCAAGTCTCCTCCTGCCTCGGCGATTCCACCCTCTTCCATTCCGCTTTTGTGGATGAAGACTCCGTGTGGTGGGACTTTGGTGACGGGAAGCAACTGTTTGGCCCAACCACCGGCATCAAACACCTGTATGCCAGTCCGGGAACCTATCGCTATGCCCTCATACGTCCGGGAAAGGATACCCTTTTCAACTATGCGGAAGTACTTGGTACGCAGAACAAATTCTTAGGTCCGGATACCTTGCTTTTCTCTGGCGATACCCTGCAACTTCGTTTTCAAGGCGTTTCTCCAGACAACTGGACTTGGAGCGATAACAGCACTGACAGCATCTTGACGGTAAGTCAGCCGGGCACTTACTCTATTAACGCCCAGCTAGGCGCCTGCCCTATTGCAGATACCGTTCAAGTGCATTTTGTGCATCGCCTGCCCCATCAAAAGCTGTGTCTTCCGGATTCACTCCAATTGGCTTTAAACAGTAGTCAAGCCGATAGCCTGTTTATTCAGAATCAAGTGTATTCCGGCACGGGTAGCTTTGAATTCAAAACCTCTGTTTCTGGGAGCTATGCTTTGCCACTCGGCTACTTTAAAAACGGACTTAAAGCTGAAGACACCCTGGTGCTTCAAGCCACCAAAGTTCCTGTTCCCTACCTTGGACCGGACAGCCTATACTGCCTCAATGAAAGCCTCAGCATTTCAATCGACACCGCTGTGTACCATGCTTTCCGCTGGGAAAACGGCGACAGTTTGAATGCCAGTAGAACTATCCAACAAAGCGGGACCTATACCGTACAGGCATCAGTAGATCAATGCACAGCAAGCGATACCCTGCAAGTCTATTTTATCGATTGCCGTGTTTATGTGGAGGATACCTGCCTGCTGGATACCGCCAAACTATGGCTTAATTTGAGCGATAGCTTTGCAGTTTCTTGGACTTCAGGCTCTACTCAGCAATCGAGCATTGGGTCAGATAGTTTCTTTATTCCAAACACAAACTCCGGCAATACCGCTTTTACTGTTATGGTAAAGCGAGGTCAGGCCAGCAGAGAATTACAAGGAACTTACCTCACTTTAGCAAGACCGGAATTGACCACTTTGGATAGTCTGCTCTGCAAAAACAGTCTGTTCTTCCCATACCTAGACTCGCTCAACTATGCCTTTCTTTGGAATACCGGGTCAAATCATGCAGCATTTATCCCGGACAGCAGCGGATGGCATTGGGTTTCCCTTTCCTACCTCGGCTGCAGCTATACCGACAGCTTCTTTCTTAATTTGATTGAATGCGATTGCCCGGTGTGGGTGCCCAATGCCTTTAGCCCAAACAACAATGACGGTCTAAACGATCAATTTCAAGCCGTTACACTTTGTGAGACGGAAGAATTCTTGCTCGAAATTTACAACCGATGGGGTCAGCTGGTATACCGAAGCGCCAATCCGAATGAAGCCTGGGATGGAAAATACCAAAACATAAATTGCCCATCGGAATATTATCTCTGGCGACTGAGCATTCGCTCCAAAAAAGGATTGAATACCGAACAAAAAGGATACGTATTCTTGTTGCCGTAGCTCACTAAGTAGTGAATGAATTTAAGCTTAATACGGAGTGAAACAAATTGAGGACATTCCAATGAATATTGCCTATATTTGAGAGAACATGTTTTTTTTTGCAACATAGAACATTTGTTTTTCATAAACTTATTTACGCAGTATTTTTAATCATCAAACTAAAAAATACACTTATGAAAAACGTAATTATTACAGCCCTATTTAGCGTA
>FWPV01012756.1_pt1 | contig 12872 bp, 13 predicted proteins | sample 2228371 | NCBI WGS metagenome assembly FWPV01 (sample SAMEA103939776, study PRJEB20133) | metagenome | reverse complement strand
GCGAACCACCGCCTTGCCGCGGCATGACCCGTATGCCGCGGCCAGAACAGCGCCAGGAGGACGTTGACGTCGAGCAGGTTCGCTCCGCTCACTCTTCCTCCCGGTCCAGCAGTTGATAAACCTCGCGCGCGGTGATCCGGGGCAGATCTTCAGGCGGATCGAAAATGAGCAATCCATCCACGGTCTTCGTCGGCATCTGCGCCTGCGAGGCCCTCAGAACGAGCTCGGAAACCGCCTTGCCGAGCCCGATACGCCGGCGCCGGGCATGCCGGAGAGCGATGCGGTAGGCGTCATCATCCAGATGCAGGGTGGTCCTCACGGTTTCATGATACTTCTTCCTGATGATGATGTTTTCTCTGTCTGTTGATGTCTGGTAAATTGCTATTGCATCTTCAGCGCGAGCCTGGCGAACCGCGCGCCAAAGCGGCGGGCTTCCTCTCGGGCGGCGGGAGCGACGCCGCCGAAAGACTGCGCGCCGAGGGAGCCGTAGCCGCCTTCGATGACGCCGCCGATGACGATGAAGCGCATCGAAAGCAGGGCGGCGATGACGTCGAGGCGGGCCAGGTCAGCGCCGTTGGAGGGCGAGCCCGAAGTCACAAAGACGCCTCCCGCCTTCCCTTCCCCGTATTCGGGGCCAAGGACGCGCCCCATGCGGTCGAGGAACGACTTCACGGGCGCGGCGAGGGTCTGCCAATGGACGGGCGTGCCGATCAGGATGCCATGGGCGGCGCGGATCTCTTCATCCCGAACATCCTCGATCCGCTTCAGGGTCACGTTGACCCCTTCTGTTCCCGCAGCGCCTTCGCGCACGGCGGCGGCCAGGGCGGCCGTGTTGCCGGTCTCGGAATGGAAGGCGATCAGGATGCGCTTCGGTTCAGCCCGCAGGGCCGCTGCGAGAATCAGTAAAATCAGAATTCCGCGCCTCATGTTCGCGATTGTATGGCGCGGAAGGTTGCCATGCACGGCCTGATTCTGTTCGCGCTCACGCTTCTGCGCTTCATCCCTCTGGAAGGCGAGACACACCACGTTCAGGGAATTGTGGTGGACGATGGCCGCCTGTGGGTCACGAGCGTGGACCGCGCTGCGCGGAAGGGGTGGCTGTTCGAGTACGAACTGGAAACAGGCAGGCGGGTGCGGGCTGTCGAGGTGCAGCAGGGAGAGATGGTCCACCCCGGCGGCTTAGACCACGACGAGGAGTCGCTTTGGATTCCGGTGGCCGAATACCGCCCGGGCGGGAAAACGGTGATTCAGCGCCGGTCGAAAGCCACGCTGGAACTGATGTCGTCGTTCGAGGCGCCCGATCACATTGGAGCGCTTGCCGTGCTGCCCGAGGGGCTGCTGGGCGCCAACTGGGACGCGCGCCAGTTCCATTTCTTCTCACGGGACGGGAAGCTGCTGCGGTCGCGGGCGAATCCTCAGCCTGTCCGGTACCAGGACATCAAGCGGCGCTATGGCGCCATCGTAGCGGCAGGGCTGCTGGGCAGAGGCGAGGCGGCGCGGGCGGTCGTGGACTGGCTGGATCCGGATACCTTCATGCTGCTGAGCCGCGAGACGCTGGGGCGCACGGACCGCGGCGTGCCCTTCACGAACGAAGGCATGGATCTGCGCGACGGGCTGCTGTACCTGCTGCCGGAGGACGCCCCTTCGCGCCTGTTCGTCTTCCGCGTGGACTACTGACCCGGCGCGCACCCGCACTCCGGGCGTGGTTTCCGCACGCGGCGACTACAATGAAGAATCAAGTCCTGCATGATCACGGAGACTCAGTACGTCCAGTTTGATGCGCTGGATCTCGACTGCGGAGAGACCCTGCGGCATCTCCAGGTCGCTTATGAAACCTACGGCCGGCTGAATGAGCAGAAGAACAACGCCATCCTGATCCTGCACGCCTTCACCGGCGACGCACACGCCGCAGGCATCGACCACGACGGAAAGCCGGGCTGGTGGGACAACATGATCGGTCCCGGCAAGGCGTTCGACACCAACCGCTACTTCGTCATCTGCTCGAACGTGCTTGGGGGATGCCGGGGAACGACCGGGCCGAGCTCGATCGATCCCGCCACAGGCCGCCGTTACGGGCTGCGCTTTCCCGTGATCACGATCGCCGACATGGTCCGCTTGCAGAAGAAACTGGTGGATCGCCTCGGCATTCCGCGGCTGCTGGCCGTGTCGGGCGGATCCATGGGCGGCATGCAGGCGCTGGAATGGGCCGTGTCTTATCCCGAAGCTGTGGAAGCCTGCATTCCGATCGCCGCCACGGCGCGCCATAGCGCGCAGCAGATCGCCTTCAACGAAACAGGCCGTCAGGCGATCATGATGGACCCGGATTTCCTGAACGGCGATTATCCCGATGACAGACCGCCGGCCCGCGGGCTCGCGGTGGCGCGCATGATCGGCCACATCACCTACATGTCGGATGAATCGATGCGCGAGAAATTCGGCCGCCGCCTGCGCAACCGGGAGGCGTTCAGCTTCGGGTTCGATATCGACTTCGAAGTGGAGAGCTACCTGCGATACCGTGGCCAGCAGTTCGTGGGACGGTTCGACGCGAACTCCTACCTCTACATCACGAAGGCGATGGATTATTTCGACCTGACGCTGGGCTATCCGTCGCTGGCTGCTTCGCTGGAGCGGGCGACGGCGCGGTTCCTGGTAATCAGCTTCACGTCGGACTGGCTGTATCCGTCCTATCAGTCGCTGGAAATCGTGAATGCGCTGCGGAGCCGGAATCATGATGTCACCTACTGCGAGCTGACATCGAATTACGGACATGATGCGTTTCTCGTGGATATCGCCGAGCAGACGGAGGTGATCCGCGGATTTCTGGACCGCTGCCAGAAGGAATTCCGGGAGGCGCGGGCATGAAAGTCCGCGATGTGCTGGGCCGCGGCGATTACGCCCTGATCAGCAGCCTGATTCCCGAGGGCGCGCGCGTGCTGGACCTCGGCTGCGGAGACGGGGCGCTGCTGGCGTGGCTGAGGGAGAACAAGCGCATCGAGGGCCGGGGCATTGAAGTGCGGCCGGAGCTGGCGCAGCGGGCCGCGTCGCGCGGGGTGCCGGTGTATCAGGGGGACCTGGAGTCGAGCCTCGGCGAGTATCCCGATGGCGCGTTCGACTACGTCATCCTGAGCCAGACGCTGCAGGAGCTGCGCCGTCCGCTCGACGTGCTGGAGCAGATGCTGCGCATTGGCAGGCATGCGGTGGTCGCGTTTCCGAACTTCGGCCACTGGCGCGTGCGGATCAACCATCTGTTCAGCGGACGCGCGCCGCGCACGCCGCTGTTTCCGCACGCCTGGCACAGCTCGCCGAACATTCATTTCCTCACGGTGCTGGACTTCGAGGAGACGCTCGGGGAGAAAGGCTGGCGGGTGGAGGGGCGCCTGTTCCTGTCCGGACATTCGCAAATCCGCTTCGCCCCCAACTGGCGTGCGGAGATCGCCGTGTACATGATCCGCAGATAGGCGGACGGGGCCGCGGACGCCGGTGCGTTGTAGCATGGCGCTATGGCCGGCTTTCTGTGCGTGGACCGGGGAGTGGCGCTGCCGCTGGGCGCGACGCCGATCGAGGATGGCATCAATTTCGCCGTGTTCAGCAAGCACGCGACGCACGCCTGGCTCAGCCTGTTCCGCCCTGGCAGAGACCATCCGTTTCACGAGATTCCGCTGGATCCGGGCGCGAACCGAACGGGACAGATCTGGCATATCTGGCTGAGCGGTCTGCCGCGCGATGTGCTGTACGCCTGGCGCATGGATATGCGGCCCAATCCGAACCCGGCGATCCACCGTTTTGATCCTTCCGCGTATCTGCTGGATCCTTACGCCCGCGTGCTGGCGGGCGGAGAAAAATGGGGCGTGGCGGCAAGGCGGCTGTGCGGGCTGCCCCGCGATCATTTCGACTGGCGGGGAGACCGTCCACTCAACACTCCGCTGGCAGAGACGGTGATCTACGAGCTTCACGTGCGGGCGTTCACCCGCCATCCTTCATCGGGCGTCAGCGCGCCCGGCACGTATCTCGGGCTCGCGGAAAAGATTCCCTACCTGAAGGAACTCGGAGTCACGGCGGTGGAGCTCATGCCCGTCTACGAGTTTGAAGAGGCCGACACCGACCGGGTGAATCCGCTGACGGGAGAACGGCTGCTGAATCTGTGGGGCTATCATCCGATCGGATTTTTCGCGCCGAATTCCGCTTACGGTTCGCGGCAGGAAGCAGGATCGTCTCTGAACGAATTCAAGGAAATGGTGCGGGCCTTTCACGATGCGGGAATCGAAGTGATCCTCGACGTCGTGTTCAATCACACGGCGGAAGGCGACGAGCGGGGGCCGACGCTTTCTTTCCGCGGGCTCGACAATTCCGTTTATTATCTGCTGGACGCGAACGGGCGCTACCTGAATTTTTCCGGCTGCGGCAACACGCTGAACTGCAATCATCCGGTGGTTCGTACGCTGATCGGCGACTGCCTGCGCTACTGGGTGATGGAAATGCACATCGACGGATTCCGCTTCGATCTGGCGAGCATCCTCGGACGGGGCAAGACGGGCGAGCCGCTGCCGGACCCGCCGCTGCTCGAGCGGCTCGCCTACGATCCCGTCCTCGCCAACACGAAGCTGATCGCTGAAGCCTGGGACGCGGCGGGGCTTTACCAGGTGGGCACGTTCCCGGCTTGGGGGCGCTGGGCGGAGTGGAACGGGCGGTACCGCGACGACATCCGGCGGTTCGTGCGGAGCGATGCGGGGCTTGTGCCTGCGCTCGCCGAAAGGCTGAAGGGAAGCCCGGACCTGTACGCGCGCAGCGGGCGGCAGGCGCAGCACAGCATCAATTTCGTCACCTGCCATGACGGGTTCACCCTGGCTGATCTGGTCAGTTACAACCACAAGCACAACGAGGCCAACGGCGAAGACAACCGGGACGGCGCGAACGAGAATTTCAGCTGGAATTGCGGAGCGGAGGGACCGACCGGCGATCCGGAAATCCTGGCGCTGCGGCGAAGGCAGATGCGGAATTTCCTGATCCTTCTGTTCTCGAGCGGCGGAGTGCCGATGGTGCTTGCCGGCGACGAGTTCGGACGCACGCAGCGCGGAAATAACAACGCGTACTGCCAGGACAACGAAATCGGCTGGGTGGACTGGCGCCTGGCGGAAAGGAACAAAGATCTGCTCGAATTCGTGCGGTCCCTGATCCACTTCCGGAAGAGGCACAGGCTGTTCTCGCAGATCGACTGGGAGCCGTCGCCGGGCGCCGAGCAGACGGAGATCCTTTTTCACGGCACGCGGCTGTATCAGCCGGACTGGAGTTTCGATTCACGCTCGCTGGCGATGGAGGCGCGCTGGCGCAACGAGCGCGTCTTCCTGATCGCGAATGCATACTGGGAGCCGCTGGAGTTCGAGCTGCCGCCGGACACCGGGTGGAAAGCGGCTTTCTATTCGGGAGGGACGGTGCCTCCGATTGGCGCGAAGGTCCGCCTGGAGCCGCGTTCGACGCTGCTGCTGGAAGCGGAGTGACGGTCATCCCAGAGTCCGGGCAGATCATGCCGATGCGGTGGCGCCGCCACGGGCGCTGCGCCGCGAACGGTGCTGGCGTCAACCGCCAATCGTTGCGCGGTCAGCCGGATGGCGCCTGCAATCCGCGCGGATGCTCGTGCGGAGGGTGATTTCGAACGCAGCGGTCAGTTGGTGATGTCGTGCGTGTAGGAATAGCCGCGCACCGGGAGATAGATTTTGTCCGCCCAGGCGCGGTGCGCGGGGTGATCCTCGTAAGCCTTGAACGCGGCTTCGTTCTCGAACTCCATCACGAAGGCGTCCGTCATCGGGCGCATGCGGAAGCTGCCGTCCGGCTGCCTCTCGGCGCGGGTACCCTGCACCTTCATCGGCTTCAGCCAGATGTTGCGGATGCCGGGGATCTCGGCGGCCATTTTTTCGACGCCTTCAAGCACAGCCTGTTTCTGCTCTTCTGTCGTGCCGTCGCGGTAATACAGCGTGACGACGTGCAGGATCGTTTTCGGCTTCGAGTATTTATTGACCGCCGCCTGCGTCGCTGCGCCCAGCGCCAGCAACAGCGCAGCCGCCGCCCAGCCTTTCCATCCCAGGTTCCTGAATTGCATCCTTCGGCTCCTTCCTGATCTGAATGCCCGGCAGCCCGGACCACTCTTCGCACAGAACGATCGAGTTGGCGGGATTGCGCGGGTCGTATTTGACGTTGGCCGGCCCTGCCAGCCGCGCCGGATCTTCCGGCAGCAGGTGCCGCAGCGCGGAAACATCCTGCGAAGCGGAATAAGCCACGCCGCGCAGCTCGTATTGATAATGGATCAGATCCGGTCCGGCGTCCAGCACGAGCCCCTCGACCGTGCGCTGCCAGCGGTTGAGCGCCATGCGGCGGCGGCGCTCCTTCTCCTGCGGCGTCAGGCGCCGCTGGTAGACGATCCAGACGGCAAGCGCCAGAAGCGCCATTCCGGCCAGGATGCCGCCGGTGAATCGCGGATCGGCCCAAATCACGTCCATATAAGGATGTTTTACACCTTTCCTGCCGGTTCTGTTTCGGCTTCGATGCGGTTCTCGAGCAGGCCGACGTCGGCGATCTCGACCGTCACCACGTCGCCCGGCTGGAGCACGCCCACGCCCGGAGGCGTGCCCGTGGCGATCAAATCCCCCGGCTCCAGGGTCATGAAAGAGGTGATGTATGCGATCAGCCGCGGCACGGAGAAGATCATGTCCGTGACAGGCGCATCCTGCCGGACCTCGCCGTTCACGCGGGTCACGATGCGCAGGTCTTCGAACCGCACCTGCTCCCTCGGAACCCAGCAGGGCCCCACGGGGCAGAACGTGTCGGTGCCCTTGGCGCGCGTCCACTGGCCGTCTTTCTTCTGCCAGTCGCGCGCGGTGATGTCGTTGAGAACGGTGAAGCCGGCCACGCAGCTCCACGCCTCGGATTCGCTGATGCCGCGCGCGCGGCGGCCGATCACGAGCGCCAGTTCGCCTTCGTAGGAGAGCGTCTCCACGCCGCGCGGCCGGATCACCGGCGCGCGGTGGCCGTTGAGCGAGGAAGGCGGCTTGAGGAACAGGAGCGGCTCGGCGGGCACTTCGTTGCCGAGCTCTTTCGCATGTTCGGCATAGTTGCGGCCGACGCAGACGATTTTCGAGGGATGCACGGGCGGCAGGAATCTGACCTGATCGAGCGGCAGAAGAGCGCCTGCAGGCGTGACGAACAGGCTGTTTTCGATGCGTCCGCGGAGGACGCCCGGGTGATGATCGGGCGCATCCATGGGCACGGCGGAGTCTCGGGCGATTCTGGCGTAGCTGGGCATCACTTCTATGGTGCGACGATTTCCACCGGCTCGCACGGACGGCTCTCGTTGCCGTTCGCGTCGATGGCGGAGACCGCATAGCGGTAGCGCCGCCCGGAGACAGCCGTGGCATCGGTAAAGCTGGACGAGACGCCCGGCTCTCCCAGCTTCTCCAGCGGACCGTCGCCTTCGGCGCGCCAGACCTGATAGGCGCGCAGATCCGGCTCCGTGTTGCGGTCCCAATTGAGCTCGACGGCGCCAGCAGCGGCCAGAGCGCGCAGCCCTGACGGGGGCGCAGGCGGGAACGTGTCCCGGTATTCAACGCGAACCGGAGCGGACGGCTCGCTGACCGCGGGCGCCGTGCCCGTGATGACCATCTGCTCGACCGCATATTCGTACGTCTGTCCGAACTGCGCCTCGCGGTCCAGCCAGCGGCGCTCCTCGACTTCGCCCGCCGGCGCCATGCCATCCTGATTCCTGCGCAAGACACGCCACCGGCTGCCCTCGCCCTCCCAGGTCAGGAGCACGCCATCGGCGGCGCCTTCCGCGCGAAGGTTGACCGGCGGGCGCGGGGGCTCGACGACACGCAGGGCAAGGAGGTTGGACCAGGCGGAGACTTTGCCTTTCGGTCCTGCCGTGCGGACGGCGAACACGATCTCTTTGCCCGCCCAGTCCCCGATGGGCACCGTCAACCGGGCCGAGCCGCCCAGGATCTCCGGTTCCGGCAGCCGGCGGCTTCCCGCGAGCCAGGCGTTCATGTCAAAGGGCGCGGGAACGTTGGGACCCGCCCGCAGTTCGATCGACGGCGGCGCCTTCAGCAGCAGGTCTTCGGTCGTTTTCTGGGGAACCGTGAATTCCAGCAGAATCACGCCGCCGCGCTGAAATCCGCGCAGATCCTCGACCATCTGCGGGATCATCAGCGCAGGGGGCAGAGGATCTCCCGTGTAGCCGCAGCCGGCCAGCGCCGCAGCGGCGAGAAAGACCGGAAAATGCCGGGCGGATCTCACAGGATATAACGGCTCAGATCCTGGTCTTCGACGATGTCTTTCAGCTGGCGGCGGACGTATTCCGCATCGATGACCACTTTCTTTTTCCGCAAATCGGGCCCTTCGAAACTGATCTCCTCGAGCACTTTTTCCATGATCGTGTGCAGGCGCCGCGCGCCGATGTTCTCGCTCGTTTCGTTCACGATCCGCGCAAAGCGGGCCATCTCGCGGATCGAGTCAGGGGTGAAAGTGAGCTTGATCCCCTCGGTTTCCATCAGGGCCGCGTACTGGCGCGTCAGGGCGTTCTTGGGCTCCGTCAGGATCCGCACGAAGTCGTCTTCCGTGAGCGATTTCAGCTCCACGCGGATCGGAAAGCGCCCCTGCAGCTCGGGGATCAGATCGCTGGGCTTCGACACGTGAAAAGCCCCGGCGGCGATGAACAGGATATGGTCGGTGCGCACGAAGCCGTAGCGCGTGTTCACCGTGGTGCCTTCGACGATGGGGAGGATGTCGCGCTGCACGCCCTCGCGGCTGACGTCGGGGCCGTGGCCGGATTCGCGGCCGGCGATCTTGTCGATCTCGTCGAGGAAGATGATGCCGCTGCGCTCGACGCGCTCGATGGCGGTGCGCGTCACCTGATCCATGTCGATCAGCTTGTTTTCTTCCTCCTGCACCAGGTAGTCGAAGGCTTCATAGACGCGCATCGAGCGCCGGGTGGTGCGCTGCCCGAACAGCTGCGGGAGGAATTCCCGCAGGTTCATGTCCATCTCTTCGCTGCCGGTGTTGCCGAAGATTTCGAACGTGGGACCGCGCTCCTTGACGTCGATTTCGACGATGCGGTCGTCGAGACGCCCCGCGCGGAGCCGTTCGCGGAGTTTTTCCCGCGTGCGCTCGGCCGATTCGCTCGGCTCGGGAGAAGCGGGCATCAGCGCGTCGAGCAGTCTTTCTTCAGCCAGCTCTTCGGCGCGGTCGGCCACCTCGTCGAGCTTCTGCTCGCGCACCATGTCGATGGCGACCTCGACCAGATCGCGGATCATCGAGTCGACATCGCGCCCGATATAGCCGACCTCGGTGAACTTCGACGCTTCGACTTTCAGGAAGGGCGAATTGGAAAGCTTGGCCAGCCGCCGCGCGAGTTCCGTCTTGCCGACGCCGGTGGGGCCGATCATGAGGATGTTCTTGGGCATCACATCCTCGGCGATGTCGGCTTCCAGCTTCTGGCGGCGGATGCGGTTGCGGAGCGCGATGGCGATCGCACGCTTGGCCTCAGCCTGGCCGATGACATATTTGTCCAGCTCGGCGACAATCTGACGCGGCGTCAGTTCGTCCAGCAGCGGCTCGTCGCGATTGGCGTCCCCCGGCAGGTACAGCACCATGTTCAGCCGATCTCCTGGATCTGGAAATTGTGGTTGGTGTAGATGCAGATGTCGGCGGCAATGGCCATGGCCTTTTCGACAATCGTGCGCGCATCGAGGTCCGTGTTTTCGAGCAGGGCGCGCGCCGCCGCCTGGGCCACGGTACCGCCGCTGCCGATGGCGGCGCAGCCGGAGTCGGGCTCGATGACGTCGCCGTTGCCGCTGAGCAGATAGATATGCTCGCCGTCGGTCACCAGCAGGAGCGCCTCCAGATGGCGCAGCACGCGGTCCGTGCGCCAGTCTTTGGCCAGTTCCACGACGCTGCGCGGCAGGTTTCCGTTGAACTGCTCCAGCTTCGACTCGAACCGCGCGAACAGCGCAAAGGCATCCGCCGTGGATCCGGCGAAGCCGGCAAGAATCCGGTCCTTGTGCAGGCGGCGGAGCTTGTTGGCGCGGGCTTTCAGCACCTCCGTGCCGAGCGTCACCTGGCCGTCGCCGGCCATGACCGTCCTGCCATTGCGGCGCACGACCAGAATGGTGGTTCCGTGGATCTTGGGTTGCATGTGCGGCCCGACAACCTCAGTGTAGCGCGCCCGCCTCAGGCGAGCCCCATGCGCTCCAGCTTGCGGTAGAGCGTTTTCCGCTCGATGCCAAGGATGCGGGCGGCGCGGCTCTTGTTGCCGCCCGTGGCAGCCAGCACTTTCCGGATCTGTTCGGCTTCAGCCTCGGCCAGCGTTTCGCCCGGCTCCTCCTTCGGGCTGGAAGCGCGGATGGCCTCTTCCACCGCGTCTTCGGTGATGCGGCCTCCGGGAGCGAGGATCACCAGACGCTCGATCATGTGCTGCAGCTGGCGGACGTTGCCCGGCCAGGTGTACTCGCACAAAGCCTTCATGCCGCTTTCCGTGATGCGCGTGTCCAGCCCGTAGCGCTCGTTGTACCTCTTGAGAAACGCCGCCGCCAGCAGCGGGATGTCCCCGTGGCGCTCGCGCAGGGGCGGCACGGTGATGCGCACGACATCGAGGCGGTACCAGAGGTCTTCGCGGAACTTGCCCTCTTCCACCATCTTCCGCAGGTCGCGGTTGGTGGCTGCCACGATCCGCACGTCGACTTTTTTCGGGCGGGAAGAGCCGAGCGGACGGATTTCTTTTTCCTGCAGAAACCGCAGCAGTTTCAGCTGAAAGTTGAGATCGATTTCGCCGATTTCGTCGAGAAAAACCGTGCCCCCATTGGCCGCCTCGAAGACGCCCGTCCGGTCGCGGTCCGCGCCCGTGTAGGCCCCGCGCATGGCGCCGAACAGTTCGCTCTCGATCAGCGAGGGCGCGAGCGACGCGCAGTCGACCGGGATGAAGGGCATGCCGGCGCGGGGCGAATTGGCGTGGATCATGTGAGCGATGAGCTCCTTGCCGGTGCCTGTTTCGCCCTCGATCAGGACAAGCGCTTCCGTAGGCGCCACGCGGGAGATCGTCTTGTAGATCTCGACCATCTTCGGGCTGCTGCCGATCATCTCCGTCGGCAGCGGCTCCTCGGGCTCCAGCTCTTCGTCGTCCACCGCCGCCGCGCCCTCGGCGCGCCTGAGGATCTTGAGCAGATCATCGAACTCGAACGGCTTGGCGAGATAGTCGTAGGCGCCTCCCTGCGTGGCTGCCATGACCGTCTCCATGCTGCCGCGCGCCGACATCAGGATGACTTTCGTCTCCGGCGAGGACTCGCGCGCCGCATGCAGAATGTCGATGCCCGTGCGGTTGTCGATGTAGATGTCGCTGACCACGAGCGGATAGGAGCGCCGGGACAGCCGCTCGAGCGCCTCCCGCGTCGACGAGACAGCCTCCACAGCGTAGCCTTCCAGCTCGAGAAACGTGGAGAGCATGGAGCGGACCGACGGATCGTCCTCGACCAGCAGCAACGGGGTCATGCCAGAAGACCAGTTTAGCGTGCGGGCAGCGCGACAGTGAACGTCGAACCCTTGCCGGGCGCGCTCTCGACGCGGATCGAGCCTTCGTGCAGTTCGACGATCTGCCGCACGATCGACAGTCCGATGCCCGTTCCGGTCTCTCCCGACTGTTCCGCGCGCCGGGTCCGGTAAAACTTCTGGAAGAGCTGCTTCAGTTCGGACTCGTCCATGCCGATGCCCTGGTCGGTCACCCAGAGGCGGACTTCGCCGTTTCCGGACGCGGCGCCGATGGTGACTTCGGTCTCTTCCGGCGAATATTTCACGGCATTCGTGAGCAGGTTGTAGACCGCATACTCGAGAAGCTCGGCGTCCGCCTTCAGCCGCAATTCGTCTGGCACGCGGTTGGTCACGAGGATGCGCTTCCGCTCCGCCAGCGGGGCGGCGCGGCGGCAGCAGGCCTCGACAAGTTCAGCCAGCGCAAACTCGCTCAGGCGCAGCTCCATCTGCCCGGCTGTCAGTTTCTCGACATCGAGAAAGGTGGTGATCATGCGCGCCAGGCGCTTCGACTCGGCGTTGATCATCTGGCTTAGTTCGCGCCGTTTGGCTTCGGGCAGGTTGTAGCGCGAGATCAGTTCGCTGGAGCCCTGGATGGCCGTCAGAGGCGTGCGCATCTCGTGCGCGACGAAGTGGAACGCCTGCTGGTAGCGGCGCGTGGCCTCCTCGCTCATCTCCAGCCGCCGACGGACGAAGAAATACCGGAACGCGCCGCCGCCCAGGAACGCCAGCCAGCCGGCCGCCACCGGCGCCGAGGCGGACAGAACGACGTCCTGACGGAAACAGAACCAGGGAAGAATGTGCAGGAGCACAAGAACGGCCGCCGCCAGCGCCCACCCCTGCCACCGCAGCACCAGAGACAACGCGGCGGAGATCATCAATGCCGCCGCCAGCGCGGCCAACAGCGTGAAGCCAAGCGGCGCGTCCGTCAGGAAAGCGCCTGCATACATGGTCTGGAACGCCTGCGCATGGATGGCCACGCCCGCCATCGGCAGCCCGCGCGACAGCGGAGTGAAAAGCCGGTCAGGCGCTGCCGAGATGGCGGTCACACCGATGAACACCACCTTGTCGCTGAGCGCATCGGCCGCCCCGCCGGCAAGCAGGTCCGCGGCGGAGACCGCCGGAACGCCCGATTCCGAATAGCGCACGCGCAGCGGGCGCCCCTCGTCCCAGCGCGAAGGGATCACCCTGCCGCCGACCGAGACGTCGGAGGGCGAGGCCAGAATGTCGCCTGCGCCCGTAGCGAGCCGCAGCGCTTCCAGCGAAAGCGCCCACCGCCGCTCGCGCCCGGCCACGCGCTCCAGCGTGATGCG
>FWPV01012755.1_pt1 | contig 12874 bp, 13 predicted proteins | sample 2228371 | NCBI WGS metagenome assembly FWPV01 (sample SAMEA103939776, study PRJEB20133) | metagenome | reverse complement strand
GGCGGCTTCGGTTTGCTCATGCACAACAGCTACCACGCTGGATTCACAAGGTGAATCCCTCACGGGATTTGTGCAACAAAGCCTCTTCTTACCGCCGAACTCTAACCACGCGTGTGAAATTAGCACCTCATCGGTGCCGTCGTTGATATAGCCGATCACCGGTTCAACGATGATGCCGTGGCTGTTTTTGACGTATTCGTGAAGAAAAAATGCCGAATGGTAGCACATCTCACTAACGCGCTCCGGATGGATGAAGCGATCAAAGAGGGCTCGCGCGGAGTCAAAAACGAAATGCTCTTCATCCGTCAGTGCATCTAGCCATTTCTGCAGATCTGTTGCTTTCCGCTTTGCCTCACCCATTATTCCCTCCAATGTTGTGAGCCCGAAGTTTGCCGTGGCGCGCGCAGCATGTCCATGGACTGCTTCGCAGTCGATGTCTGTCCCCTTAGCAGCCATCGCGGCCAAGACTTCGCTGGGCACCGGTCGAGCGTCGGCTTCCGTAGATGCGGTCACGCAGCATCGGTCGGGGCCGACGGTCCGCAAAAGGCCAAAAGTGAAGTTGAGGGGGCTTACGCCCCCTTCTCGAACTTCAGGACCGGGATGCCCAGCTTCTTGGCCTTGTCGGCGAGGTTTTCCTGGATGCCATTGCCCGGGAAGACGAGAACACCCACGGGCAGCACGTCCAACATCGCGTCGTTGCGCTTGAAGGGGGCGGCCTTGGCGTGTTTGGTCCAGTCGGGCTTGAAGGCGACCTGCGTGACCTTGCGGGCTTCAGCCCATTTGGCGGCGATGAGTTCGGCACCCTTCGGGCTGCCACCGTGGAGAAGGACCATGTCGGGATATTTGGTCTGAACCTGATCAAGCTTGGCCCAGATCAGGCGGTGATCGTTGAAGTCGGTGCCGCCGGTGAGGGCGATCTTGGTGCCTTGGGGGAGCATCACTTCGGTTTCCGAGCGGCGCTTCGCGGAGAGGAAATCGCGGCTGTCGATCAGGGCCGCCGTCAGGTGCTTATGGTTCACCATCGATCCGGAGCGTGGCCGCCAGGTGGAGCCGGTGTGAAGCTCAAACGCCTCGGCGCTGCGGTCGCGGAAGGCTTCCAGACAATGCCGCCGTTCGACAAGGCTGGTGCCTTCGGCCGTCAGGCGCTCAAGTTCGGTCGATTTCACCTCGGAGCCGTCCTGTTCGCGCTGCAGGCGGTGTTGCGCCACTTCATTGTCATCGAGCAGGCGTTCCGTGCGGGCGGCGGCGCGGTGGAAGAGGTTGACTTGACCCCAGAGCAATTCTTCGAGGTCGGGTTCCATGCGGGTGTCGCCAAGGGTTGCGACGAGGGCATCGAAGATATCGCCGACCGCGTCGATGAGGCGCTCAGGCTCCGGCATCGGGCGCAGATCGATCTCGTCCTGGAAGGCGCGGGTGCCGTAGAGCTGAAGCTCCTGAAGCGCCCAGGCGGTCTGGGAAAGGGCGGGGCTGCGGTCGAAATCCTCGCTCTGAAATTGGGTCGTCATGGTCTTTTACCTCCGGCTGCTCGGGCCCGCGCGACATCCCGCGCGGCCTTCATGGGCTGCGAAAGCCGTGGAAGGGGACGCCCCTTCACCCCGACTTCGGGGCCGGAACGCATGTGGAGGAGGACGGGGGGCGGCTGATTTGGCTCTCGCGATGCAAAGCGGGGGCTTGTCTCCCGCGGCGGAAATCAGTTGCCCCCCGTCCTTGAAGGGGCGGCCCCTTTGACGGCCGCCTGCCCATCTCTTGAAGGACGTGCGGGTGTCGGGCGGGTTTGACAGCCGGGGCATGCCAACAGACCACGACCGAATTTCCCTTGGGCGATGTGCGCCGCCTGCCCCGCTTTGCCAGACTGCTTTTGCGCTCGTGGGCTCAGATCTTCAGTCGGTGCTGATCCTCAGAGCCGATCTGCGTAGCCAGATGCTGGCGCAGCGCTTCAACGCCGTGGGCGCGGAGATCATCGTTGAAATCCCCGAGTTGCGGCTCGAGCACGATGACCTGAACCCCGACTTCGGATGCTCTGGCGGTCAACCTCTCCGCCGCGCGTGCCCCGGCCGGATCGCGGTCGATGGCGATATAGAGGCGCTGCAACCCTGTGGGCAACAGGACCGCTCCGAGGTGAGCCGACGAGAGTGCTGCCCAGACGGGCAAAGAAGGTGCCGCCTCGCGGACGGAGAGCATGGTCTCGATGCCTTCGCCCAGCACGAGGGTTTGATCTGCGGGCACGATCCTGACGGCATTGCCGAGGAGATGACCCATTGCCCGACGGGGGATCTCGACAGCCGCCTTGTCCAGACCGTCAGGCGCCAACCAAGTGCGATGCACACCATGCAAGACCCCCGCCCCATCGGTGACCGCAGCGATCAAAGCTGGTCTGGGGACGGGCTTGGTCTGGCCCTCATCCCGATGCCAGCACTTTGGGTGGAAGCGCAGGGCCGTGCTCGGCGCCGCTTGGGTGATGCCACGGGAACGCAGGTAGACTTCTGCCAGTGAGCCAGCCAAGGACACCGAGGCCGCAAACAAGCGCGATGCCGCTGCAGGTGTGCCCGAGGGGGATTTTCGGCTGCGCGGGGAATTGGCATCCGGGAGAACCGTCTGCGGACGGCCAAGGTGCGCGCGGGCCTCGACCAGAAGGTCGGGAAAGCGGGTGATGCCCGTGCGTTCGCGAATGATGTCGAGGAGATCACCGTGTTCACCGGTCGCGCTGTCGGTGAATTTTCCGGCGGCACCGGCCCCCGAAGTGGGACCAGTCAGCCTGACAAACAGCGAGCGGCCAGGATTGTTCTGCAAGTCGCCAACCATCCAGTAAGAGCCTTCCCGCCTCCCGGCGGGAAGATAATGGCGGCAAACGCTTTCGGCATTTTGCGAAAGATCTCGCAACAGATCTTCGGTTTCCAATGACATGGCACACACGATTAACAACCTTTGCGTGCATGTAGACCCTTGATGGGGAAACGTGCAAGCAAGTGATCAAGCACGGCGATCCCACTCGCATCGGCGGGACAGAATAGCCGCAGCTTCCAGCTGATGATTTCCGAGAAAAAGCCATCGGCCTTGAGCCGGTCCTTCTGCGCTTCCGTGAACCCGGAAAGCTCGATCCGGTTCACCCCCATGACGCGGGAGCGGTGCAACTCCATTCCTTCAGCCACTCGCACCACGGTCTTGCCCTCCAGAACGAGGGCATGGACCTGCGCCGGCGTGAGCTTTGGCGCGTCGTCGGCAAGCGTCGTCGCGACCCAAGCGGGTGAGACCCGGCGGCCGATGATGCGCTGGCCGTCATCGGTTTGCAGCCGGTAGACGCGGGTTTCGTCCTGGGGAAGTTGCTTCCAGATTGGCAACAGAAGCCCCGCGACGATGTGCAGCGTGGATTCGCTGAACTCCGGCACCTCAGCCAGTTCCGCGGTCCAAGCGGCGGCGAAGGCCGCGCGGTCGGCTTCGAGCCAGTGGGTATCGTCCATCATTCTGGCCGGGACCGTGCTTGCCTCGGTCGGGCGGATCAGTCTCAGCCGCGGCTCGATGGTGCCGTCATCCAGCATCAGGCTGGTGGCAGGCACCTGCACGGCTGCCCGACCCGAGCGGCTGTTGAGCAGAAGCCGTGCCTTCGGATCGTCGAGCCAGTCGAGCGCATCCGCGAGCGAGGTCGGCGTGTTGCGCCGCTTTTCTGCGATGGTCAGGAGCTGGGTTTCCGCTCCGGAGCCGGGATGGGTGTAGATGACGCGCGCATCCGTGACGCGGAAGCTCTCGGCGCGCAGCGTCTCGAGCCCGAGGTCGTAGATCCCGGCAGCGATGGCGCCCTCGATCCGCTGGTCGAGAAGCTCTTCGAAAGCCGCGAACAGCACAGCCTGCATGTCGATCGTCAGTGCCAGCAGGCGATTGAGGAAGGTCGTGATGGGTGGCAGGTCATCCTTCAGACCGTTGTCATCAGTCAGGCTGAGGCCGGTGGCATCTTCGAATGCGCCGAGCGAGCAGCCCGCGACATCGCCACGATAAATGCGGCGATAAAGCTGGCGCAGGGCGTCGCGGGCGTAGGGGCTCTCGAGGTTGTCCTCGGGCCGGAACAGCCCCTGCCCGCCTGTCTGGCGCTGACCACGGGTGATGGCACCCAGCGTGTCGAGGCGCCGTGCGATGGTCGACAGAAACCGCTTCTCCGCCTTCACGTCGGTGGCGACGGGCCGGAAGAGCGGCGGTTGCGCCTGATTGGTCCGGTTGGTGCGGCCAAGGCCCTGGATCGCGGCATCGGCTTTCCAGCCGGGCTCTAGGAGGTAATGGACCCGCAGGCGCTGGTTCTTGGCCCCGAGATCGGCGTGGTAGCTGCGCCCCGTGCCCCCGGCATCCGAGAAGATGAGGATGCGCTTCTGGTCATCCATGAAGGCGGCAGTTTCCGCGAGATTGGCGGAGCCCGCCCGGCTTTCAACGACAAGGCGGGCGGCAGGACCCTCGCCCTTGTGCACAATGCGGCGCGAGCGGCCCGTGACCTCGGCCACAAGATCGGTGCCGAAGCGCTGGACGATCTGGTCAAGCGCCCCCGGCACGGGTGGCAGGCCAGCCAACTTCTCAATTAGCGCATCGCGCCTGCGGGCAGCTTCGCGACATTCGACTGGCTGGCCATCGCGCACCACGGGCCTGGACGACAGATTGCCCTCACTGTCAGTGAAGGGCTCGTAAAGCTGCACCGGGAAGGAATGGGCGAGGTAATCCAGAACATATTCCCGCGGCGTGATGTCAACGCGTATGTCGTGCCACTCCTCGGTGGGGATCTCCGACAGACGGCGTTCCATAAGCGCTTCACCGGTCGAGACGATCTGGATGACGGCCGCATGGCCTGCTGCCAGATCAGCCTCAATGCTCGCGATCAGCGTGGGGGTTTTCATGGAGGTGAGCAGATGGCCGAAGAAGCGCTGCTTGGCGGACTCGAAGGCAGAACGCGCAGCAGATTTGGCCTGGCGGTTCAGCGTGCCGCTGTCGCCTGTGATATTGGCAGCCTCCATCGCTGCCGCGAGATTGTTGTGGATGATGGCGAAGGCCCCGGCATAGGCATCGTAAATGCCGCGCTGCTCGGGGGTAAGCGCATGTTCCAGCATCTCGTATTCGACGCCGTCATAGGACAGCGAGCGGGCGGTGTAGAGGCCAAGAGACCGCAGGTCTCGGGCAAGGACTTCCATCGCTGCGACCCCTCCGGCCTCAATCGCCTGAACGAACTCGGCGCGCGTCGAGAAGGGGAAATCCTGCCCGCCCCAGAGGCCTAGGCGTTGCGCATAGGCGAGGTTGTGAACTGAGGTAGCCCCGGTAGCCGAGACATAGACCACGCGCGCATTCGGCAGCTTGTGCTGCAGACGCAGGCCCGCCCTGCCCTGCTGCGAGGCCTCGGTATCGCCCCGCTCGCCCTTGCCGCCTGCGGCATTGGCCATGGCGTGGCTTTCGTCAAAAAGGATCACCCCGTCGAAATCTGCCCCCAGCCAGTCGACGATCTGATCGACGCGGGATTTCTTGGCGCCGCGTTCCTCGGACCGCAGTGTGGCGTAGGTCGTAAAGAGGATGCCCCCAGAAAGCGGAATGTCGCGGCCTTGTGCGAAGCGCGAGAGCGGCGTCACCAGAAGCCGCTCTTGGCCGAGGGCAGACCAGTCGCGCTGCGCATCCTCGAGAAGCTTGTCGCTCTTCGAAATCCAGAGCGCCTTGCGGCGACCCTGGCACCAGTTGTCGAGCAGGATCCCGGCTGACTGGCGGCCCTTGCCTGCACCCGTGCCATCGCCCAGGAAAAACCCGCGCCGGAAACGGATGGCGTCGGGATCGTCGTCCTTGGCGGCCGAGACCATATCGCCGGTCTCATCCACGGACCAAGACCCGGCAAGATGCGCGCCATGCGCCTCGCCCGCGTAAATGACGGTCTCAAGCTGCGCCTCGGAGAGCAGACCTTCGCAAAGGACGGCGGCGGGCAGCTTGGGGCAGTAGCTGGGTTTTGGGGGCATGACCGAAGCCATCGCCGCCGATTGCACCAGCTTTGTCGGGTGCGGAACTGCGCCAGGAATGTCGATCGCTTGCATGCGGAAGGTCTCATAGATTGCGTCGGAAAGGCGCGCGGTATTGGCCTCCTCAGTCACATCGCGCAGCGCATAGGCCAGATCTTCGGACTCGATTTGTGCACTGGAATGGTGAGGCTGGGCCGCAGGGGTCGCACGCGATCGGCTGATGGCTGAGCGCGTGGCTTGGGCAGGATTTCCCGGGAAGGGGGAAGTGGGGCCCTGCCCGGCTGGTGCGACCTGCGCCAGCGCGAGGCGCGGGGGGACGTAGGCGGTGATCAGCGAAAGCAGACTGGCCACATCAGGCGATACCGGGCGCTCCAGATCGGCGGTGATGCCGCCCGCCTCGCCACCGCGACATTTGTCGAAGACCGAAACCCGCGTCTCGAAGCTGGTGCCGTGCTTGGCGAAGGCAGCGCCCGACACGGCGCCAGTGAAGACGAGATGCGCAGTCTCGGTCAGGCGGGCAAAGGTTTCCACCCAGGTGGGCGCATCGGGCGCGAAACTGGCACCGGTGATGGCGACCAGCCGTCCGCCGGGGACCAGGCGCGCGAGCGCCGAGCGCAGATGCCGGGCTGTCGCCTCAGTGGTGCGGGCGTCGACATTGGCCACCGCCGAGAATGGCGGGTTCATCAAGATGACGCTTGGGCGCAGCACCGCGTCGAGATGATCGTCGATGTGGGCGGCGTCGAAGGTAGTGACCGGACGGCCCGGGAACAGGCGGCGCAGAAGATCGGCGCGGGTGTCTGCCAACTCGTTCAGCGCGAGGCTGCCACCCGTGATCTCCGCGAGTATTGCCAGAAGTCCGGTCCCGGCCGAGGGCTCAAGGACGAGGTCGCGCGGCGTGATCTGTGCAGCGGCCAGTGCCGCGAGCCCCATGGGCAGCGGCGTCGAGAATTGCTGGAAGCGCTCCATCTCCTCAGAGCGTCGGGTATGCGTCGGCAAGAGGCCCGCCACCTTTGCGAGGATCGGCATCAGCGCGGCAGGCGAGCCCGCCCGGGCTAGCAGGGCGCGGCCGAATTTGCGCAGGAAGAGGACCAACGCCACCTCGCCCGCCTCATAGGCGAGCTTCCAGTCCCAGGCGCCGGTCGCATCAGAGCCGCCAAAGGCGCGCTCCAATTCAACGCGCAGGCGCAAGGCGTCAATCTGAAAACCCCGCGCCAGATCGGGCTGCAGCGCCTCGGCAACGGCGATTATCGCGGCGGCAGTTTCGGGAGATGAGGACGGGAATTGCGGCGGGGCAACTGACGGCAACACGGGTGCAACAGAAGTCTGAAACGTCATCGGGGTTCTCCGGATTGGGACAAGGACAAACCGGCGGGGCACTCTCTCTGTCCCCCTTCGGCTTAGCCCTTTCCCGCTCCCCTCTGCCTCTCAAACCCCGGAACTACGGATGCGCAGCTTGATTTTGTTCCTGTAATGTTCTATATCAAAACTCAACGCCACAAGGGAGATATCCCATGGAAGCCACGACCTTTGCGCTGCCCGCAACCCCGCGCCAGATCGCCTATGCGCGGTCCCTCGCCCTGCGGAACCAGACCCTCCTGCCCTGGGAAGTTCAGCAAGACCGGCGCAGCTTAAGCGCCTGGATCGATGCGCAGGCGCAGATGAAACCCCTCTCCGCGCTCGACAGCCTGCCGTCATCCAAGCAGGTCGCTTTTGCCGAGCGGCTCGCCCGTATCAAGCGCCGCGCGGTGCCGGATGAATGCTTTCGCGATAAGGGGCTGATGTCGAAGTGGATCGACGGGAACAGGTGAAAACCAGCGAAAACGGGGCTTTATTGCTTTGTTGAGGGACATCGACTACATTCACGGGACAGAAATCTGCACAGAGCTGATGCCATGGCCTCGGTTGCCGCAAAGGTCATGTCGACAGTCAGCGCACCCTACGGCGTGCTGGTGACGGCTGCGCAGCTTGCCGAGAAAATCGCTGATATCAAGAGTGCCGATTCCTACGATTGCAGCGTCTTCGCCTTCCTGTCCGAAGTGTCGCCCAAACTGCAGCAATCGTTCATCGACGAGATGGGGGTCAGCAAGGACGCGGTCGCGGAAGTTGCAAGGAAGTTCTCCGATCTCGCCGGATACAGGCTAGAGGTCGGGCAACGGCCCCTTCAATCAATTTCCGGCAGACGATAAATCCGGCATTCGCCTGCAGAATTGACTTCGATCACCCGGTTGATCATGTGATCGGCCGGGGCCTCTCTGGCACCAGCGGCCACGGTCTCCAAGAATGCTATTGCTGTCTGAAGCAGTTGCAAGCAGCGATCCCGGGAAACACAAGGCAGGATCAGAAGACCTGGATGAAGGTCTTCTCGACCGACCAGTCCACGAAAATCCCGGGCATTTTCGGTGACGATGATCCGGTCCTCCGCAATGGCGTTGCGGAGGACCACATGGTCAGGATCGCCACGCCTGCCGATATCGCGGGGATGTACGGCGGCATGTTGCCCTGTTTCGTTGAGCCGAGCCGCAACCTGTGGCGAGATGCATTCATCAATGAAGAACTGCATCACTCAGTGCCGGACAGGGGCATCCGGCACCCATGGCCGCCCCGACGGGCGCCCGCGCAGCGGGTGGGTTTTGGCGTAGGTCGAAGCGGCCAGGAACGCCGCCTCCGGAATGTCGGGGTAGTCCTCGACGAGGTCCGCGACCGTATCGCCCCCTTCAAGGCGCCCAAGAACGGAATAGACCGTCAGGCGGGTGCCCCGAATGACTGGCGTTCCACCAAGAATATCGTCATCGGCAACAAGATGGGCATCACGTGCCGCGTGGTACGCCAGAGCGTTCCGGGTGCGTGTGCCTGCCATACCCTCAAGGTTCAGGATTATGGTCTCGTTCAGACGCACTTCGGCGAGGCGAGCCTCGCCGACAAGACGACTACGGCTGACAATCGTCCAGATGCGCCGCTTTCGGGAGATGGGGAGATCCCGAAGCCATTCATCGTTGATCGCCGAGAGATAGGGAACAGCAGCCAACGGCAATCTGCGAGTCAACCGACGCGTCAACACGTCAGTCACCTTTTCGGCATGCAGGATTCCCGACTCGACCGATTTCTCGATTAGCTTGGTCGACACGCCCGCAAGATGGGCTGCTTCGTTGATGGTGAGTTCTGCTGGCATAATGTTTCCCCGATCAGGAAAGATATATAGGCGACTTTGCTTGCCGACGCAAGGAGGGCGCTGCCGAGCGCCCGTCACCCAAAGCGCCGCCCTCCTTCGGTGAAGGTGTATTCATTGATAACAATCCCCTCCTCGACGGCCTCGTCCGAGGTCAGATGGTCATATTCTGCCTCCAGCTGCCGATAGAGCCAACGGGCGAGATCGCGCAGTGCCTCCACAACGGTCTCTTCAATGCCCGCGGTAGGTGGCTGACCCGTCGGGCTGTCGCGCGAGACGTCGATGCTCATGCAATACTCGTGGTAGTACCGCCCGCGATGCGCCACATCGGCGCTGAGCTGATAGAAGTTCTGTCGCTGAGCGGCCTGCAGGCGGTCGGCAACACCGTGCAGTGGCTGATCCTTCGGGGCGTAGGCGCGGATTGCGCGCGCGGAGCCCTTGGCGTGTCCAACCGTCGCCTCGAAGGAAGCACCGTCCCCTTGTGACGAAAACCCAGAAAACCAGATGCAGGGCTTCTGCCGGGTGCCGCCCCCCATCAGCCGAACAGAACGGCGCTTCAGGCTGACCCCAAGGATGTCGCAGATGCGCTCGAAGTCATCATAGACCGCATCCCACCAATCGTCGTGCAACGCAGCCTCGCGATACCAACTGCGGGCTTTCTCCTTGGCCGCATCGGACAGTTCCGGGAACTGATAGACGGTGGTGCAGATGATGTCAGGCATCGAGTTCCTCCCCGTTCAACGCGTCGGCAAGCCATGTCTGGGTATTCACCCAGCAAATGACCTTTCGCGCTCCGAGGTCGATCAGGTGTGCCCCACCGCCAAAGGCGTCCAACCGGGGACGAGAACATGTGTTGGAATGCTCGAAGCCCCAGAGGCCAGACAGATCGAGCTCTTTCGCCAAGCGCAGGATGAACGCAGTCACGGCCTCGACGTCGCCGCTTTCGTCGTCGTGGATCCATAAAACGCCACTCTCCGGTCCGTCCTGAACCGACAAGTCAAAGCCGTGGAACTGCGGTTCCTCCGATTTATCATCTTCGTCGCGAAGGGCGACAAAGAAGTCGATCGCGCGCGCGGCCCTTTCGGGCGTGCCGACATCGAGCAGACAGGAGAAGTGGGTAAAATAATCGGCCATTGGGCCCTCCAGATGCGAGGACGCCCGGCCTCCGTGGCCGAGCGAGATGGAAATTTCGGATTAGTGGGTGAAGCGGGCGTCAGTCCGGCTGCACGCTCGGCTGGTCCTGAGCCGCCTGATGGGCGGTGAGGAGATCGCGGTAGTATCGCTTGCGCGCCGCGCGCCAGCTGCGGACGGCGAGCGTGTCGGGGTGCAGGCGCCGGATCGCCACGCGCAGAACCATCAGGTTCGTCACCTCCGGCGGCACGCAAAGGTCTTGATAGGCCCGGCACATTTCAGCGGACCTCTGTGATCGGCGGAGCCAGATGCGGGTCAACCTCAGCTTCGATGCGCTCGGCGCGGCCCATCCACGGTTCAGGCCTGATCGCTTTCACCCAGTCCGTGAAACTAGGGATGAACCCGAGGTCCTCCCGCACATGCTGCTCTCCGACCCAACGGGTCGGAATGATGCGGCCGGTCGAGAGCGTAATCGTCGGGCCGAAGATCGCCTCAGAGAGCCAGATCCCGGCAGAGTGATGAAACATCGCGCGGTGACGGAAGTCCGCAGAGTGGGCTTTTGAGCTATCATACCAAGCGTGAATGGACTGGAAATCATCAACGGTCCCGCCCCATTTCTTCACCGAGGAAAGAGCGTGGTGATACGGATGTGCCATCGTTACCTCCTCAAAATTCATGGGTGAAGAGTTCAGACGACGTGAACCGTTCGTTGAACTCGAGGTGAATGCTGCGCGCCGAGGCATCGAAGCAGAACTCGCCCCAGGCGCCGTCGTTGTTTTCCCAACCACCGTGGGCATCGGCGAGAAAGTCATAGGCCAGCTGCTCGACAACATCCTCGAGCGACAGCTGGCGCATCTCGACCTCAGGATTGTCCCAGGTCAGCGCGGCGTAGGGGATTTCCACAGCGGGAAAGTCAACAGCCTTGTCGCCCGCCCATGCGCCAATGCTTTCAATCTGGCCGCTGTCCCCTTCGCCGTCGAAAGTCACGGTGACATGGGTGATCCCGGCGGCGCTCAAGCCGTCGAACAATCGGTCCCGGTTGGCGGGGCGCAGCTCATCGATGCGTGCACTGCGTTCGGCCTGTTCGGCAAAGACCTGCGCGAAGTCGATGCTGGACGGCGGCATCGGGGCCGCAAGGGTGGGTTCAACGTGCGTCATGGATATCTCCGGAAATGGGGGAAAGGGGCAAAGCCAGCGGGCGCGATTTCTCTCGCCCCGCACAGCTCGTAAGACCCCCCTTCCCTCCTCTCGCTCTGGGGCGTCATGCGGCGACCTGCAGCGCGCGGGCAGCAAAGGCGCGCCAAAGCGGATCAACCAGCCGCGCCTCCAGAAGGTCGGCACGCTGCCGCAGCCTTTGCGAAAGACCATGCTCTTTCCAGTCGGCGGCGCGGCTTGCCTGCGCCCGCAACTGGCTGGCTTCAGTCACCACAGCCCGGGCCTCCGCGGCGCTGATCACCGGATGGCACCACGCCACAGCGCCGTCGGTTGCGGCGCCGGCCAAAACCAGACGGTCATCACGATCAAGGATGGCCAGCATTGGCGACCGCGCATCGAAGGCAAACTGATCGGCAAAGACGATAGCACCTCGCATGGCCTCGGCGAGTGACGCGAAGCTGTCGAGCACCGGAGGTCGCGCGGTGCCAGACATCGCAGCCACCAGGCTGTGGTCGGGCGTGGTCAGGGCAAAGGCCAAGCTGGTATCTGCAGCGGCGTTGACAAACATTGGCGGCAGCTGGTTCGGGAGTGCTGCAGTCGGTGCCGGAAACGAATGGTCAAACATGTCGGGATCTCCGACGGCGCGGGAAGCCATTCTCCCACCTCAAACCGTCAAAGCCCAAACCGCCGCCCTCTTCCTCGAAGGGGCGGCAGGATTTGGTCATAGCAAGCGTCAGATCTTGCCCAAGGCCCGCAGGCTCACCTCGGACCCTGCCCCCACGATGATGTGGTCGTGCAGCGTCAGCCCGAGATACTTGCACCCCTTCTGGATCTCCTTGGTCATGCCGAGATCGGCCTCTGAGGGCGCCGGATCACCTGATGGGTGGTTGTGGATCAGGATCAGGGCGCTGGCGTTCAGCATCAGCGCCCGCTTGATCACCTCGCGCGGATAGACCGGGACATGGTCAACCGTGCCGGTCGAGAGAAGCTCATCGGCGATGATGCGGTTCTTGCGGTCGAGGTAGAGGACGTGGAAGCGCTCTATCGGGCCGCGAACGGTGAGCGCACAATAGTCCATCAGCGCCTGCCAACTGCCGATGACCGGGTTTTGGCTCAGGTAGCGGCCGAGGATGTCCCGGGCCTCGAGTACGATAGTTTCTTCCTGGGGGGTCATGGGGGTCTCGCTGAAAACGGCACATTAAAGCCCCCTGCCCTCTCGGGCCGGGGTCAGAGGCGTGCATGTGGAAAGAGAAATTGCGACCGCCGCGCATGCAGGCGGTCGCTATGGCGGGGACTGCGTCAGCCGACCCGGTCGAGGAGCTTTTTCGCGCGGCCTTCCATGTCGAGCCGGGCATCCTGCTGGGTCTTGTCGCGCGCGAGCCGCGTGATGCCCTGCACGAAGTCGAAGATGCTTTATGCCGCGCTTATTATTATGCCGAGGTCGTGGCGGGAAGTT
>FWPV01006799.1_pt1 | contig 12875 bp, 10 predicted proteins | sample 2228371 | NCBI WGS metagenome assembly FWPV01 (sample SAMEA103939776, study PRJEB20133) | metagenome | reverse complement strand
GCAGTTCATAAAGGATTTTCTGGCCGACGTACCCTTGAAGTACATTGATGGCGTATTTCAGCAGGCCTGCCAGCAGCACAGCACCCAGGTACAGGCCGCAGTACAGAAAAAGGGTCTCAATCTTTCCAAAACGGATGGCTTCATTAACGATCCGTTTTTGCATCTCCAGAGGAAAGACTCGAAAAAAGACGGTGAAAACGATGAGCACTAAAAGCGTTGCCTGGAGAGCTCGACAGCGCGTGAGCGCCCAGTACCAGAGCGGTTTTTTGAGCATCATGAATGAGCTACTCCCCGAAGAGTGCGTCCATATCTCTCGGTTCGCGAAAACGTAGACCCCGGTCTTCCTCCCCGATACAGATGTTCGGGGTCGTTTCGGTTAAACAACACGCCTGCAAGCAAATGTCAACGCATTGAATATCACCCACACGACGATAAAACCTTGCCATCAGGCGCAGGAATTCTTAAGCTAACAGTAAATAATTGAGAAGAATGTGAATTCTGTTAAAAATCTTGTTGACATGGAGGGGCTGTTCGTGAAAGGAAACGTTTCAAGGGACTAAAGGGCGATAGAGAGGTGTTTTCCTTGAGGGGGGTGTTCGGGCAGCACCATGAGCGGCCGGGGGCGCTTCTCACCAAGCAAAGGCTGTGCCGGTATTTTGGACCGGGTAACATAGAGAAGTTAAGAATCAAGTACCAGAGTGCGGTCGTCTGTTTATAGGGTTTTCATCACAAGCTTCCTGTGCACGCGGGCGACAGCGGGTTGTCGTCCATTATGACAGGGTGCGAAAAAGAGAAGTTTGGGTGAGAATTCGACTGTGGAGGCTTAGAAAGCCATGGTTGTCGACCGGAAACTGAAGCTAAAGATTCTTGGGTGGACTCTTTTAATTATGGGAGTGTGCATCTCCTGTGGGTCGATGGGACCGGAGAAAATGGAAACATTGGTGGTCGGGTCTTCGGCCGATGCTGAAAGGATTCGGCTTCAAGAAGAGAGGCTCATAGTAACACCTGAAAAAGCGGCGCTGCATCCGGACTATCAAATCATTGAAAACGTGAGTGTGCCCTTTGCCCCCGAATATCGCATCGGACCAGGGGATGTACTGGAAATCATCTATCACATTCGCTATGACGAAACTCCAGACGCCTATCGCCTTGAGGTTCAGGACAAAATCAGTGTTAATTTTCCATTTCATCCTCAGTTCAGTTCCACCGTGATGGTACGCACCGATGGAAAAATCAGTCTTCCGCTCATAGGAGATGTTCAAGCGGCTTCTTTAACTCCGTACGACTTGGCCAAAACCTTAAACAGGCTTTATAGCAGTTACCTGATTGATCCCCAAATCACAGTGGCTTTGGAAGATTTTAACGTCAAGATAAAGGAGTTAAAACGCTCCATCACGACTGCTCCTCGAGGCCAAAGCAAAGTGGCCCCCGTAGCCCCCGACGGGCGTATCGCCCTTCCACTCATTGGCAACTTGCATGCGGAGGGACTCACACTGAGACAATTTGAGGAAATGGTCAATAAGGAATACGCAAAGCAAATTCGAAACCTGAACGCGACCCTCGTGCTCTTAGAGATTCACCACGCGAAGTTTTACGTGATGGGGGAAGTGGGACGCCCCGGTGCTTACGAAATGCCTTCAAGGATGAACTTGATCCAGGCACTAACCGTGGCGGAGGGTTTTAAAAAGAGTGGGGCGCCTGAAGAGATTCTGGTGATTCGGAATGATGGGTTGGAACGACCCATGGTTTTTAAGGTCAACGTTGGAAAAATGCTCAAAACCCCTGAGCGATATGCAGATCTGCGTGTACATCCCGCAGACATTATCTATGTTCCGAAGACTCGTTTGGACGCTGCTAATGAAGTTATCGAAAAAATTTTTACTCGGGGCTTATATGCTGTGCTTCCCTTTCAGAGCACCTTTTCGGTCAACTATGATCTTCGGCGTTAACCAACGGTTTTGAAAGGGGATTCTATGGAGCAGGATCTTCGAACCTATCGATTCAGTCTCATACGAGAGCTTATTTTCATTGTCTTTTTTCGAAAGTATCTTGTGATATCAGTTTTTTTGGTGTTTCTAGCACTTTTTTCCCTCTTGGCCTTGTTGTTACCGCCGTCTTATCGCTCATCCGGAAAATTCGTCATCTATATACCGCAGCAATTGGACCCACTCAGGCAGGAGACCTTTTATGACTATCAAGGTCGGGCGGAAAGGCTTCTACAGGATCAAAAGGAACTGATCTTTTCCCAGAGAGTGTTGAATCGGGTTATTGAACGTCTAGAGCCCAATCTGCCCGAACCCAAACGAATGAAAATGATTTCCCAATTAAGTGAAAAGATTGAGGTGACACCGCCGCGGGGAGCAACCTTTAAAGAGTCCAACACCTTTTTCGTGACTTTTTCTGATGCGAATCCGGAGCGAGCAAAACATGTGGCACAGCTTCTTTGCGACGCATACTTAGAAGCCTTTAGCGAACTAGGTCGAGAGAGTTCCAGTTTTTCGTTATCTTTTTATAGGGACCAGGCGAAACGATTGTACGAGGAGCTTCTTCAGAAGGAAAAAGAACTTCGGGAGTATGAGGTGGCCAATGCCGATGTTTTGCTTGGCATTTTGAACATGCTCACAACCCAGGGAGGACCCAACATGGAAGTGGGTCCCAATTCTTTGCTAACCCAGTTTCGAGCTCGATACTACGAACTACAAGAAAAATTGGCGGGTATTCAAGTAGGGGTAGCGGCACTGGAGAAAGAACTGAATAAAGGAAGTCCACCAGCCATTCCTGGCGAATTGCAAGTGGTTGGGCATGCCATCACAGCGTTCAAAAGCAAAGTGGCTCAACTGGAAATTCAGCTCAATGAACTGCGGGCTCAATTTACCGATCGATTCCCGGCTGTTCAGAGCACACAGCGGGAATTGCAAATGAATATGGAGTCTTTGAGAAAAGAGTTGGAACGAACCATCTTGGCTCAAAAAGTAACAGCACAAAGCCTTGCTGCTCAAATTGCGGAATTGGATCGCGTGATTTCGGAGCTGCAGGAAAACGTCAAGAATATTGCTGCGGCGAGGTCTGGTTATGAACATTTGAAACAGCAATACGAAATGGCGAAACAAGCGTATCAAAAAGCGCGTGATCAAATGCATCAGGCTGAGCTGGCTCTAGCCTTGGATCAGTCGAAACAAACTCTGACGTTTGTGGAACCTCCTGCGCTTCCGGAAAAGCCCTACAAGCCTAATCGTCTTCTTTTGGTTGCTCTGGGTTTTGTCGGCGGGATCATCATGGCCCTGGCGGTATCGGTAACCGTCGATTATTTTGATCATTCGATTCGGCGTCCAGAAGATATTGTTCAGAATGTGGGTATTCCGGTTTTTGCTTCGATTCCACGGGTTAAATAAGCATGCTTCCCGTCATTGTGGGTCTTTACGGTGCCGCTTTTTGCTATGCGCTGATCCTTTTGGATCTAAGGAGGCCTGCTGCTGTTAAGAGCCGTGGGGCGTTGGGCAAGCCAGAGAAGTGGCTTTTCGGTCTCTGGTTTGTGGCTGCCGTCTTTTGGGGAGGGCGCTTTGCCACGTTTCGAGCACCAGGTTTTTTTGACATCACCATTGAACGCGTTTTGTTCGTTCCCATTGGCCTGGCAGTGCTTTTTGACTTCGCCAAAGGTCGATGGAAAGGACAAGGCGATTTCCTCGTCGAATTCATGTTAGGAGTGGTTCTTTTTTTGTCCTTCGCCTCGATGTTACGCTTTGGTTTTACGGCACGACATCCTTCCCTGCCAAACCCTTGGTTCTTATTTCTTAGCGGTTATTTTTTTCCCTCGATCATCTACCTCTATGTAAAGAGCCGCTACCTGACGGCAAAAGACAGCGAGTGGATTTTTTTGGTTCTCTTTTTCATTGGCTTTTATTTAAGTGTTATAGCCTATTTTGAGTTTTTCAACTTAAGGCAATATGTTTATCCGAGATATATAAACGATCCAAAGGTGTGGCTCCATTTGGATCGCGCTCGCGGTCCTTACTTAAACGCTGCCATCAATGGAATGATGATCATCTTTGGTTTTCTGTCAGGAGTTTACCTGTATTCCGCGAGAAAAATCAGTCGAAAAATACTTGCGCCTGCTCTTTTGATCATGGTGCCTAGCATTTATTTTACGCAAACGCGGTCGGTGTACCTGAGTTTTCTTGTGTGTTTAGCGGGGCTTGGTTTTTTTCTGAAAACAGAGACTCCCAAATGGAAGGTATTGGGACTCCCGGTGGCGTTTCTTGCTTTAGGATTCATCTTTTGGTCTCCTCGGCTACTGAGTCCTGAACGCCGTGCGGGCGGGATTATGCAAGTGGAGGAGGTGGGAATTCGATTGGTTTTGATTGATCGTTCCTTGGCCATGATTTCTGAACAGCCTATTCTGGGTCATGGTTTCGGTCAATTTGTGCGGGCAGCAGCTGAGCGGTATAAGGGTCGATTTCCAATTCCCGGAACGGCAGAAGAGCAGATGCAACACAACCATCTCTTAGGATTGTGGGCAGAATTGGGCATTGTGGGTCTAGCGGCCTACCTCGTTGTCATCGTGAGAACAATAATACGGGGAGCAACCCTCGTTTTCTATAGACCAGGCGACAAATTAATGAAAAACATGTATCTTATTTTTAGTCTAGGTCTTTTAGTGTATATTGTGAATAACAATTTTCTTGAACCAGGATATTTTCTATCATATAATGCAGTCTTTTTTACATTCATGGCTTTGACCGATAACGCTTTTTCTGTGAAATCTTTTAGGGCTTAAGCGAGGTTCTTCACTTTTAAAGATGCACATAGCTGGGAGGGAAAATGTACTATAATTTTTATGGAATGAAGCGTTCGCCTTTTGAAAACTCCATCGATACCGACTTGTTCTACTCGTCTCCTCAGCATGAGGCCGCATGGGAGTTCCTTATTCAGGGAATGCGTCTGCGGGAACAATACAATCTTGTTCTCGGAGAATACGGTTTGGGCAAATCAACCCTTGCTGTTCGCCTTGAAAAGAAACTTGCTGAACAAGGAAGGGTTCTTTATCGTGTGGTGCCTAACCCAAATTGTAGTTACGCGAGTATACTTTCCCTCGTTGCATCCGCCTACTTTTCAGAGGAAACAATCGCACCGGGAAATGTTGAAAATGTACAAGATCTGTTGATCAAGCATTTCCAAGACTCCAAACCATTGAAACCAATCTATATGGTTTTCGACGACTTCCACGAAGCGGATACAGTGTCCACGATACCTAGATTGTTCTCCTTTTCAAAAATTATGATCAGAAACATTCCTGTGATCCGCTGGATACTTTTTGCTCACGTGGATTTTGCAAGAGTCCTGAAAGCCGGAGTTTTGCAAGCATTGGATCAAAGAATTAGACGTCGCTTTCTTTTAGAACCCTTTGGGTTGGAGCACACAAAGGAATATATATATTTTCGGCTTTATCGATCAGGTGCCGTCGGTGTACCTCGGTTCCAGCCGGACGCGATCCAGAAAATCCACGAACATAGTCGGGGTATTCCTCGAATGATTAACAATATTTGTGATCGCTCTTTACAATTGGGAGCATTGTCAAATAGTATGATTATCGATGTTGGTATTGTGGAAAAGGCGCTGGAATCGGTGGATACTTACGAAACTCCGAACCGGTTCCCTTTAAAGCCCTTGGAAGGGGGGTATGGAGAACCTGCTATTGAGAACACAGAGGATCTTGCGAAGACTTCGGAGCGATCGGGGTCTCTGGGGGAGGAAATGGATCGAGTGGCACAACTGGACCTCAAGGCGCTAGGAGGAGAATTCGAGAGGAATGAGGACAGAGAGGCTTCGGCTGAAGCAGAGGTGACAAGAAAATCCAGTGGCCTAAACATTTCCGCCTACTTTTTTGCTGCGATTCTCGTCGTTTTAATTATCATTGCCTTGCGGCTTTATCATGTCTTCTAGTTAATTGTGCGGCAGAAGCAAGATACAAACCTGGGAAAGGGACTGTTTAATGGAACAAACCTAGCGTGGAAGGTCGGCGCATGGAGGAAAGATGACAGGAACATGGGAAGGGATTTTTTTAGGAACAGAGGACGCGCATAAGGCATCGAAAGGACGGTCAGAGGCCTGTGCGAAAGAACGGGTTCCTGAAACATCGCGTGCTGAGAAGAATTCAGCTGTAGGAAACGCTACTGGACACCCATCGGAAAGCCATGGCAAGCCTCAGCAAAGACAGTCGCAACGAAAGGCGGTCTTTTTTAAAGAAGTCGCCGTTCCCATCCCGCGGAAAGCTCTGAGCAGCATCGAATCGCTTTGGGGAACGATTTTAGTTAATGTCGAGTGTTTTCCTCTGAGTGTTTTACTTTGTGGAGCTTCATCGGGCGCAGGAGCTTCCACGACTGGCCTCTATCTGGCCTTTTACTCCGCATTAAAACAGGGGAACAGAACTGTTTACCTCGATCTTGACGTGGACAAAAAGAGAAAGCCTTTTGTCCACAATGAGGCGGTTGGAGATGTGGGTTTTGCTGGGTACTGCTTAGAGAATACGCCGCTCAGTTCTATGCTTGTAAGGACAACCTATGAAAACTTGAGCATTATTCCGTCTGGGATTCCTCGCGGTATGCCGTTGAGTGCCGTTGTCAGTCGAAAGGATCGGGTAAAGGCTTTCTTTAACGAACTCAAAGAACACTTCGATGTGGTGATCGTTGATGGCGCTCCCGTATTGACCAATCCAGGGATCGTTTCGGTGGCTTTGTATGTTGATCAGGTTCTTTTGGTTTGTCGCTACAGTCACACGCGCTACGAAGTGGCAGGGCTTGCCGTGCGCAAATTGGAAGAAGCGGGGGTGAAGCGGATCGGTGGAGTGCTCACGTGCCGCGAATATCCGGTGCCGTCTATCGTGTACCGTTTGCTTAAGTGATACATGCCATGGGCGTTCCCATGAGAATCCTTCACGTGATCGATGCGTTAAACTTTGGAGGGGCTCAGAAGCTTGTCCTCTTGATCGCTCGGCATTGGCCCGTTCAGAACGCTCAACACCGAGTTGTTGTTCTGCAAGACCAAAGCGCCATGGTTTCCATGTTCAGGGAATCTGGAGTGCCCGTGGACGTTCTCGGTCGTCAACGTCCAGGAATCGCTCAACTGAATCGCTTTCTGGCGTATGGACTTGGAAGCCTGCGCGATCTTTTATCTTTGTGCCGTCGACATCGGGTGAATGTGCTCGTGCTGCATCTATCCGACGCCGAATTTATCGGCACGCTAGCAGGCCTTTTAACTAAGGTTCCCCGAATTTTTGTGGTCGCTCATGTGCGCGAGATTCTTCCAGAGAGACCTTCTTGGGACGTGCGGAACTTTTTGCGACGATTTGTCCTGCGACATTTGTATCGTAAAGTCACAGGTCTCATTGCTGTCTCCAGGGAGATCGCGCAAAGATTGACTTTTTTCATGGGAGGTGACGCATCCAAGATCGTCACCATTCTTAATGCCGTGGATACGGCTTCGTTTTCAAAGGACTGGGATCAAAAGCGTGAAAAAGAAACTTTGGGGGTCGATCCCGAAATCCCCATCATTCTATGCGTCGGAAGATTGGCTCCAGAAAAAGGGCATATTTATGCCATAAGAGCTTTAGCGCGCCTACAGGAGGAAGAAATTCAGGCAAACCTCCTTATCGCAGGAGACGGTCCGTTGCGAAAGGTTTTAGAAAAGGAGGCCCAACGCCTGTCTGTGAGAAAGAGAATTTTCTTTTTGGGAAATCGTACAGATATTCCGAGGCTTCTTGGCACGGCCGATATCTTCCTTCTCCCTTCTCTTTACGAGGGAACATCCCTGGCTCTCCTTGAGGCCATGGCGGCGGGGAAGCCTATTGTGACAACCGACATTCCACCGCACCGACAGATTTTACAGGCCGGGACCAATGCATTTCTTGTGCCCCCAGGGAATCCAGACGCGATAAGTGCCGCCTTGCGAGAACTGTTGGCGGACCCTCACAAGGCTACCTCCATGGGGATGGAAGCGGCGGCCACGGCCTTGCGAGACTATGATATCCGCAAGCTCATTGCCACATTGGAAAGGGTGTGGATGGGTGAGGATTTGAGTGCCTGCGGAGAGAAGGGAGCGTAGCATGGCGCACATTGCCGCGATGGGTTTTCGAGGGGTTCCCGCAACATGGGGCGGCATTGAACATCAGGTTGAAGAAATCTATACGCGTCTTGTTCCAATGGGATATCAGGTGAGCATTTACTGCCGTAGTTATTACGTCCCCACAAACATTCGACAATACAAAGGCTTGCGAATTCTTCGACTTCCTACCATTCGAACGAAACACGCCGACGCAACAGTTCATTCATTTTTAGCCATGTGTCACGCTCTGAAGGAGTCCTACGACATTATTCACATCTACGGGCAAGGACCTTGCCTATTTAGCTGGATGCCGCGAATTTTTAAGCCAAAAGCGCGACTTTTTTTTACATGCACGGGGCTGGATTGGCAACGTAAAAAGTGGGGTTCTTTTGCTTCCTTTTCCATTCGCCTTGGTGAACTTTTTTCTGCTGTGTTTCCTCACGAGCGCATTGGTGTTTCTCAGGCATTAAAGAAATACTACTGGGACCGTTATGGGGTGATGATGCACCACATTCCTAATGGAACATCCGAACCCGTCCTAAGACCGCCGAAGAGAATCACAGAATGGGGCTTGTCACCTCAAGGCTATTACTTATGGGTCGGTAGAATGGTCCCCGAGAAAAGGGTTGAAGATATTCTTATGGCTCATCGTAACGCATCTACGCCTGTGCCGCTTGTCGTGGTAGGGGACAGCCCTGACCAAGCGTATGTGGAGCAGATCAAAGGATTGGCGTACGATCACAATCGAGTCCGTTTTCTTGGTTACCAGTTTCGAGAATCCCTCGAAGAACTTTATACTCATGCTCTGGCTTTTGTCACTGCCTCAGATGTGGAAGGTTTACCGCTTACATTGCTGGAAGCCATGAGCTATAGTCTTCCATGTGTTGCCAGCGCAATAGAGCCCCACAAAGAAGTCTTGGGCGATCTTGAAGACTTCTTGTTTCCAGTCGGTGACAGGCTGCTTTTAAGCTGCCACATGGCAACTCTTGCTGGTATGAAAAAAGAAGAACGTGAACGCCTGGGCGCCGCCTATGGTCTGCGTGCTCGAAACTTTTTCAGCTGGGACAGAGTGGCCCAAGCGTATGCGCTTTTGTACGAGGAAAGCCTGAAAGGTAATGTTTAGATACATAGAGGGGGCGATGTTACATTCACCACGTCGGCAAAAACATATTGTTGGACGCGTCACGGATCTTAGTGTTATGTACTTGTCGTTGCTGTGTGCCTATTGGATCAAAGAACATTTTCTTCCTGGATCATTACGTGGCCTTGATCCGAAGACAGACTTTTTATCTCTAACCGTGCTTGTTAGCTGTATTTGGCTGGTGATGATGGAATATATGGACGTGCCTATTATGTCCAGCAGGAAATCTTTTGTTTCCAACATAAAGTTTCTTCCGAGTTTCTTAACAGTGTGTTTCCTTGTGTTATCGTTTTTTTTATACATATTTAAAATTCAAGGGATTAGTCGACTGTATATAGGTCTGTTTTTTATTTTCAACGGGCTTTTTATGGTTCTTGTGCGATACGCATATTTTTCTAAACTCTCGGATTTCTATCCACTCCATCGATTACTATTCATCGTTGTGGGGACTCGAACAGCGGCGGAGGAAGTTATTAATCACATCCGTGAAGAGTTGCGAGAGGTTGAAGTTCTTGGATGTCTTGATACGGATCCCGAGTGCGTAGGCCGTTGTGTGCAAGGCGGCATTAAAGTCATCGGAACGGTGAACGAACTGGATAGAATATTAACGACACAGGTGGTGGATGAACTTATATTTGTTGTGCCAATAAATCTACTACGAACCTTGAATGAACAAATAGAAATTGCAGAAACATTGGGTGTAACCATTCGCATTATTCCTCATTGGAACCTTCGAAAGTATTTAGAGCATAAACCTCAATTTTACAGATTAAACTTTGAAATGTTTGGTCGGTTGCCGTCCCTATTGCTGTCAGCATCGCCTTGGAACCGGGCCGAACTGGCAATAAAAAGCGTGTTTGACTTTTTAGGAGCCCTGGTGCTTTTGGTTCTTTTAAGTCCTCTGATGGTGTTCATTGGAATTGCGATTAAGAGGGCATCGCCGGGACCTGTGTTTTATCGTCAAGTTCGCTGCGGGCTTTATGGAAGGCGCTTTACTCTATACAAGTTTCGAACCATGGTCGTTGGAGCTGAGGAGATGCTTGCCTCCGTTCGTGACCGTAACGTGGCTAATGGTCCCGTTTTTAAGGCCCTTGACGATCCCAGAATTATTCCCGGAATTGGTCATTTTCTGCGAAAAACAGGTTTGGACGAGCTTCCTCAGTTGATCAACGTGGTGCGAGGAGAAATGAGCCTGGTGGGGCCTCGGCCGCCGCTTCCGGAGGAAGTGGAAAAATATGATTTGTGGCAACGGCGTCGACTGATGATGAAGCCTGGGATTACGTGTCTTTGGCAAATCCAGCCGGATCGACACCGCATGCCTTTTGACCAATGGATGGCTTTGGATTTGCAATACATCGATCATTGGTCTCTTTGGTTGGATATAAAAATTCTTCTGAAAACCCTCGCCATCCCTTTATTACAGCAGGGGAGTATGTGAGATGGGGGATGTGGGCGCCGCGCAGAGGGCCATCGGCCGTGCGACGCTGCTGATCATGACCTTCTCGTTGGTGAGCAAGGTTTTAGCTCTGGCCAAGGAGATGTACGTGGCAGCATTGTTCGGGGCTTCGGCGTCGTTGGATGCCTTTAACATTGCCTTTGGGTTTCCTGCAATACTGGCTTTAACCCTGACCTCTGCTTTTGGCGCTGCCTTTGTGCCTCTATATGTGGAGTGGAATTCCCTTTCACCTGTCAAGGCGGAGGAAAGATTCCTTTCACTTTTCTATACAAGCGCTTTGGTATTTTTTGCTCTTACCCTTGTTTTTTTCTTTGTAGCACCTTGGTTCTATCCCTGGTTTGGCTACGGAATGGAGGCGCTGACAAAGCGGACAGTCGTGGTTCTTGGACGCGAACTATCTGGGTTTTTTCTTATTGAGTGTCTGGCCATTCTTCCTGCCGCGTACCTACAAGCCAAAAAAAAATTTTTGTATCTGCACGCTTCTACGATTTTTCCGAACATTATCACAATAGTCTGTCTTTTCGCTTTGCGGTCGTGGCATATTCAGGCCCTGGTGTGGGGGGTGATTCTAGGATCCTTGGGACGGTGTGGTTATCTTTTGGTGACCGTAGCAAAAAGCACAATTAAAGAAAAAGTCTCTGTGAAATTTCAGTTTGACACTTGGAGGACGCTACTGTTCCTAGCTCTTCCTTTGTTAGGAAGCGAACTCATTGCCAACGTGAACATTTTTGTGGATCAGGTGATGGCCACAGAACTCTCCGCAGGTGCTGTTTCAACCCTCAGATACGCGTACCGAGTCAATGATCTTCCCATCCAACTGATGATTCTTGCTCTCACCAGTGCCATTCTGCCCTATTTGAGTGAAATGGCCTTAGAAAGAGACCGACGAGGACTTGGAGAAATGTTTTTTTTTCTGGTGACGGCCGTTGGTATTTTAAGTTTCCCTATGACGGGCGTTTTGTTGTTACACGCTGAAGATGTGATACGCCTTCTTTTTTTTCGAGGGGCGTTTGATGAAAACGCTGTTGCTGCAACAGCCTTGACGTTGCAATGTTACAGCCTTGGCCTTTTTTTTTACGCCTACAGTTTCGTCAACGGCACATTCTTTGCCGCGTTGCGAAATATGAAGCCCTTGTTTTATGTTGGATGTGCGTCGGTGGTTCTCAATATTTTGTTTAACAAAATCGGCATGCGTTGGCTGGGAGTCTCGGGCATTGCCTTGTCAACATCCGGGAATCTATTTGTGGTGACGGTAGTTTTTGTGGTTTTGCTAAAACGAAGGTTACGTCTTTTGGGAATGAGCCGAGTGGTGAAAAATGCCTTTATCCTTGGATTGAGTACTGCATTGATGGTTCTGATGGGTTTTCTTTTGAAGAAATTTCACTTTGAGCCTTTTCCGAAGTCTCATTTGGTGGCTTCCTTGGCGGTAGAGGGATGTGTTTATTGTTTAGGGCTTTATTTTTTGGGAACAGAGGACATGAAGCAAATTTTTAATATTCTGTCTCGATCATGTCGCGGGATCCTAAGATAGCATTTGGCATAATAGCGGTAGGGCAGAACATGAGTTGGTATCGGTGGGCTTGCTCTTGGGGGATTGTGGTTGTTGGAATAATGGCACTAGCTCCCTCTGCCACAGGCGGAGACATTCTTGTTCCAAGTGGTGGATACGAGCGCATTTATGATGCTAATTTAAGAGGAACCGTCAACGGTAGGCCTTTTGATGGGGCTCGTGTGAGAATACGTCTCGCCCCATCCAGTCTTGGAGACGCAAACCCGTATTTAGTCATTGTGGAAGGACTTCCAGAAAGAAACGCAAAGAATAGTTTCTTTTGGAGGTCTACTGACACAACCATGAATGTTTCGGAGCGAACTATTATTTGTAAGACAAAGGCTTCCTATACACGGAAACAGCCTGACGTCCATTTTTTTTATGTCAGCCCTGTACTTTTGCAAATCGAACATATGACCCAGCAGGAAGAAGAAAATGTGGAATTGGCAGAACAAACGGCCTTACCGACCAAAATCTATGCCTTAACCGGTGAGTTGCAACTGACGTTTTCGGCCAATCGTGTCTCGGGAACTGTTCGTATTTCAGGATATGATTTTCGAGAAAACGCTTACGCGACGTACAGCGGAAGCTTTGTTGGGCAAGCGTACGGATTGAGCAAGCCTAGAATAGAA
>FWPV01012751.1_pt1 | contig 12878 bp, 9 predicted proteins | sample 2228371 | NCBI WGS metagenome assembly FWPV01 (sample SAMEA103939776, study PRJEB20133) | metagenome | reverse complement strand
CACTGGAAACGGCGCGCTGACTCCTCCAACCGGGCTGGGGTATCATCGCGACCGGCTCGATTTTCCTTGTGGCGGATGTGCGCACCGCTTGGGCCAGGGAAGCCAACCTGAGCTTGCCCCAAGGGGATTGGGAAGACGAACCCTGGTAACACCGAGACAAACCGAACCCCATTATGGAGAATTACTGAATGGATTGGGTTAATTTGCCGTTTACACCGGAAGATCTGTTTGGCGATGATCTCGATATGCCACAGGAAGAGGAAGGGCCGTTCGAGGCCATCATTTTACCGCTGCAGGAAATCGTCGTATATCCCCACATGGTCACTCCGCTCTACATCGGACGGGAAGCTTCGATACAGGCATTGGAAGTCGCCCTCCACGAAGACTGGCCGCTTGTCGTTGTGGCCCAACGGGATGCCGAGAGCGAGATGTATCCAGATGAGCACATGCTGTACGACGTCGGTACAGAGGTTCTTATCGTCCGCTCGATTCGTTTGCCGGACGGTACCAGCAGTGCGATTGTGCAGGGCGCGGAGCGAGTGCGTATCCTTGAATACACGCAGCATGAGCCGTATCTCATGGCCACCGTCGAACCGCTCAGCGAAAGTGGCGGGGAAGATAATGCGGCGACCGAAGCTCTGATGCGGGCCGTCCTGGCCATGTTCGAGAAAGCGGTTGACCTCAATCAGGCCCTCCCCGAAGAAGCCTACGTCTATGCCATGAATGTCGAACGCCCCGGACAATTGGCCGACATTATTGCACAGATGATTAACCTGCCCCTCGAAACGCGCCAGGAACTTTTGGAGACCCTCGATGTGACCGAGCGCTTGCAAAAAATCAGTGTTCACCTGGCGCGCGAACTGGATGTCCTTGAACTGGAAGACCAGATTCATACCAGCGTTCAGCAGGAGGTTGATAAATCACAGCGCGAGTATTTCCTGCGCGAACAGATGCGCGCCATTCAACGTGAACTCGGGGAGACGGATATCTATACGCGCGACGTGGCCCAACTTCAAGAGGAATTCAACAAGATTGAATTGCCTGCCGAAGTGCGCAAGCAAGTGGATGAAGAATTGGCGCGGCTGGCGATGATGCCTTCGATGGCCCCGGAAGTTTCCATCGTGCGGACCTATCTGGATTGGATACTCCATCTGCCCTGGAGCAAGGTCAGTGTGGATAACCTGGACATCAAACATGCGGCGGCAGTATTGGAATCCCGACACTATGGATTGCCCAAAGCGAAGGAACGCATCCTGGAATACATCGCCGTGCGCCGTTTTGCACCTGAGAAGAGCCGCAGTACCATTCTCTGCTTCGTCGGTCCGCCGGGGACCGGCAAAACGTCCCTGGGGCGTTCCATCGCCGAAGCTTTGGGACGCGAATTCGTGCGCGTGTCCCTGGGAGGGGTGCGCGATGAAGCCGAAATCCGTGGGCATCGGCGCACCTACATCGGCGCAATGCCCGGGCGTATCATTCAAACCATGCGCCGGGCCGGGACATTGAATCCGGTTTTTATGTTGGATGAGATCGACAAGCTAGGACAGGACTTCCGGGGTGACCCGGCCTCGGCCCTGCTGGAAGTGCTCGATCCCGAACAGAATTATAACTTTTCCGATCACTATCTCGAAATACCCTATGATCTCTCCAAAGTGTTGTTTATCACCACGGCGAATATCCTGGACCCGGTTCCCCCTGCCTTGCAGGACCGCATGGAGGTCATCGAATTTCCGGGCTATACCGAGGAAGAGAAGATCGAGATCGCCAAACGCTTTTTGATCCCCCGGCAGATCGAACTCAACGGCCTGGAAGGGCATGCACTGCGCTTCCCTCATTCAACGTTACAGACTTTGATCCGGCTATACACCTATGAAGCGGGGGTACGTAACCTTGAACGTGAAATTGGCAGCCTGTGTCGCAAAGCGACCTTGCGGCTGGCCGAGGAAAAACGTCCCCTCGGCGTGGTGACCTTGAAGACGATCGAGAAATACCTGGGGCCGCCGCGCTTTCTTGCCGACAACCTGGAAAAGCAAGATGAAGTAGGCGTGGCGATGGGACTGGCCTGGACACCCAACGGCGGGGATCTATTGCCGGTGGAGGTGGCACTCGTCCCCGGCAAGGGGAATCTGATCTTGACGGGCCAACTCGGCGATGTGATGCAAGAATCCGCGCAAGCGGCTTTGACCTACTTGCGCGCTCAGGCGGAAAGTTTGGGGATCAATCCGGAGGTCTTCGAGAAGGCCGATATTCACATTCATCTGCCGGAAGGCGCGATCCCCAAAGATGGTCCTTCGGGAGGAATCACCATGGCCGTGGCGTTGTGCTCGGCATTGACCGGGCGTCCGGTACGTCATGAGGTGGCGATGACCGGGGAGATCACGCTGCGGGGGCGCGTGCTGCCCGTGGGAGGCCTCAAGGAGAAATTGCTGACGGCCCATCGGGCGCATGTGAAAAAAGTATTGCTGCCGGCACGCAATATGAAGGACTTGCCGGAAATTCCGCGCAACATTTTGAAGAAGCTCGATCTGGTGTTGGTGGAGAATATGGAAACCGTGCTTGAGGAAGCGCTACAACCCCCTCCTACGCCTCCGGCAGCCCCTGAGGTCGCCTCTCCGCCACCACAAGATGATGGTATGGCATAACAAAACACCAGGGCACGCCATAGCGTGCCCTGGTGTCTTCTCATGAGCGGACATCAATATTGGGGCTTCAAAATCCCGTAATTGCCATCCTCACGCCGATAGATGACACTCAGGCGACCATCGTTGGCATCCAGGTACACGTAGAAGAGATGGTCCAGCAATTCCATTTGTTCAATGGCCTCTTGAGGGGTGATGGAATGGACCTCGAATTCCTTAATCCGTACGATGTTAGGCACGCTTTCTTCCTCGCCTATCTCTTCGGTCTCAGATTCCAGCTCTTCGGCGCCGGCAGGCAGCGGGCGACGCTTGACTTTTCGCCCTTTATAGCGTTCGATCCGTCGGTACATCTTGTCTATCACCGCGTCGATGGCCGCGAAAATGTCTCCCGCGCGTTCTTCGGCCCGTAGGATCGCTTTAGGAACGGTGATGGTAATCTGGGCTACCATACGCCGTGCACTATCCCGCGCGTTACTCTCCGACAGGTCAACGCGGATAGTTTCCAAAGAAGGGAGAAAACGCTCGAACTTTGTCACCTTCCCTTCGACATAATCTCGTAACCGCTCCGTCAACTCTAAATTCCGTGTGTAAATCTGCAACATTTCCATAACAATCCTCCTTAAGCGTTAGGATTAGGACGCGCGCGCCAGCGTAAAGGCATTGACACGGCGCGCCCCATTGGACATCAATACCACGGCGCACGCCTCCAGGGTGGCCCCGGTCGTCGCCACATCATCAATCAAGGTCACACATATACCGTTCAATTTATAGCCTGCCCGATACGCAAAAGCATTATGCACGTTTTGTTTTCGTTCCTCCCGATTGAGTTTGGTCTGCGAGCGTGTATCGCGTGTCCGCGTCAACATCTCTGTAGCAACGGGGATACCCAACTGACTCCCCAACAATTTGGCGATTAAGACAGATTGATTATAGCCTCTTTGTGCTTCACGGTTGGCATGAAGGGGAACGGGGACAAGGAGATCGCTCTCCATTTTGTGATACCGCCACGCCTCCGCCATGCGTTCGGCCAGAGGGATGAGAATATCACGCGCCCCGCGATATTTCAAGGCATGTACCACATCACGAACGGCCCCCTGAAAGAGGAAGGTGGCCCGTATAGGCGCCACATCCAAAGGGGTTTTTTGGCAGACGCGGCAGAGTTGTCGCCCGCTTTCCGGTCGCCCACAGCGTGGACAGAGTGGCGCATAGAAAAGGGGAATACCGCGAGCACAGTCAGCGCATAACCAGGTTGCCACTTTTTTGCAGATGACACAACGAGGGGGGGCAACAATATCTAAGAACTGGCGATATACACTCCAACCGCCCCGTAAGAGGCTTCTCACAATATCCTTGTTACGCAAGATTGGTTCACTCACGACAAAACCTTGGTTTGGCGCAAGTCCCAAAGCTGCCCTACCGCAGGCAGCGCACTCTTCATCTGGTGGGGCCTAGGCGTGAAATCTGCCCCTAACCACCGAAGACACCGGCATCTTTGATCTTGAGTATCGCCGGCCCCAACAAGACGATCAAAATGGTGGGGAAGATGAAGAACACCAGCGGGAACATCATCTTGATCGGCGCCTGACGGGCCTTCTCTTCAGCGCGTTGCCGACGTTTCATGCGCATCGTATCGGATTGAATGCGCATCACCTTCGCCATACTGACACCCAGCGTATCCGCCTGGATAATCGCCGCGACAAACGAGGTTACATCGGGAACGTCCATACTGTTCGCCATATTGCGCAACGCCTCGCGGCGCAGTTTGCCGAGCTGCATCTCCTGCACCGTCTTCATGAAGGCGATACTCAGTTCGTTGTCCCACTTCTCGGCCACTTTCGACATGGCGGCGTCAAACCCCAACCCGGCCTCGACACAGATGGTTAAAAGGTCCAGGGCATCCGGTAAGGCTTTGACGATTTCTTTTTGCCGCGCCGAGATTTTCGATCCCAGCCATATCGAAGGTAAGGAATACCCCAAGACAAACGCGATGACGATGACCAACAGGCGTTGCAGGAACGGCATGGCCGAAGCGAATACCACCAACAAAGAGGCCCCCCCCAGGACGATGGCGGCCGCCATGCGGTAGCCGAGGAACTGCGCCGGTTTGATTTTGTGCGCAATGCCGGCCAACTCCAGCTTATGCCGCGAGGCTTCGATGGTATGTTGGGGGGTGAAACGCTGCGCCATTCTGCTCAATGCTTCGATCATGGGGATGATCACCCGTTGGGTAAAGGGCTGCGAAAGCTCTAATTCCTCAAGGGTGACCGGTTTTCCCAGCGCGGCCAGCTCATTCAGCCGATCATCAATACTTTGCGCTGAACCGGCCCGCCGGCGACTGATGACCAGCACCACGGCAACCACCAGTAAAACAATCCCCACAATGAGAACAGGCATGGTGGCCTCCCTTCTATATTTCGATATTCACAATTTTGCTAATGAAAAAGTAACCGAGGCCAATCATGAGCACTGAAACGCCGATCATAATCCAACCACAAGTTTCGGTGAACAGGGTGCCCATAAACTCCGGGTTGACCATGTAGATGAACGCGCCCAGCGCAAAGGGCAAGCCGGTGATGACGAAGCCGGTCATGCGCCCCTGCGCGGTGAGGGCTTTGATCTCGCCTTTGATGCGTACCCGCTCACGAATGGTAAAGCTGATGGCATCGAGAACCTCCGCCAGGTTACCGCCGACTTCACGTTGCACGCTCATCGCCGTCACCACCAGATCCATATCGGCACTGGGCATGCGACGCAACAGGTTTGCCATGGCGGTGTCGAAAGCCACCCCCAGTTGCAATTCCATCACCACACGCCCGAACTCTTCTGAGATAGGCGCCGGCATCTCGTTGGAAATGACGTCCATGGCCTGCATGGTGCTATAACCGGCCCGCAGAGAATTCACCATCAAGTTGAGCGCATCCCCCAATTGATCGTTGAAGGCTTTCAGACGCTGGCTCATGCGCGAGGAGAGATAGATGCGCGGGAGGAAAAAACCACCGATGACGCCTACCGGCACGAAGACATAGCGTTTGAGCGCAAAGAAAAGCAAGCCGGCAACAGTGGATACCAGTACGGTCATCACCAGGAATTCCCCCACGGTCCACTTCAAATTGGCCCGCGCCAACTGCGTCGCCAGGTTCTGGGCGAATCCTCGTCCGGCTACGGCCCGATCAACGGCGGCGCCGACAACGGATTCACGCTTACCCTTTTTCTCTTCGGCCTTCTTTTTCTTGCCGGTCTCACCGAGCCGCTCTTCAACCAGTTCCTGCCCGGCGGGTCTACCCGATAACCCTACCACCAATAGGATCACCGAGATGAGAATAATCACACCACCGACGATGAGAATGGGGCTCATGGCTTATAGGCCTTTCTAATTTATTGTGAATAGCTAAAAGCGCGCGCGCTGCGCCACCCCGAAGATGGAGGCCGGCAGATGAATACCGGCCTGTTCGATTTTCTCGATGAATTTGGGGCGGATCCCGGTGGGGCGCAGCCGGCCGATGACTTTACCCTCTTCAATCCCGGCTTGTTCGAACTTGAAGATCTCGGCGGTCGTAATGACATCGCCTTCCATACCTTGAACTTCCGTTATGGAGACAACACGGCGCGACCCATCGCGCATCCGTTCCAACTGCACGATCAAGTCAATCGCCGAAGCCACCTGCTCGCGGATGGCCCGGTGAGGCAGCTCCATGCCGGCCATCAACACCATCGTTTCCAGACGGGACAGCGCATCACGGGTATTGTTGGCATGGAGGGTCGTCATACTCCCTTCATGACCGGTGTTCATCGCCTGAAGCATGTCCAGCGCTTCCCCACCCCGGCACTCGCCGACCACAATGCGGTCCGGGCGCATCCGCAGAGAGTTGATGACCAGGTCACGGATGGAGACCTCCCCTTTGCCTTCGATATTGGGGGGACGCGACTCCAGGGTGACGACATGTTCCTGGCGCAATTGCAACTCGGCGGCGTTCTCGATGGTGATAATCCGCACATCCGCCGGGATGAAACTGGAGAGCACATTCAAGAACGTCGTTTTGCCGGTCCCCGTCCCGCCCGAAACGATGATATTAACGGCAGCAATGACGCAGGCACGTAAGAACTCGACGGCTTCCTCGCTCACGGAACCAAGGCGGATCAAGTCCTCGACGGTGAGCGGTTTTTTGAAGAATTTACGGATAGTCAGGGTAGGGCCGTTGAGCGCAATGGGGGGAATGACTGCATTCACGCGCGAGCCATCGCGCAAACGGGCATCCACGGTGGGGCTACTCTCATCAATGCGTCGCCCCAGCGGCGCCACAATGCGCTCGATAATCCGCATCAGATGTTCATCGGATTCAAAGGTAAGATTCACCCGCTGGACTTTACCGTGGCGCTCAATGTAGACCTTTTTGGGCCCGTTGACCATGATCTCGGTGATTGTTTCATCCGCCAGCAGAGGCTCCAACGGGCCCAGCCCCAAAATCTCCGCGACAATCTGTTCGAAGAGGACGTCGCGTTCCTTACGCTCCAGAATGATGCTTTCTTCTTGCAAGATGGCATCGTACATTTCCTTGATGGTCGCTCGTACCTCGTTGGTACGCGAGAGATCCATAGAAGGATCAATTTCGGCGATAAGGCGATTCTGAACGCGCGTCTTCAGATCAATATAAGCATCGCGGGCACGGGGCACGGCGCGACGCTGCACCTCGCCGGCATCACCTGCCGGCTCGGCAGCCACCGCCGGCGACGGCGTCGTAGGAGAAGGAGAAGAAGGCGTTGGTTTTTTCTCAATCCTTCGTAAAAGAGACACGGTTCATCTCCCTTTCTATATCGAAGCGAAACTATAACAAACGTCCGATACCGGGACGCTTCTGGGGCTCCACTGCCGCCGGCGCGGCCGGTGCGGTTTCTACGACACGCGCAAAGTATTTCTGCACTTCGGTTGCAAAGTTGATGATTGCCTGGCCAATCGGCGTGCGTGCATTTTTCAAGAGAAGAGGTTCACCGTAGTTGGCAGCGCGCAAGGCAATGCGTTCGTCATAGGGAATGTGCACCATGGCCGGCATCATCGCCCGTTCAATCGCTTCCGGCTGGATACCCATGCGCTTGGTATCCACGCCGTTGATCACCAGGGAGACCCTGTCCATTTCATAGCCCAGTTTTTGCAGAAGATCGAGGAACTGTCGCGCCCCGCGAATTTCCGGGATGACCGGCCGCGTCACGACAACCAGCAGGTCGGTGACGTCCAGCATAGCCAGATTGGCATCGTCAATCTGGTGGGCCGTATCGAGAATGATGTAGTCGAAATCTCGCCGCATGAACTCCAGAATACTTTTCAGGCGGACATTGGCGCCGTTCTCGTCCACTTCGCTTTCCTTGAACACCTCAGCTTCCGCCGGATTGGTCGGCGCGACGAGAACTTGCACGCCGGAGGTATGGGGGACCAAGATCGTTTTGAGTAAATCGGAATCCAAATCCTGCGCATGAGGCGCAAGGTCGGCGATGGTGCGCGTGGATGGGGGCAGCTTCATGAAGATGGCCACGTCCCCAAACTGGAGATTTGCATCAACCAGGCATATCTTGGAATCGGTCCCCAGGATAGTTTGCAGGGCAATCGCCAGGTTGACGGCCAAAGTGGTACAACCGGTTCCACCCTTGGGACTATAGACGGTGACGATTTTAGCTGCCGTAGCGCGGGAGGTCGGCGTAGCCACTTGGGCCTGCGCCGCGCCGGGCATGATCAGCGGGCCGGTGTTCATCTTCTGCCGCAGCTTATAGGCACGATGGATGGCGTCGAGCAACTCATCGGCACTGGGGGGTTTGGTGAGATAGTCCCTGGCCCCGGCCATCATAGCCCGACGCATGTAGTCGGTTTCGCCCTGCACCGAGAGCATAATGACCTGCACGGTGGGCAGCACTTCGATGATCTTGCCGGTCGTGACAATGCCGTCCATGCCGGGCAAGTTGATATCCATCAAAACCACATCGGGGAGTGTCTGGGTGATGCTTTTGACCGCTTCTTCGCCGCTGCCTACCATCGCCACGACATCGATATCCGGATCGAACGAGAGCAGTTTGCGCAACTGCTCGCGCGTTTCCGCAATATCATCAACAATCATCACCCGAATTCTATCGGCCATGAATCTATTCTTACTCCTCTGGTGTTGGCGTTACAAGGGGAAGCAACTGCAATGGGGCGCGTAACGGGACAGGAGCCACCAGCTCGGTCGGCATTTCGCCGGGCAATTGATATTTATCGATCAGGTAACGGAACCACACCGCTTGCGGCAGAATCACCGGGTCGGTTTTACCTGCCGGCCGCAAGACCAAATCCAAATCGGCGCCCATTTCGAGGAGGTACTTTAAGACCAGCGCGTCTTCGCGGGTGACCAACAGGGTAACCGGTTCAACATCCCGATAACCGGTGACGGCCACCACGGTTGGCTCGGTCGTGGGCGCCGCTGCGGCCACAGCCCCGCCCCCTAGCGGGCCACCACCGGCGGGCGCGGTGGGGGTGACCACCCCCGTCACTTCGGGTTCCAGGGTGACATCCTCCCAAATACCTACATGCCAAACAATTGCATCCTGGACGGTGAGTTGCACCACAAGACTGGTCACCGAGCTGGTGATGAGACCGGTTATACCGGCTTGTTGGCCGTTGGGCAACACCTCAAAGTGACCATACACGCCGGCGATCGGCGACTCATCAGGGTCATCCGGCAGCGTTATGAACATTTTGATGCTTTCGGCGATAAGCTGCGGATCCACAGCCGTAATCCTTAACGCCGCAAGCACATCAACGTGATCGCCGGGTTTGAGGGCCCAGGCGACGGCCCCCTGGGTGTCCATCGGAATGGCATAGGCGACGCGATCGGAAGGGGCGAAATACGAGGCCGCCGAACCTGTGACCGAGAGCATCCCTTCGACTTCGACCACCATATTGGCGAGCACGGGCATACCCCGTGGAATATCAATCCGCGCAAATTTATTGTTGACCTCTTCCAGAGAGGTGAAGTAGCCGACGGGAAGGGAATCCTTGGGCCATTTTTGCAATGTGATGGCGTTGTTCTCCGTCGTAATGAGCATACTGTGGGGAATGGCGTTTGCCGCAACAACAATCTCGATCTCAGTGACCGGCTCTGGCGTTGCTGTCGGTTCAGGCATTTCCTCCGTTGCTTTGCCACTTTGAGATTTCATATAGAGATAAGCACCACCCGCAATCAACACCAAAACGATTAAAAGTATGGCGAAGATAAGCAGAATTTTGTTGCCGCGCATTGAGCCCTCCTTAACAGTAAGTCAGGATTTAACATAATCTATTTCTAAAACTATAGCCAAGCAGCCAGAAAGTCAAGCATGCCCGGTGGGTGCATTTCAGAAGGGGGCGATTTTTCTTGATTGCCCCGCAGAGCGCGCAGCGTCCGCAGAGTTACCAGAAATTTCTCCGCGTTCTCGGCGAACTCGGCGGTTAAATCAGACGTTTATCTGGCTTTTGTCCCCGAATTGAAATACACCCATGCCCGGTCTTCAAGGATACCCATAAAATTCAGGTTCGCTTGTGTCCTACGTGTCGGTAGGTTGACAAGTGAGCACCGGCTTGAATTGCTCTAACTCTATTCTTAGTTTAGCATGGCCTTATTGTGATGTCAATCCGGCCCAAACAAACGCCTGACAACTCGCGTCGTCTTTTGGCGTGGCGGTTATCCCCGCTGCTCCTCTATTTAGTCCCCGCCCGGTTCTATAAGGCCTCGATCTCGGCAGCCTGGCGTTCTAACCACTTCTTGATACCCAGCAGTCCATCGCGTGTGCCAAGCAGGCTTTTGTGTTCGGCACGTACAAAGCGCGTATAAGGGGCGATGGCATTTTCGATTTCATGCAGGGCGCGCTCTAACTCACGATTGAACTGGGAACTCAGAATGTCCATCAAGTGGATGTGGAGCGCCGCAATTTTTCCGTGAAATTCATTCTTTACGGCGCGTTTCTTGGCCGGAATAACGAATAAGCCCAGCACGGCGAGAGCCCCGGCGGCTAAAATACCGGTCAAATCGGCAGCGGTGGTGGTGGCAATCATTGTGATGAGAGCACCCAAGCCCAAGGCGCCCACCTCGATCATAGCGGTACCGGCGACCGTCTTCTGCACGCTATCGGCAACCCGCTTGGCTTCGCCCGCGCGGTTGTAGTTCTGCAGCGCCTGCTGGGTGATGCGTCCCAAACGGTCCAGTAGATTAGCCCGATCGTAGATAAAGGTCCCGCCTACCTGCCCGACCATGTGCTCGGCGTACTGGTCACGTCGGCGCATGATATGAGTTTGCACCGCCTGCCATTGCCCAAGATTGCTGTCGATCAGCCAATCAATCAGCTCATTGACACGCTGTTCGATAATCTGCGGTGTATCGGCAATGACCTTTTGCGCAAATTCTTCCCGTATACGCGTTTTGTTTGCCAGGTCGAAGAAGCGTAAGAGCCGCACGGTTTCATCAAAGTAGCTCATGCCCCGACTTTCGAACTCGTACAACACATTGTCCACATCCGCGAGTCGAAAACGAAACTGGCTTTCCATATCCTCACGGTACATCATAAGCTCCCGTTCTATATCGGTTATGACCGTGAAGTCCTCGTTCAACAGGGCCAGACGTTCATCAACTATGCGGACGTATTTGTCGATCAAATGCAGGGCCACCCCGATCGGGTTGCGTAGTTTCAACCGCACCCGTTCCTTCTCATTCAAGGTCTCGATGATGTAACGTTCCACCGCTTCGATTTTGCTCGTGGCCAGCAAGGCGTTATCCTGCGTCTGCTTGGCCCGCAAAGCCAAACGTGCGGAAATCGGGAAGATGTCAGGGGTGAATCCCAATAGGATTTTGGCGTTGTCGGCGATGAATTGCTGAATGCGGGCAATGTCTTCGGCTTTCTCCAGGATGTCGATTTTGTTGAGCACGATGATAACCTTTTTCCCCCACCCGCGAATCCGTTCCAAGAAGGCTCGTTCGCTCTCGGTGAAGGGACGATCAACGGAGGTGACGAAAAGCACCATATCGGAGCGGGGGACGAATTCTTGTGTCAACACTTCGTGGGCACGGTGAATCGCATTGGTGCCGGGGGTATCAACAAGGTTGATTTCCTCTAACCAGGTCACCGGTACGGTATAGATGTCAACCGATGATTCAACGGCGACCCGCTCGAAGCGACTGCCGTATTTGAGCAAGTGAATGCGGGTGGTCGTGGGGGTAACGCCTTCTTCCAGAAAGGGTTCTCCCAACAGCGCATTGATGAAAGCACTTTTGCCGGCGTTAAACTCACCTACGACCACCAACAGAAAAAGCTCATCGAGTTGGCGGATAGAGTTTTCCAGGGCTGCGCGATCCTCGGGCGCAGCCGCAAACTGCGCCAAGGCGATTTGCAGGTTGGTCAGCCAATGCCGTTCAATGCCTACCAGTGCTTCTTCAGTAGGACTTAAGATTTTCTCGTGCATCCAAGTTCTCTCCATAACACTCGTGAGACTTTGTCGTCCTCTAGCTTGGGTCGTCTTGATCGCGTGATCCCCGGTAAATCAGGCGATTTGATGTATTCTGCTTTCACTAGACTTGTTCCTGAATAAGCCGAACAAGGTATCGAACGCGGATTCACGCTGATTTTCGCAGATTTACAGAAAATGATCTGCGTGAATCTGCGAACATCTGCGTCCCAATCCAGGTTGGCGCTATTAGGGAACAACTCTATTCTGCATAGGCTCTGATACCAATAGTATGATCGTATCTGCAAAAAAAGCAAATGTAGTATGGCTTTTAACCTGTATCAAACTCCAAGCCGATAGTCGGATCACCTCCATCCGACCGTCGCTGAACCGCAGGTTAAAGGGCTATGCCCATCGGTGGAATTGGGGCAACTCGGGTTAACAACAAGGCCGCCCGTGATGCTTTAGGCGGCCTTGTTCTCGGATGAAGAGGAGTTTATTTGGTTGCTTCCAGGACTTTGTCAATCAGATTGAACTCTACGGCCTGGTGGGCGGTCATATAGTAGTCACGGTCGGTAAAGTGTTCTATCTGGGCGTCATCCAGACCGGTATGCTTGCGCAAAATGATGTTGAGTAGCTCGCGCATCCGCAAGATCTCCTTCGCCGCGATTTCGATGTCGGTGGCCTGCCCTTGGACGCCGCCCAGGGGCTGGTGAAGGTGGATGGTTGCGTGGGGCAGGGCATAGCGCCGTCCTTTGGCCCCCGCCGTCAGTAACACGGTCGCCATGCTGGCCGTCATGCCCACC
>FWPV01012750.1_pt1 | contig 12879 bp, 11 predicted proteins | sample 2228371 | NCBI WGS metagenome assembly FWPV01 (sample SAMEA103939776, study PRJEB20133) | metagenome | reverse complement strand
ATGGCTGCCATGCAGGAGTATGAAAAGGCCCTGGCTATCGACCCTGACAATGCCGACGCCCATTTTGGCCGAGGGATCGGGCGGTTGATGACTCCGCCTCAGTTCGGCGGCAATGTTGATGGAGCGATTGAGGATTTCGAGGCCGCCTGCGCCAAAAAACCCATTCCAGAAGCCTATTTTTATTTGGGAGAGGCTTATAAGAAAAAAGGCTTTGCAGACAAGGCTAAGGCCGCTTACAAAAAAGCTTTGGAGCTGCGGCCAGACTATCCTGAGGCAGCCAAGGCTCTGGCTGAAATCAAGTAGGATAACGCATACATAGAAATCCGCAACTTGTGATTATTTCTTAGAGGGCTCAGGCGGTTGGAAAGGGGAATATCCCGTTATCTTCTCTCTGGACCGGTACTGAATTTTCTGTCGCAGGGATGAGGGGTGGCATCCGTTTACCCGGATTTATATGGAGGAATGGAAACTGGCCTGGCCAGATGGGCCCAAAATAAAGAAAAATAGGCCAGCTTTGCTCGGCCAAGGGAGAAATTCCTATTGGAAGGACAGATGGAGGAGGATAATTTCGGCGACACCTACGGCTTGATAGGGGGGTCCCCATGTTCCCGCCCCGCAGGAAACCACATAATGGGTTGAGCCTCTCTTCTTATATCCCCAGTTGAGCTCATAAAAGAGCTCGTTGAGCAGGTTGAGCGGGAAGAGCTGCCCGTTATGAGTATGGCCAGAGCACTGCAGGTCGATGCCGCATTCCTCCGCTTCCTCGAGGTGAAGAGGCTGATGGTCAAGAAGGAAAAGAGGCAACCGGCTGTCCACCTGTCCCTGTTCGAGGATTTGCCGGAGGGGCAGGCGGTTGTCTCCGAAACGGAGAGCAGTCTGGTCTTTTCGGCCGATGACGTAGTAAAAGCCTTTGACCTCCACAGCTTCGTCCTGGAGGACTTTGACCTTGCCGCGCCGGAGATAGGAAAGATTTTTCTCAAGCCCGCCATAGTATTCATGATTGGCTGTGACGGAAAACACCCCATGGAGCGCCTGAATCGAGCCCAGGGTCTCGACCATTTTTTCTTCCTCGGCTAATGGAAGATTTTCGTCGACAATATCGCCGGCAAAGAGGACGAGGTCGGGCTCGAGCGAGTTTATTTTGTTGACGATTTTCTTCAACCTGGAATTCCGGACGATCACGCCCGTGTGGAGGTCCGAGGCCAAGACGATAGTGAGCGAGTCCAGGCCGGGTGCCTTTTTGTCAACGGCCAAGTGATACCTTCTCACTCGGAGATAATTGGCGTTGGCAAAACCTGCCATAACGTCGAGGAAGCTCAGGCTGAAGACAGCTATGAAAGCCCATTGTCCGGCTCTTTGAGGGTCGGCGGTGATGAGGTTAGGCAAGAAGGGCAGCAGGCGGTTAACAAGACGGAGGAGGTCGATGACAAGGATAAAGAGGAAAAAATAAACCATGAAGGCTAAGTAAAATGCGCCCACGTGGAGGAGGCCATGAGCGGCCAGGCTGTGGTTTCTCCTTTCGGCCCAGCGGCCCAGGGGAAAGGCCAGGACAAGAAAAATGACCAGAATGGCATAAAGCCAGGAGGGGACGCCGATTTTCCTTTCACGTGTCGCCTTTCCCGAGCTCGTTGAACCAGGCAATCTCTTCGAGGGGTTTTCTCTTTCTTGGAGAAGAAGGCTTTTTTTCGGGATAGCCCATCGCCATCAGGCAAACAATTTTGTACCGCCGCGGGATTTTGAAGAATTCTCGCGCTTTGCGCTCATTGAACCAGCCAATCCAGCAGGTGCCCAGGCCGAGCTCCTCGGCCTGGAGGACAAGGTGTTCGCCAGCGATGCCGATGTCGAGGAGATAGAATTTGAGGTCGCGGACCTGGTTTCCCAGTCGGTTGGCGATGATATCCAGGCGAGCCAGGATGAGGATGAGAACAGGCGCCCGGGCCGCAAACCGGGAAATGAAATAGACGCCCGAGAAGACCTCGCGGCTGAAGCGTTCGATCGTCGAGGGGTCATCGAGGATGAGGAACCGCCAGGGCTGGGAATTGTCGGCTGAAGGAGCCAGGCGCGCGGCTTCGATGCAGGTGAGGATTTTTTCCCTGGGCACAGGCTGCGGCAGAAAGCGTCGGACGCTCCGGCGCGAAGAGATGATTTTTTGGAGAGGAGTTAACTCATCGGTCATTATTGACTAACCCTTTTCATGTTGTTTTTTATCCTTGTGTTCCGGCTATTTTTTGGCTTCTTCTTTTTCTTTTGGCTCTTCTTCGAGCGTCTGGAGGAGAGCTTTCCAGTCGATCCAGGTTTCCTTGCCTTTGATCCATCTCTCGAACCAGTTGAATTCGGAAACCATTTTGACCATCTGGTAACGGCTGTTAGTCAGGCCATGGGGCATGTTGGGATAGACGATGAACTCAGTCGGAACGCCCAGTTTTTTCAGCGCCATATGGAGCTCATCTCCCTGAGGCCGGGGAATGCGCGGGTCTTTCTCCCCGAAATGGATGAGAGTTGGCGTCTTTGCCCTCTTGATGTATTTGAGTGGCGAGACCTCCACATAATGGTCCCAGTTATCGTAAGGAGTGCCCTTGAAGTAGAACTCGCGCGGATCCTGCATGTCGGTCTGGGCATACAGAGAAATCCAGTTGACGGCGCCTGCACCCGTGGAGATGGCCTTGAACCGGTCGGTCGAAACCAGGGCCCAGTTAGACCAGTGGCCGCCTGCGCTCCAGCCCATGATGCCGAGTCTTTCCGGGTCGGCGATGCCTCGCTCGATGAGATAATCGACGCCGGCCATGATGTCATCGAATGCCTGGCGGAAGTAGTCGCCGGCAATTTCCATCCGGAAGCTTTCGCCATAACCGGAGGAGCCCCGATAATTGGGCTGGAAGACAGCATATCCGTTGGCGGCGAAGACGTGGACGTAAGTGCCGTAGGAACCGGGAAAAGAATGGGTGTAAGCAGCCGCCGGACCGCCGTGGATCTGGACGATGAGCGGATAGCGCTTCCCCTTTTCATAGCCGATGGGGTAGGCAAGGATTCCTTCGATTGTCCGGCCGTCTGTGCTTTTCCAGGTGATGTTTTCGTAAGTGGACAGAGCAAAATTTTTGACCTGGGGGTTGGATTCGGTCAAGCGAACCCATTTTTCTTTTTGCCCGACTGTCTTAAGGCTTGCCAGGTAGATATCCGGGGGCTCTGAGGGGTCTGTGTAGTTAATGAGAAGGAGGCCCGTATCTTTATCGCGGCGGGCAGAGATTTGGGCTCGCCAGTTGGTGACTTTTTTCGGCTCGGCGTTCTCGGCGACTTGAAGCGCATAGAGGTTGGTCGATGTTCCATCCAGAGTGTTGAAGTAGATGGTATCGCCTTTGTCGCTCCAGAAGGAGACGCTCGAATCGAGGTCGAACTTAGTGGGCAGGATGAGCGTTTTTCCTCCGGCGAGGGGATGGAGATAGATGCGCTCCTTGCGCATGTAAGTAAAATCAGCCGGAGCGACGTAGGCCAGCCATTTGCCGTCGGGAGAAAAGCTCAGCGAGCTTTCAGCAACATGATTTTCGGTGAGACGACGGAGGACACCAGTGGAGGTATCAAGGAGGTAAACTTCAGAGGCGAGGTAGCTCGCGTAGCGGTTGGTCGAGCGGCCGATGAAGGCGATGTGGCGGCCATCGTCAGAAATGACCGGAGAAGTTACGGAAAAGTCCGCCCCTTCGGTCAATCTCTTCTCAGTCTTGGTTTCGATATCGATTACCCAGAGGTGGGAAGGGATGATCTCCGGGTTGATGATGGTCGCGTCAAAGCCCTCTTTGACCCTTTTCTTATCGGTTTCATCGTAGCGGTCAGGAGCGACAAAATAGATTTTTTTCCCCAGAGGACACCACAGCCAGCTTTCGATGGGCGTTTCATGCTTGGTGAGCGGCCATGGTTTATCCCCTGAGCGAGGCAAAATCCAGAGCTGGATATCTTTGTCTTTGCCGGTGAGGTAGGAGAGGTAAGAACCGTCCTTGTTCCAGTCGAAGGAGATGACCCCTTCTTTGGCTTCGGTCGCTTGCCAGGCCTCGCCGCCATCTGGCTTCATGAAAAAGACCTGGTTCTTATCCGCTCGGTCCGAAAGGAAGGCAAAGAATGTGCCGTCAGGATGCCATTTGGGGGATGTTTCGTTTTTCTTCTTGGTGAATGTCATCTGCCGAGCCGGTGTGCCCGGAGGAGATACAAGGTAGAGGTCACTGAAACGCTTGTTTTCTTTCCAGTCGAGGGAGGAAAGCTCGTAGAGGAATGAGCGTCCGTCACGAGAAAGGCTGCTCGAGCGGAGAGTGTTGAGGAGGAGGACGTCCATGAAGGTCATCGGATTTTTGGAAGAGGCCGGCGGAGCTCCTGTCTGAGGAATGGGGGAGTGGAAAGGCCGAGGAACTGGGGAAGAGAGGGACTCAGGAAGCGGTTGTTCGCTTGAAATATGGAGGCGCGGTTTGGGTCCTGGGGAGGCCATCAAGGGTGAAAAGGAGAAGGCGATTAAGGAGGAGAGCGAGCCCGAGGAGAGCGGAAAAAGCAGGAATTATGGGGAAGCCGATGTGAAAACGAAAGGCCTTCGCAAGCCGGATGGGGTTAAAAGCCCTAACAAGCGAAGCTAGTTTGAAGGCTGCTGTGATGGTCGATTTTTTCATGGGTTTATCCTCCTTTCATTTCCTCCCTATTCTATTTGCGCCCATAGCCCCTTTCAAGGGGGTCGGACCATAACAATTAATTAATTATCAATAAGTTATCTCTTTTTTTGGGGCATTTTTCGCCCTTAATGCGCAATTTTTAGGCCAAAAAACATTGTTTTATTAATTGCGGTTGAGAAAACTAGTGAAGAAAATTGAATGGAAGAAACTGATGAGCCTTGCTATAATTCCTTTTTGATTAGACGATTTTGTGGTCTTGAATTTAAAGAAATGGACCCCGAGGTCAGACAGGTGAGGAAAATGAGAAGATTCGCCCGATTTATCATTTCTTTGCTCTGCTCCGCCTATCTTCTTTTTTCTTTTCATTGGCTCACATCGTGTCGAAAGCCTCCCGAAGTCGTAGATCTTCTGAGCCGCGCCCGGGCTATCCATGACCGCATTCTGACCGTTGACACTCACGCCGATACCACTTCCCGGATGCTGGTTGGCAACTGGGACATTGGAGTTAGACATGAGCCCGGGAAAAGGGAAAGCGGGAAGATTGACCTGCCCAGGATGAAAGAAGGCGGCCTGGACGCGGAGTTCTTTGCCGTCTTTGTTGGGCAGGGAGAGCGAACTGAATCAGGTTACTCGAAGGCAAGGGAGCGGGCGCTCGCCATGCTCAACGCAATCCATCGGATGTTTGAGCAACATCCTTCGCTGGTTGGGCTTGCCCTGACCCCTGATGATGCTTACGCGTTGAAGAGGGAAGGGAAGCGAGCGGCCTTTATCGGCATGGAGAACGGGTATCCCATCGGCAAAAACTTAGAAAACTTAGAGGAATACTATAAATTGGGCGTCCGCTACCTCACGCTCTGCCATGGCTCGGATAATGACATCTGCGACTCTTCAACCGACAGGCAAAATCCCGAGGATAACGGGCTGAGCGATTTTGGCAGGAAGGTCGTTGAAGCATGCAATCGTCTGGGGATCATGGTTGATATTTCTCATGCCTCAGATAAATCGTTCTTTGATGCGCTCGAGCTCAGCCGCGCTCCCATCATTGCCTCCCATTCTTCTTGTCGAGCTCTCTGCGACAGCCCGCGCAACCTCACCGACGAGATGATTCAGGCTTTAGCCGCCAAAGGAGGGGTCATCCAAATTTGCTTCGTTTCTAGCTTCCTGCGCAAACCGGAGCCAAACCCGGAGCGGGAAAGAGCTCTCCAGGAACTGAGGGCCAAGTACGGCTCTCTCCGGGAGGTCAGGGATGAAGCGCAACGCGAAAAAATCTGGCAAGAGTTCGAGGCCATCGACGAAAAGTATCCGGAAGCGCGGGCGACGGTGGCGGATGTGGCCAACCATATTGACCATGTGGTCAAGCTCGTTGGCGTTGACCACGTAGGCATCGGAACGGACTTTGATGGCGGCGGTGGTGTCGTGGGGTGCAACGACGTGAGCGAGATGTATCTTGTGACCGCGGAGCTACTCCGGCGGGGTTATACGGAAGAGCAACTCAGGAAAATATGGGGTGGCAACATCATGCGCGTCTTTCGGCAGGTCATCCTGGTTTCTCGTGAGCTTGGGGCGAGAGAAAAAGGCTCATTTTGACGGGCAAAAATGCCATTTTAGGACGTTTTTTGGGCTGATTTTTCTATCTAATTTATTTATAATTAATAAATTATCGTGGTCCGACCCCATTAATCGGACATGCGGGCGGGGATGTAATAGATATTTGGCCGCGGGATGAAAGCGGCGAGGTAATCGGCTAACCCCTCGATGCTGTATCCCTTTGCCGCTAAACTCTTGTTCATGTGAAATTCTCCCCGGATGTAGTTGACCCGGTCGAGGCACTTCGCGCTATAAAAAATTTCGTACTCGCTTCCTTCGCAGTCGATCTTCAAGAGTTTGCAGCGCTCAATCCCGAATTCTTCGAAAATCTGGTCGAGTGTTTTCGAGGGGACTCTTTCGATGAGATGAGCAGAGGAGATATTTTCCTTCTGAATATCGAGCGAAGTGCTCCCGCCCATGAAGCCATGGCTATAAAGCATGTCCAGGTCCCGACCGTCAGCGGTTAGGGCAAGCCGGAAGGGGCGGATATTGCGGAGGCCGTTGGCCTCGATCCCCCGGACCAAATTTTGGAAGTTAATCGAAATGGGCTCAAAGGCATAGATGAGGATCCCCGGATATTTTTTGGCCAGCGCCATCGAAAAAAGCCCGACATAAGCTCCAATATCAAGGACGATGTCGCCAGGCTCAAAATTGATTTCTGAAACCCGATAGAGGTCCTCTTCGAGCTCCTGGCAGGTTACTTCCAGGGAAGAAGAACGGTAATCATCAAAAACTTTGATAGCCAAATCACCGATGCGGCATTCTAGCTCCCGGAATTCCCGGGCCTGGAGGGATTTGTATTCTTCCGATTCGACGAAGTGATAAACAAGAGTGGGGAGTGGAAATCGGCCTCCCTGGATGAGCCCTTTGAAATAGGCGTAGCCAGGCTCATCGGGTTCTCGATTGAGGAAAAGCCGATAGCAGTAGAAAATATCTTCCTCATCGGCATAGGGCGTTTTTTTTGGCCAGTGACGGTTCTTTTTTTCTTCTTCCACGTCGACTCTCCCTTGACATTTTAAGCGAAGAGGAGGCCTTTGACAAATCCGACTCCCGCCCTGGTTTTTGGCGGCTTCTCTCTCCGGATTGAGGAGGATTAAAAGGAGAAAGCTCCATCGAAGAAGAAGCTGGGCAAAAGTCAACAATCCTTGTCTTCCTTGCGGCGGACCTGTTATTTGTGGTCAAAGAATGCTGACGGGCGTCGGAATTTTTGAACTGTCGAATTATTTAATCCCTGCAATTTCAACAACTTAGTGCCTTTGCCCTGAACCCGAAGTTCTGGCACAGAAAATGCAACCTGGATGGGCAGAGGAGGTTGCGATGAAAAAACGGACGGTCCAAAAAGTGCTTGGCCTTCTGGCCTTTTTATTCTTTGTCTTTTTTTCTTCCTTTTCGGTCCAAGGGTCTCATCCCTGCGATGAAGTCTATACCCGCTGCGTTGCCCTGGCTTTCTCCTTAAACCTTTCTTATGGCCAGATGGCGGAATGGCTCATTTCTTGCCAGGCAATGTATGTGTCTTGCTTGGTCGGCTTTTATGCGACTCAATTTCTGATGAACTGAAAAAATTAAAGCTTCTTCACCCTTCCAACCTGGTCTGAATGCAGATTGGCACACAATTTGCTGGTTTGCTTTCTCAGGACTTCTTTTTTATCATAGGAAAGAAGGATGGCGAAGAAGCATTATTATCTTCTGGCCTGGGTTCTCTTGTCAGTTATTTTGGCCTCGCCTCTTCTTTACGGCCAGAAAAGCCAAAAGTTCGCCCCGGCGCCGAAAACAGGCGGTGTGCTCCGAGTTAGACCTTTTTCTCCTGGCCCTTTTCAGCCCCAACTCGACCCGCTCCGTCGGACGAATATATTTGTCGTTGACCAACTCTTTGATGGGCTGGTGCGGCTGGATAACAAACTCAACCTTGTGCCCTCGCTGGCCGAATACTGGACGATCTCTGAGGACGGCCGGAGATATGTGTTCTACTTGAGAAAAGGTGTCAAATTCCACCACGGCCGGGAACTCGATGCCGAGGATGTGAAGTTTTCGCTGGAGAGAATTCTCCATCCAGATTCTCCTCTTCCCATCGCTCAGTCTTTCGCCTCCCGAGTTGTCGGTGCTCTGGAGTATCGCCAGGGAAAAGCTGAAAAAGTTGCTGGTTTCCGGGTCCTCGGTCCGCACCTTTTCGAAATCCAGTGGAAGAATCCCTACCTCTCCGCGCTTTATTTCTTGAGCATGGCTTCATGCAAAATTCTGCCCCAGGAGCTTGTCCTTTCTCAGGGAGAGAATTTTTTCTATAAACCTTCCGGGACCGGACCTTTCAAGTTTGCCCATTGGCTGCGGAGCCCGCGGCTGGATATTGTCGGGGTCAGGCTCGAACGCAACGAAGGCTATTTCGGGGCTAAGCCCTATCTGGAGGCCGTTGAATTCAGCCCCTATTTCACGCTCGACCATTTCCTGAACGATGAAGTCCATATCATTCCCTATCTTTCTGAAAAACTCTCTAACGCGGATTGCCAGGTCCTGGAAAGCGAGAATTTTCTTACCACTTTCCTGGCGATGAGTTGTCATCTTCCTCCCCTGGACAGGGCGGCTGTCCGAAGGGCTATTTCTGCGGCTTTAGACAAAAAAGAGCTGGCCCGGGCTGCCTTCCGATTGGACATGATTCCTCAAGTGACACATAACTTCATTCCGGCCAGGTTGCCGGGCTTTTACCCCTCTGATGAGGCAGACAGCTTCAACCCCACCCAAGCCAAAAGAATGCTTGCTGAGGAAGGGTTCCTCGAGCCGGGCGATTTTCCTTCTTTTCTTCTTTTTTTTATGCTCCCTCGAGAAGAAGAACACCTGAAAATTTACCGGACACTCCGGGACCAGCTGGGCAGCCTGGGGATCAAGCTGAAAATGAAGTACTTTCGGTCTTTCTCTGAACTCAAGCCTTACCGGGAGCCATATTTTGTCTTCCTTGAGTTGAGGATGGATTTTCCTGACCCCGAGAATCTCGTTCTGCCGCTTTTTGCTTCCCGCGGGACCATCAACCAGGAATTGATGCATTACGCAAGCAGCGAGGTCGACGAGCTGCTTCAAAGAGCGGAGGTCGAGCGGAGCTGGAGAGAAAGGATCACCCTTTTCCAGAAAATCGAAAAAATTTTAGCCGCAGAACTGCCGGCCATTCCGCTCTTTTCAAAACAGCAACGTCTGGCGGTCAAGCCCTATGTTCGCGGCGTCAAGGTTCCAGCTCTGGGATTTTACTATTTAAACGCCGAAGAGGTCTGGTTAGAGAAGTGAGCCCAAGGAAAGGCTTTAAAATCTCCCTCTACCAACGGTTCATGATTTCTCTGGCTTTGATTCTGGTTGTTCTCGTCGGCTCGATTCTCTTCCTCATCGAAAAGCGCGAAGTAAGGACCATTTTCAACGAGGTCCGGAACCGGGGCATGTTGCTGGCCCAGAACATTGCCCAGCTGAACATCGAGAGTTTAAAATTTTGGGATGTTGAGGGCGTCAAAAAAAACATCGAAGCAAGAGTGAATGACGAGCTTCTATTTGTCGTTGTCTATGACCGCTTTAGCGCCCTTTTTGCGGCCACCGACCTCATCCAAAACAATGAAGACATTACCTGCTGCAGCCGGCTTCCAGAGGAGGTGACTCCGGAGAGTGTTGAGATCCGGCGGACCTTTTTCAAGCTTGGTCCGAAAAACATCCCGATCATTGAGCTGGAAATTCCTGTTTTCGCCGCTGGTTCGCCGAATAAATGGGGCTCGATCAAAATTGGCCTCTCCCTGGAAGAAATGGAAGTTGCTGTCCGCCAGACGCGCTTGATGCTCATTCTCATCGGCTGCGGTGGTCTTGTTCTCGGGATGATTGGGTCCGCTTTCCTTGCCCGGCGAATCACTGGCCCTCTCCAGAAGCTGGTCGAGGGGACAGTCCGCATCTCGAAAGGCGATTTCTCCCAGAAGATTGATATTCGCTCCCAAGATGAGATTGGAAACCTGGCCCAGAGCTTCAATCAGATGACCGAGGAATTGCTGCGGACGAGAGAGCGGATGGAGGAAGCGCATCGCCGACTCCTTCAGGCAGAAAAGCTGGCCTCGATTGGCCGCATCTCAGCCACTATTGCCCATGAAATTCGGAATCCTTTAACCTCGGTCAAGATGAATATCCAGAAGCTCCTCCAGGAGAGCCAGCTGGATGAAGCGGAGAAAGAGCATCTCAGCGTTTCCCAAGAAGGGATTGCTCAGATTGAAAAGTTCATTAAGGAGATGCTCGATTTTACTCGAGTTTCTTCTCTCAACCGAGAACGCTTTCCGATCGAACAGATTGTCGATGAAGCGGTCAAGATGCTCGCCGAATCGCTGCGGCAAAAGAGGGTCATTCTGGAGAAGTCCGCCGAAGCCAACCTACCCGCTGTCCTGGTCGACGCTGACAAGATGCGGCAAGTTTTCTTGAATGTTCTCCGCAATGCCTGGGAGGCAGTTGATGAAGGCGGCAAAATCGGCCTGACTCTTTCCTGTATTCAGGAAGACGGGATCCGAAAAATCCGCATCCGAATTTCCGATAACGGTGTCGGGATTCCAGAGAAAGACTGGGAAAATATTTTTGAGCCCTTTTTTACGACCAAGCCTTCGGGGATTGGGCTGGGCTTGGCGAATGCCCGAAAAATCGTCGAAATGCACCAGGGCTCTATCCGGGTCGTGAAGAAAAGGGGCCGGGGAACAGCCTTCGAAATCCGGATTCCCTGTCAGGAGGAGACATGAAATCTGTGCTCATCATCGACGACGACCCTTTGATCAGGAAGACCCTGTTGGCCCACCTCTCTCGCCAGGGGTTTGATGTCCACCAGGCGGAGGACGGAGAGGAAGGGATCAAAAAATTCCAGGAAATTGCGCCCGAGCTCGTCCTCCTCGACATCCGCCTTCCAGACATGGATGGCCTCGAAGTCTTACGCCAGATCAAGGATTTGAGCAAAAAGAGCTACGTTCTTGTCATGACTGCCTATGATGACATGAAGACAACCGTTGAGGCCATCAAACTCGGGGCCTTTGAGTATCTGGTCAAGCCTCTCAGTTCTATTGACCTCGACTTGACCATAGAAAAAGCCCTCCAGGTTAAAGCACTCGAAGAGAAGATTAGCTATCTCGTCGCCGAAAAGGAAAAAGAGTACACGATTGACAACATCATCGGTCGGTCTCCCCAGATGCGGGAAGTTTTCAAGCTTATTGGCTCGGTGGCCAACACCCGGACGAGTGTCCTTATCCAGGGAGAAAGCGGCACGGGCAAGGAGCTCGTCGCCAAAGCCATTCACTACAACGGGCCCTATCGGGACGAACCCTTCATCGTCATCAACTGTTCGGCCATCTCAGATACCCTCCTAGAGAGCGAGCTCTTTGGACATGTCAAGGGGGCTTTCACCGATGCGGTTTTCGAGACCAAGGGGAAGTTCGAGATTGCCGGTCGGGGGACCTTGTTCCTGGACGAAATCGGCGATATCTCTCCCAACCTTCAGTCTAAACTCCTTCGGGTTATCGAAACCCGGGATTTCATGAAGGTGGGCGGCGAAAAAATCCTGAAAACGGAGGCCCGGATTATTGCTGCGACCAACCACGACCTCAAGGCATTGATCAAAGAAGGAAAATTCCGGGAAGACCTTTATTACCGGTTGAAGGTGGTCGAGATTTTCCTGCCGCCGCTTCGGGAGAGAAAAGAGGACATCCCTGAACTCGTTGCCTACCTCCTGGAGAAAATCAACCGGGAGCTGCGCCGCAACGTGAGGAAGATTCCGCCCGAGGTGATGGAGCTCCTGGTGAACCTCCCCTGGAGAGGGAATGTGCGCGAGCTGGAGAATGCTTTGACCAGGGCTGTCATCCTGGCCAAGGGAGACGTGATCCTGGCTGAGAACTTGCCCGTAGAAACCTCCGCAAAGAAAACCTTTCCTCAGGAGCTATTGCCGCTGCGGGAGGTGGAAAAAAATTATATCCAGCATGTCCTCACCGTCACCCGGGGAAGCAAAACGCGGGCGAGCCAGATTCTCCAGATTAGCCGTCCAACTCTGGACAAAAAAATCAGGGAATATAATCTTCGCCTTTCTCCGCCTTCTCAGGAAACATAGACGGGAAAACTCCTCTTCCCTCCTGTAAATGATTTTTACCCGCCTGTAAAAAAACGACCCTCTGAGCCATTTTTAGGCTCAATTTGGGGCTGGGTATACCTGGAAATGGACTTTCTTCGGGTTGGCACAAAATCTGCATTTTCAAAAGCGATGAGGTCGGAAGTCATGCGCGAGAAAAAGATTGTCGTAGTTGATGACGATGAGACAATCCGCAAAACTCTCTATCTTATTTTGAAGAAAGATTACCGGGTTTTTTTGGCCAAGGATTCGGAGGAAGCGTTGAAGAATTTTCGGCACGCAAAATTCGACCTCCTGATTGCCGATTTTCGCTTGCCCCGTCTCAATGGTCTTGAGCTCGTGGGGCGTTTCCGGGAACTTGGCTACAAAGGCGAAGCAATCCTCATTTCCGCCCACCCTGATATGCTAACTATAGAAGAGCTCAGCCGTTATTCGGTCGGATATTTCTTCGTCAAGCCTCTCGATTTTAAAGCTCTGACCCGCTCGATTGAATACCTCCTTCAACCCGGGGAAGTCCATGGGTGACCTGGTTGATTTCTAAGATTG
>FWPV01012745.1_pt1 | contig 12882 bp, 11 predicted proteins | sample 2228371 | NCBI WGS metagenome assembly FWPV01 (sample SAMEA103939776, study PRJEB20133) | metagenome | reverse complement strand
AGCAGAAACATCAGGCGCTGAAAAATGCACAGATGGCACGGACGCAACCCCACGCCGTGCGTCAGAAAGAGGCTGGCGGCCGTCAGGGCGGCACCTGTGAGAGCGAACAACGCCCACAGCCAGCGCGTCGTGGCGGGTCGTTCTTGCATGGCGATATAATAGCCCATCAAAAAGGAAAAAATACGTGGGCAAACGCAAAAGCGCAAGCAGGTCATTGTCGCTGCCGGGTATCGGCGGGAAACGCTGGGCTGAGCCATGGCGGGCACGGCGACGTGCGCTCGGGCGCGTGGGTCTCGTGAGCGCGCTTGCGCTGGCGGTTACGCTGGCGCTCGGCAATTCTGGCACGAGTCGAGACAGTCCTCATGGTTGGCCCGAGGGCGGGGTGCGGTTGCGCACCTTCCTGGAAAACCCAGGTTTTACCGTCAGTTACTCGGAATGGTACGGCGCGCCACAGTGGGTAGCGTACCGCGCTGATGCCCCAGCGCGGTATCGCCTCAAGCCGCGGCCCGAACGGTTCGAGCCAGATATGCGCACGTGGCGCTGTCGCTTGAATTGGGGATGCGTGCGCCACGAACATTACAACGGTTCCGGTTTCGACCGCGGGCACATGGCCCCCAATTTCATGATCGGCACGCGTTATGGCGAAGAAGCGCAGCTAGCGACATTTCTTTTGAGCAACATCGCGCCACAGCGCCCTGAGCACAACCGCGGAATCTGGGAACGGATCGAACGGCTGGAAGCGAACCACATCGCGGTGGGTGCGGCAAGATTGTGGACCATTGTTGGACCGGTTTGGTCCGAGCGTCCCGAGCGTTTCTCGGATGCGTGGATCGCCGTGCCCGAGGCGTTTTACCGCGTGTGGTTGCGTGAGGACGCAAACGGCGAGCGCCAGATGCTCGCTTTTCTGGTGCCGCAGACGGCGCGAGCCGACCAAGATTTGCGTACCTATTTGGTATCGGTGCGGGAGGTCGAGCGGCGAACTGGGCTGAACTTTTTCCCCGACTTGCCGTCTGGCGAACAGGAACGACTGGAAACAACAACGCCTGACCCCCAAGCGTGGGGGATTACCGACGAATGGGCCACGCAGCCGGCACAGTTCTGGCGTGGCGAGCGCGGGCGAAGACATCGGGCGCAATGAACGGGGCAATGTTTTGTTCTAGCCCAAGCGGCACTTCTAGGCTAGCGCGGAGGAACGCAGCAGGCGAAAGGGAAGTCTACCCCGCGGCGCTCGATGGTGTTCCTCAGGAGCAACACTAACTTTCATGGCGGTTGCCGCCACCCCAGAAGATGAAAATCGGCACGGCCGTGGGAGCGGGCAAGCCAAATATGCCTTCCGAGTGATTTTCACGCTAACCCATTTGCGCGCAGCAGACGGAATGAAGGAGTGTGGCGGCACTTCTACTAGCAGTCCTTTTTGGTACGGACGCCGCTGAGTGCAGTAGACGGAAGGAAAAGCGGCGCGATCGGGGCTCGGTGGCGATGGTGTGAGAGCGCTAGGGGTTAGCGTCCCTCACCGACGAAAGGATTGTAACGTCGCTCCTCGCCAAACGTGCTCATCGGCCCGTGTCCGGGCACGAATCGCACGTCGTCGCCCAGGGGGAAGAGCTTGTGGCGAATGCCGTGAATGAGTGCGGCGTGATCGCCGCCCGGAAAGTCGGTGCGGCCGATCGAACCGGCAAAGAGCACGTCGCCGACGAACGCCAGGCGCGCCTCGGGTTGATAAAAAACCACGTGCCCCGGCGTGTGCCCGGGAACGTGCCGTACCTCGAAGCGCAGCGAACCCACTGTGACGCTCTCCCCATCTTCCAGCCATTGGTCGGGCGTGAAGGCTTCGGCGTGGCTAAAGCCAAACATCTGCGCCTGCTGCGGTAAGCCTTGCAACCAAAACGCATCGCCGCGGTGCGGCCCAACGATCGGCACGCTGCCAACGGCGCGTGACAATGCCGGCGCGCCCGCCGCGTGATCGATGTGTCCGTGCGTGAGCCAGATGGCGCTGAGTTCCAGCGCCTCTTCGTCGATCGCGGCGAGGATTCGCTCGATGTCACCACCGGGGTCGATCGCCACCGCTTCGCGGCTATGGCGATCCCACACCAGCGAGCAGTTTTGCTCGAACGCGGTGACCGGCACGATGCGATAGCTGAGGTTTTCCGGGTCGTTCATCGCGGTGCTTTCAAAAAGGGGCAAGACGCGCGGTTTTTTGCGCCCCTCCGGAGTCGCCTCGGGTGAGTGCGAGCCAAGATAAGCTCACGATCCGGATGGGCCCGGATGGGGTCAGCGCAGCGATTTTAGCGCAACAGGCTCTTGAGGTGCGTATCGAGCGGCAATACTGCATCCTGTGCGGCGAGCACCACGCCGGTGGCCGGTTCGACAAGCCGCGCCGCGACATGAACGCCATGGCGCCCCGCAGCATAGGTGCCCACCAGCACCGCGCGCGCGGCTTGCTGCGCGGCGATGGCGCTCAGTTCCCGGCTGAGCATCAGCTCGCCGGTATCTTGTTTGACGTAGAGGCTATGGCGCAGCTTGACTTCGGTGACGGTCAACCCCTTTTGCACCAGCCGCGTCATCGCCAATTCGGTGATCATGCGACCCAACGTCGTGGATTGTTCCAGCCGGTCCACATCGACAAAGGTAGCCACCAGCACGGGTCCGGCTTTCACGGCTTGCGGGGCTTGCGCAACCAGTGCGTCGATGAAGGCGCGCGTCGCGTCATGTAGCGCCGCGGGGTTGGGTTCGTGGGTGGGTGCTGCTGCCGGGCTGGTTTGACACGCACTGACGGCGATCGCGGCAGCCATCGCGACGGTCAGGGTCAAGCGGCGGGAAACGATGGGCGCCATGGTCAGCCTCCTTTCACCGGCAGCAGGGTGGGCGCTGGCAGCGGCGCCGGGGGCGGGGTATAGAGTGCCACGTCGCTATCGGCGATGTAGAAGACATCGGTCGTGCGCGCCAGATAAACGCCGTCACGGGTGGCCGAGGCACTCACCATCACCTCCACCTCGGGGGTGGGGCCACTGGCGTATTGGCTCATTTGCCAGCGCCACAGATCGATTGCTGCCAATCCCGTCAGCACCGACGCGCCCGGCGAGATGTTGGCCCAGATCCCGGCATTCGGGTCGTCGCTGAGCACCCACAGGCCCGTTCCCAAGAAGGCGAGGCTGGTGAATTTGCCGTCGGCAGGACGGTTGGTGAAGCGCTGTCCCAGCACGTCCAGCCGGATGGTGACGTCGGCCGGAAGCTCAGTGCGCACTTTCCAGCCTCGCGCCACCATCTCGGTGGTCAGTGCGGCGGCCAGCGCCTTTTCAAAGGCAGAGGGCCGGTCGCTGGAGGCGATGGCCAGCGTCGGGCAAATGGGCAGCTCGGCGCGGCAACCCAGGGGTTGTTCCAGTGCCTGGGACAGGCGCGCCGCGATTCCTCGTGCGATTATCTGCCAATGGTGGGCCGATTGCAGTTTTTCCTGCGTAGTTGTATGGAAATTCGCCGCGACGGGAACTTCACTGTAGGGGGTGGTACAGGCACCTGCTGCTGCAGCGCTCAGCAAAATTAGCCAAGGGCGCATGCCCAAACGGACGGCTTTCATGAAACGATCCTCCCGCGTCGATTTTCCGTATCCTACAGCGAAAGTTTCCTTTTTGCCAAGAGCAGCATCACTTCAGCGGCGGTAGCGCAGAGGCATTTCGTCTTCGGGTAAACGCCAATCTTCCTGAGAGTCTGGTTCCTCGTCGCGGGCGAGGAGTTCGAGCATTTGCCGCGCGAACTGCCGCGCGGCGTTGTTGAGCGGCGTGGGCAACTGCGCCGGGATCTGTTTCAATAGGAGCAGTTTGGTGGCCGATAGCGCCGGCACGGGCCGAAGAATGCGGTCGCGGTACGGGGCCATCATCTGCACCACCAGCTTGTCGGCGGCTTGGCGCTGCCATTGGTTGCTGACCGGCCATTGTGACGGCACAGCGTAGGCACGGGGAAACTGCTCCAGGTCTTTGATTACGGTGCGGATGTCCTCGGCCGATTCGCGAAAAGGCAGCAGCACGACGTCGCTCAACGCATACAGGCGCCGGTCCATTTCCGGTCGGTTGCCGCCACCGTCAATCACGCCGATCCAATCGTCGAGCCCGCGCAGTTTGGTGACGATGCGCTCGAGTGTGGCCGGTGAGCGCGCATCGGCGATGACGTAGCGTCGACCCTCCGGGCTCAATGGCTCGCGCGTCGTGTCAGTGAGGATGCACGCTGACTTTTGTCCCAGCAAACCGAAACCGTGGCACAGCAAGTGCGACAACGTCGTCTTGCCCGTGCCGCCTTTGTTGCCGATGATCGAGAGCAAAATCGCCATGGGGTTGTCCCAGAGTGCCTGCGATGTCGATTATTATCGGCAGATTCGCGAAAAACTTGAGGCAGAAAAAAGCGGTAAAGTTCCTCTATTTTGCAGCGATGGCGTCTGAGGATGCCGCGTCACGGCGATATTGTTCCAATAAGCGGTAGGCATGCCGTTCGCTGATCCCAAGGAGCTTGGCGAGTGCTCGTGGCTGGTTGGGGTGGCGTTGCAAGGCTTCGCGGATGAGCATTTGCTCGGCCTCGGCCAGCGTCGGAAAGCGCTCGAACTGCAATGTGTAAGCCGCTTGTGGTGCGCTCGATTGCAGGAACGCGAAGTGCTTGGGTTCCAAGCGCCGCGCGTGGCCCGCCAGAATCGCCGCGCGTTCGATCGCGTTGGCAAGCTCACGCACATTGCCTGGCCAGTCATAGCGGCACAATTTATCGATCGCCGCTGGGCTGAGCTCGCGCAGCCGGCCACCGGGGATGCGCTGTAGCAGGTGGTGCGCGAGCAGCGGAATGTCCTCGCGCCGTGCGCGCAGCGGCGGCGCTTCAATCACGAAGGTGGTCAGGCGATAGAACAAGTCGCCGCGAAACGCCTGTTCCTGTACCATCTTCGCCAAATCGCGATTGGTCGCGGCAATGAAGCGGGCTTGCGCGGTGAGGGTCTTGACGCCGCCAACTCGCCGGTAAGCGCGGTTCTCCAAAAGACGCAGGAACTTGGCTTGCTGGTTGGCGGGCAACTCGCCGATTTCGTCAAGAAACAGCGTTCCAGCACCCACTTCCTCGACGATGCCTTTTTTTTGACGATCGGCCCCGGTGAACGCACCGCGTTCATAGCCAAAGAGCTCGGTTTCGAACAGCGAATCCGTCAGCCCCGTGCAGTCTAAGGTCAAAAACATCGCCTCGCGGCGCGGGCTGGCTTGGTGGATCGCCGCGGCGATCAACTCCTTGCCGGTGCCGCTTTCGCCCTGAATGAGCACCGTGGCGTCCGTGGGCGCCACCGCTGCGATTTGCGCGCGCAACTGCTGCATCGCCGGGCTCTCGCCGATGAGCTGCTGGCTGAGATAATGTGCCAACTGCCGTTGGTACAAGCGGTTGGCACGTTTGAGTTCGCTCCACTCCAACGCTCGGCGCAGCGCCAATTCCAGCTCCGCCAGATCCACCGGTTTGGTCAGATAATCGATCGCGCCTTGGCGAATCAACTCCACCGCCGAGCGGATGGAACCAAAGCCGGTAAGCACGATGACCGGATAGTCAGGCGCCAGCCGTGGCAACAGCGCCTCGCCGCTGGCGTCCGGGAGTTTGAAATCCAAAATGATCAGCGCCGGTTCGAGCTCAGCGAGCATGCGCTCGGCTTCCTGCCAACAGGACGCCCCGGCGGTGGCAAAGCCCATGGCGGCGATCCGCTGGGCAAGCAAAGCGCGGAACACCTCGTCATCATCGATCACGAAAATCAACGCCACGGCAGCATTCGGCATTTACGTTTGGGGTAATGGAAAGGTGAGGACGAAACGGGTTCCCCGTCCGGGTTGCGAGTCCACCGCGATCGTACCACCGTATTGTTCCACCAACGTCCGCACGATCGTCAGGCCTAATCCCGTTCCCGGAACGCCATCGGCGCGCTTGCTGAAAAACGGTTTAAAAATGTGCGGCAGCGTCTCGGCATCGATCCCTTGGCCGGTGTCCTCCACATCAATGAACACCCGCGACTCGTCTGGACGCACGCGCACGGTCAGCACACCGCCGTTGGGCATCGCGTGGTGGGCGTTTTGCACTAGGTTAAAGAGGATCTGGCGCAATTCCGTATCGTTAGCCTGCAGATAGACTGGCGCCACGGGCATTTCGCTGCGCTGCTCGATGCCGCGCTGCTCAGCTTCGAACGCCAGCAGTTGCAAAGTATCCTGTACGGCGTTTTGCAGCAGCACCGGCCCAACGCTGTGGTCGCTGCGGCGCGCCAACAGCAGCAACCGCGAGGTCACCGCCAGACATTCATCGATCTTGCCGTCGACGACTCGGAGCTGCCGTTCCAAGCGGCGGCGCAAAACTTCCGGTGCTGCATCGAGGTCAAGCAGCGCCCCTTGCACTCCCAGGCGGATCGACGCCAGCGGATTGTGGATCTCGTGCGCGATGCCGGCAGCAAGCATGCCGAGCTCTGCCAAGCGTTGTTCTTGGGAAATGGCCACCGCAGCGTCGCAGGCTGTGGCGACTTCTACAACGAGGGGTTCCTCTGCCGGCGTGTCGCTCGAGCCGGCAAAAGCGGCAGTGTCGATGTGCAGTGCCAACGTTGAACCATCCGGTCGCGTGATGACGTGCAGGAATCGTTGTTGCTCCCGTTCGTGCAGCGGGCAGGCAAGCAGCGTCTCGGGGCACGGTTCGCTGCGGCCATAGGCGCGGTAACACGGGGTTATCGGGTCGCTTTCGCTCAGCCCCAGCAGATTGCGGTATTGAGCGTTGCAAAAGATGACTTCGTGATCGCGCTTTCGAATCACGCGCACGCCTTCGGGCATCGCGTCGATGATGTTTTGGATGAAAGCCTGCGTTCTGGCTTGTTCCTGCATGGCCCGATGCCATCGGTCGGCCATGTGTTGCAGCTGCTCGGCCAAGTGCGAGAGTTCGTCGCCTTTGCCTGTGAAGGGAAGCACCACGTCGAAACGCCGCTCGCTCCACGCGCGTACCGCGTGCATGATCTGGGTCAGGGGCTGCAACACCAAGCGATCCCACGCTCGCCATTGCAGCGCCAGGGTCAAAAATAACACCAGCGCGCCCAGACCGATCGCTGCCGCCGTCAGCATCCCCACGCGCTGCGGCAGGCTGCGGATGTCGTGATCAACTACCAGAATACCGTTAATGGGGTGGGTTTCGATTGCCCCGTGGCACTCCTGGCAAAGCGGCTGGTTGGGCACGGCAAGCCAGCTGCGTAAAGTGGTATCGTGACGCCGTGACATCACGACTTTGCCCGCTGGCAGTTCCGAATCCGGGCGCAGGCGTTCCCCCAGCCACGCGCTGTCGGAGGCAAAGCGCACCTCCCCGTCCGGGGCGAGCACCAGTACCCGCTCAATGCCCGCGACGTCCCCAAGGCGACTGACGATCGCTGCCAAGCCTGGGACGTCGCGTTTGAGCATCGCGTTTTCTAGCGCAGCACGCAAAAAATGACTGATTTGCGCTGCGGCAGTGCGGCGCTCCTCGTCGAGCGCTCGATATTGCAACAGCGCCAACAAAACGACCAAACACAGCGCTGCCGCCGCAGCGATGACCAACGTTTGCAGCAGCAGCCGAACTTTGAGCGAACGCACCGGCATGCGGTGATATTATGCCTGATCAGGCAACGTCAGGCGACGCAGGCAGAGCCTGAGCTGCTTTTGCTGACTTGTTCTAGCCGTTGCTTGAGCACCTCGGGAGTCAATCGAGGTGCCTGCCACAGCATTGCAATATGATCGCGCAGCGTCTCCGTCCACGCCCAGGTCAGCGCGGCCAACGCCGGATAGAATGGCGCTTCGGCGCGCTCAGCGATGCGTTGCGCAAAGCGCTGGATCCACGACAAAAGATACACCTCCAGCGCTTCTCCCCATTCTTGCCAGGCCGCTTGTTCTGTTTGCCAGGAGGGAAAAGATTGTCGCGCCAACACCGCGGTAAATTGCAACTGCGCGGCCAGGTGGTCTTCGCTCATCCGCCGCCACGAAAGCGCCGACCAACCATGCTGGCGATAGAGGCGCCGCAGGTCGAACATTGCGTTCTGAAACAGCAGTCCATCTTCGTCCAGATGGGCGCTGGCGTGTGGGTTGGCCCGGAAGCGATTGTTGAGGTAAATACTGGCGAAATCGCTCGCTAGCGTGGTGGCCAACGACTCGTTCCAATCGGTGGACAGCCACTTCAACGCTTCGCGCATGCTGTCCCAAGCGGCGGCATGCTCGGCGCGAGCAGGCAGCAATCCCAACCCCTCCGGGAAGCCCGTCTCCCGCAACGCCCGCCACGTACTGGCATCGAGCTCGGCGGCATGAAGCCGCGCGAGCATCAGCGCATCGTCCGCGACGGCCGCACAAAAGGCTATGCGTACTTTCTCCATGCCTGCCTCACTTTCCGATCACTGCACTCAGGCGTCGACGCGACCTTTGGGATGCGGGATGAACACGATCGACGGGTTGGTCAGATCAGGATTGGCCATTCCCTTGACCTGCCGCACGGGCATTTCCCCTTTGAGGTTCGCTGCGGTTTGCCATGTGCCCGCTCGCAACTGGTCGATTGGTCCGATGTCCAGCACCCGCATCATGCACGCCATTACGCAGTAGGGCTTGCGGCCGGCTTCGAGCTCGTCGATGCACATATTGCATTTCTTAACAACTTGCTCAACCGGGTCCCATTGCGGAGCGCCGAACGGACAGGCGGCTTCACAACGGCGGCAGCCGATGCACAAGGACGAGTCGATGTCCACCACACCGTTGTCAGGACGCTTCCAGATCGCGCCGGTAGGACAAGTGGGTAAGCATGCCGGTTCGGCGCAATGGTTGCAACTCATATTGACCATGTACGCAAACACGTTAGGGAATTTGCCCCCCTCGTGGTACATGACGCGACGAAAGCGAGGTCCGGCGCGTAAGCCATTTTTGTCCTTGCACGCGATCTCGCAAGCCCGACAGCCGATGCAGTCCATGTTGTTGTGAATGAAGCCAAGCTGCACCTGAGGTTTCACCGGCCGGTAGGTTTGGGTCACCTTTCGTTCCAGCGCCGCTTGCACCTTGTCTTTGTCCAATTTCTTGTTCATCGTTCGAACTCCATCTGGCGGACGTGCCGATCAATAGTTGCGCTTATAGATCGATGCCCGTGCTGTGGCGACCATGTCCCACCCCGGGCGGTGCTCGAGCTTGGTCTTACGCACATTGACCAACAGGGTGTTGTACAAGAACGCTCCTGCCGGTGACGGTTCGTCGAGGGTGAGCATGTCGGGGTTACCGGCGCGGTCGATGCCGTTTTCGTCCAGATCCAGCCACGCCCCCTCGTACAGCACCACTACTCCCGGCATGCAGCGTTCGGTGACATACACCGGCACCACACACCGGCCGCGGTCGTTGAACACCTCGACGATGTCGCCGGTCTTGATGCCCAAACGCCTGGCGTCATCGGCGTTCATCGTCAGCTCTTGTTGATAAGTTTCACGCAACCACGCGATGTTGTGGAAAATCGAGTGCGTGCGCCAGCGCGGATGCGGTGTGACCATGTGGAAGGGGTACTCCTTCGCTTTGGGATGCCCCAACCATTCGACCGGTTCGATCCATTTGGGAATCGCTGGGATCGGGTGACCCCACGCAGTCTTGGTCCAATCCTTAACCTGTGCCCACGTGGTCGAAAAGATTTCGATCTTGCCCGAGGGGGTCGGAAACGGAACCCCTTTTTCGATCTGATCCTGAAATGCGACGTGCGGACGGGGCAAAACGAATTTATAAATGCCGTGTTTTTTGAACTCTTCCCACGACATCGTGACCCCTTGCTTGCCCATTACCCATTTTTCCCAAAAAGCCTTAAGGTACGCCTCGTCGACGGGATCGGGGTTGTTCCAATAGGAGCGATCGGCTTTGGGGTTGTAGCGTTTGCCAAAGTTGGGCACGCTGGGGTCGATTTGTTCGATGCGGTAGGCCAGCTCGGTGAAGACTTGAAAGTCGGTTTTGCTTTCCCCGAGCGGTTCGATCACCTTCGGGCGGTGGATGTAGTAGTGCCCCTTATACCATGGCAGCGCGATGTCATGGCGTTCGAAGTGTGTGGCGATCGGCAACAAGACATCCGCGTACAAGCCCGAGGGGGTGATGGTGGAATCCATGCACACTACGAGCTCGAGCTTTTCCATCGCCTTGATCTGTTTGTTGATGTTGGTGAGCTGATTGAACCAGTTCGAGCCCTGCCAAAAGATCGCCTTAATGTTTGGGATCACCCCGTCCCAATGGTCGTCGCGCGGCCACAAGCCGATTTCTTCGCGCTTGACGTTGGGGTAGTTGAGCACGCAATGCGCCCAACGGTCCGACTTGATCGACGCAAACCAGATGTTGGCGTATTCATCGTAGGGGTAGGCGACGGCCATCGCCTTCCAGCCTTTGCCCACTCCTTCGGAGCTCCCTCCCAATACCCCGATGTTACCGGTCATCGCCTGCAACGCCGCAGCCATGCGGTTATACTGCTCGCCGTAAGCGGCGCGTCCCGGAGCCCAGGACGCTTTGAGCGCGGCGGGCTTGGTCGTGGCATACAAATGGGCGAGTTTGACGATGTCCTCGGCTGGAACGCCGCAGATCTTGGAGGCCCACTCCGGCGTTTTGGGCACGCCGTCGAAAGTACCCATGATGTAGTCTTTGAAGCTTTCTTGCCCTTTGGCCCAGTCGGGCATCGTTCCTGGGTCCATGCCCTGGCAGAAGCGGTTGATGAAGTTCTGGTCCTGCAGGTTGTTGGCGAAGATGTAATAAGCCATCCCGGCCATCATCGCCGCATCGGTCCCCGGGCGAATCGGGATCCACCAAGCATCGTAGGCGGCGGCAGCGTCGGTGTATTGCGGGTCGACGAGCACGAACTTGCACCCCTGCGCTTTTGCCAGGCGCATGTAGTAGAAGGTGTTGCCGCCGTGGAAGGTATAGGCGGGGTTCCAACCCCACATGATGATGAGCTTGGAATAGGCGAACGCGTCGTCTTCGTTGCCGTCCTCGATCGTGCCGAAGGTGATGCGGCTCGAGGTGGTGGTGCCTTGGTACGACGGCACCGACCAGGAGCTGGTGCGACAGCCGAACATGCCGAGGAAACGACCCAGCAGGCCCTCGATTTGGTCGGATTTGTGCAGTACCCCGTACGAGGCACCGGCGTAGGACTGATCGAGAATCGCAGTGGGACCGTATTTTTGCTTGATCTCCACCATCTTGCGGGCGATGAAATCGAGCGCCTCGTCCCAGCTGACGCGCTTGAACTTGCCCTCGCCGCGTTTGCCGACGCGCATCATCGGATACAGCAAGCGCTCCTGCGAATACAAGCGCAACCGGTACGAGCGACCGCGCAAACAGGCGCGCAGCTGTGGTTCTTCGAACGTGTCCTTGCCGAAAAAGCCATTGGCTTGAAATCGCCCGTCGTCAGTGGAAAGGCGCACGATCACATCGCCCTTCTTATGGGCAACCAACACGTGCCGCGACCCACAGTTGTGCGCGCAGCTGGTGACCACGGTAGTCAGCTGGTCGTCGGTGTAGTACGGTTCATAGGCGTGCGCATGGGCTTGTTGAGAGGCAACAAGAGGCAGTCCCGGAATTGCCGCTGAAGCCGCTAATGTTGCGCTCGTTTTGAGGAAGCTTCGCCGGTTGGGATTGATCAACTCATTCTCTCTCATTGCTTTTGACCTCCAGCCTTTTGATTGCTTGCGGCGGTGGGTTTGGCTTGCGCACTCACTGCGGAGGGGAGAAAGCGCGCCTGCGATTGCGTCGGGCGATCCTTGGCCCATTCCGGTATCTCTTCAGGCATCCCCTCCCACGGGTTGCGCGGGTAAGGATAGGAGATGCGATACCACGCTCGCCCGCCGTGGCAGCCGTAGCACGTGTCAGCGTTTTCCCGCCCTTCTTTTTCGATCGCGTCTTTGTTGAGGTACGTGACGTTATGGCGGGTGGTGCGGATCGTTTCGTGGCAGATCATGCAGTTGTTCCCCATTGCTGCGGCCATTTCGTACCATGGTCCGGGCAGACCCATGAGTTCCGCTGCGAATTGGCCGTGACAGCGCAGACACGTCGTTTCTGGATTAACGGTCTTGCGCAAGGTGAAATCTTTGCTCTCTAACCCTACGGCGTTGGCGTGCGAGGACAGATTCTCGTCACGAGGATCATGGCCGAGGTGGCAGAAGTTGCATTGCAAGTTCATCAGCCGCTTGGCCAGCGGCGATTGCAGATGGCGATAGTGGAACGTTTCCTGCTTGCCTTCATAGACCGACAAGGTGCTTTGATACCACGCCAAAGCATCCGAAGCCTTGACACCCCCCGGCGATTGCGCGCGAGGTTTTTCGATCATGATCTCCTGATGGCATTGCAAGCAGTCCTCATTGCGTGCGCTGAGCATTTTGTCGCGAGTGTGCCATTCGCTGTATGTGTCGCGCAAATACTTACCCGCGGTGTCTGCGGCGTCGGGGTTTTTGCTGTGCCAGCCACGAATGTCGTAGTAGCTGGTCATACCGGGGCGAGAAAACGGGGTGTACCAACCGCGCTGATCCCGCTGCAAGGCTTTGAGGCTCTCCGGTACCGGCTTAGTGACACCCGTGAAAAATTCTTTATTGCGCGCCTGCTCAGGCAGCGGAGCCGTCTGAACTGGGGCGTACTGGGGCCGTCGGTCGGGCTGTGTTCCGGCGACGAACGGCTCCTTGCTCCATGTCGAGCTTATGGCTGCAGCGCTGAGTGTCAATCCTAAAAATAAGTTAATCGCTATACGCAGAGAAATGCTTTGCTTTGGCATAGCATTCATCCTGAAGTTAAGAAGGAAATAAGGCCCGCTCTGGGGCGGGCCTCAAAAAAGTCAGCGCCTGCCGGACATGCCACCCATGCCGGACATGCCACCCATGCCGGACATGCCACCCATGCCGGA
>FWPV01012744.1_pt1 | contig 12883 bp, 13 predicted proteins | sample 2228371 | NCBI WGS metagenome assembly FWPV01 (sample SAMEA103939776, study PRJEB20133) | metagenome | reverse complement strand
CCGCGCCAGGCGCCCCCCCGGGGGGGGGGGGGGGGGGCGTCGGCGGAGCGGGCGTGGGCGGCGGGGGCCGCACATTCGGGTTGCCGCCCCCGACCACGGCCGCGTCCACCAGGCGGTCCGGGATGAAATCAATCACGGGCAGGTTGGCCAGGGGATCGCGCGGTGACAGAAACGCCGGGCCAACAAACAGGATCACCAGCAGAAGGAGGTGAATGCCTGCCGAGGCGAGGAAGCATTTTTGTTGGAGCCGGCGGTTCATTCGGGCCTCAGCGCGGTTGGGTCCGCAACGAATAGCGGGTGATGCCGTTGCGCTGGCAACGGTCAATGATCGCGTACAAATCTTTGTTAAAGCCCATCTCGTCTGCTCGAATATAGACGACCAGGTTGGGATTGTATTTGAAATCCTGCACCAACTGGCGTTCGATGGCATCGAGGCTCATCCGCTGCCGGTTCAGCAGGTAAGCGCCGTCGCGGGTGATTTCAACCGTCCGCACGTCCTGAGCGGTGACCGGTTTGTCGGGAATGCCGCCCCGGGGCAGGCGCAGATTGATGCTTTGCTCCAGGAGGGGGGTGGTGATGATGAAGATAATCAGCAGCACAAACGCCAGGTCCAGCAGCGGCGTGATATTGATCTCGCTGAGGGTGACCAGGGAACTGCGTTGGGAAAAACGGCGCACGGCGAAGCCTTCCCGAGACTTAGTCTTCGAGATACTCGGTCTCCATCTTGGAAACCAGGTCCTGCGCAAAGTTGTCCAGCTCGACCGTCAGGACGCGCAGATTATGCACCAGCCAGTTGTAACCGAACATCGAGGGGATCGCCACCAGCAGGCCCGCGACCGTCGTGATGAGCGCGGCGGCCACGCCCGGGGCCATGGCCGAGAGGGTGGCGCTGCCCTGCTGGGCCACGTGGCCAAAGGTGCTCATGACCCCCCAAACCGTCCCCAGCAATCCCAGGAACGGCGCCCCGCTCACCGCAATCGCCAGCAGAATCAAGCCGGATTCCAGTTTCAACGATTCCTGGGCCACCGCATTCTCCAAAGTCCGCTTCACGTGTTCCATGGCTTTGAGGGAAAGGCGGGTCTTCCGGCCGTTCGTCTCCGGATTGCGCAGCCGGGTGTCCAGCTCGAGGCTGCCGGCCTGGTACACCATGAAGAGCGGGCAACCCTCCGCCTGCACCCGCCGGTCGAACACGTCCAGCACATGCTTTTGCGTGCGGTATTCGGCGGTGAAATACAGGTTGAGTTTCTTGGCGCGCCGCATCTGCAACGCCTTGGCGATCATGACCGACCACGCGAGGATCGAAAACATCAACAAACAGACGATGATCGCCTTGGCCTCGGGGGTCGCCTGACCCCAGATGTAAAGCAATTCCGCCTGTTTGGCTGTGGCTGCGGCAAAAAATGGCGCGTTCATTCCGACACGATCTCTCTCCGACTCCGCATACTTGGTCGTGAGGAATAGAAGCGCCCAAGCGGGACCGACATCAAAAAAACAAACTCTAAATTAGAGTAATTTCGATCTGTATCTAACAGCGTTCTCAAGAAATGCAACAAGTTTTTGCTCGAAAAATAGAAAACACGCTTCCGCCTTGTCGAGGTCTTTCAGCCCCCCGGGGAAAGCCACGGCCGGCGCCTCGGGCGGCTGGTCAGGCCGTCCGGAGGCAACCCCGCGGCGCGGGAGCCCTTTTTGCCAGGGCAGCGCCCGGGGATCCCCCCTCCTCAGCCCGCGACCAGGAACAGCAACAGGACGGCCGACAGCCCCAGGCGGTACCAGCCGAACAGAACAAACGTGTGGGTCTGCACATAGCGCAGGAGCCATTTCACCGCAATAAACGACACGGCGGCCGCGGCCACAAACCCCAGGCCGACCATCGGCCAGAACTCGGGAGGCGCCGCCGAAGCCTGCTGCACGGTTTTCAAAATCTTCAGTCCCCCGGCGGCCAGCATGGTGGGAATGCCCACCAGGAAGGTGAATTCGGTCGCCGCCACGCGATTCAGTCCGAACAGGAGCGCCAACAGGATGGTGGCGCCGGAGCGGGAAGTGCCGGGAAAGACCGCCGCCAGGAGCTGGCCGGCTCCCACCGCCAGCACGATGGGCCAGGTGATTTCGTCGAGCAACCGGCGGCCTTTGAGGCGGTGTTCGACCACTAGGAACAGCACTCCGCCCACCGCCAGCGCCACGGCCACCGGGAGAAGGTGTTCCGGCAGCGTGAAGTCGTTCTTTTCCAGCAGGACCCCGCCGACACCGGTCAGGGCAAAGGCCGCCAGAATCTTAAGCAGATAATCGCGGGTGGCAGGGGTCCGCCACTCAAACACAAACTGGCGGAGCCGGTGGGGAAACAGGGGCAGCACTGCCAGCACTGCCCCGGACTGGATCACCACGTTGAACAGGTCCTTCAGCGGGCCGGCTTGCACCAGCCAGTGCGAGCGCGGCAGCACTTGCGTCAGCTCGAACACCTTCTCCGCGATGATCAGGTGGCCGGTCGAGGAAATCGGGATGAACTCGGTAATCCCTTCAATGATCCCGAGCAACAAGACCGTTATCCACAGCGGCATGCGGGTAGAGACAAAAAAATGCCCGAACATGCAAGCCGCAAAGCGAAACGGGCCAGCTTTCCTGAACCGGTCCGGTGCCCCCTCCTGCCTCGGAACGGAACTGGATTGCCGACAGATACTCCTTGCCAACCCGCAGCCTGCTGACCATAACTGAAAGCCTGCTATGAAACTAAGTTTTGCCACGATCGCGCTTACGGCCATGCTTGCCACCGTTCCGCCTGTCGCCAGCCCCGGCGCCGAACCCTCCGTTCGGCTGATCACCCTGGACCCCGGCCATTTCCACGCGGGCCTGGTGCAGAAGTTTATGTACCCGCAGGTCAGCCCCGTGGTTTATGTCTATGCGCCGGGCGGCCCCGAACTGGAGGACCATCTCAACCGGGTGCAAAGCTTCAACACTCGCGCCGAAAACCCCACCCGGTGGGAGGAGAAGGTTTACACGGGGAAGGACTTCCTTGACCGCATGCTGCGGGAGCGCCGGGGCAACGTGGTGGTGATCTCCGGCAACAACGCCCGGAAAACCGAATACATCTACAAGTCCATCAACGGCGGCTTCAATGTCCTGGCCGACAAACCCATGGCCATAGACCCCAAGGGTTTCAACCTGTTGCGCAAGGCGTTCGAGCGCGCGGACAAGAAGCAGGTGCTCCTCTACGACATCATGACCGAGCGGTATGAAATCAACTCGATGCTGCAGCGGGAGCTGGCCCAAATGCCGGAATTGTTTGGCACCTTCGAGACCGGCAGCCTGGCGGAACCCGCCGTTGAAATGGAAAGCGTCCATCACTTCTTCAAGGAAGTCGCCGGCAAGCCCCTGGTTCGCCCCCCCTGGTTCTATGATGTCCGGCAGCAAGGGGAGGCCGTGACCGACGTGGCGACGCACTTGGTGGACCTGGTCCAGTGGGGGTGCTTTCCCAACTTGGTCCTGGATTGGAAGCGCGACATCAAGGTGCTGGATGCCAACCGCTGGCCCACCCGTCTCACCCGCGAGCAGTTCAAACGCTCGACCGGGCTGGATGATTTTCCGTCTTACCTCAAGCGCGACGTCGGCGCCGACGGCCTGCTTCAAGTTTATCAAAACGGCGACATCACTTTCGCCCTGCGCGGCATTCATGCCAAAGTGCGGGTGCGGTGGAATTTCGAGGCGCCCGCAGGCACCAAAGACACCCACTCGGCACTCATGCGCGGCACCAAGGCCAACCTCGTGATCCTCCAGGGCCCCGAACAGCAATACCAACCGGTCCTTTACGTCGAGAACAAATCCGGCGCCCCCGCCGGGCAGTTCGAACGGGTGCTGCGCGCGGCGGTGACCAAGCTCTGCGCCACCTGGCCCGGCCTCGACGTCAAGCCCGCCGGGAACCGCTGGGAAATTGTCGTCCCCGCCCAATACCACACCGGACACGAAGCCCATTTTGGCGAAGTGACGCAAAAATTTCTGCAGTATCTCGAGCAGAAGCGGCTGCCGGAGTGGGAAGTGCCCAACATGATCGCCAAGTACTACACCACGAGCGAAGCCTACCGCATCGCCCACGCCAAACAGCGCAAACGTTGATTCGCAGTTCTTGAAAACAGGGCGTCAGAACGTATGCTGCCCGGTGTGAAAGCCAACCTGGCCCTGCCGGTGGCGCTGATGATTGTCTTCGCGCTCTCGCGCGTGCCGGGCATGCTCCCGGAGAACTTCAGCGCCGCCTATGCCATTGCCTTTTGCGCCGGAGTCTATTTTTCCGGCGGGATGGCGTGGTGGCTGCCGCTGGGCACCCTGTTGCTGACGGACCTGGGACTGAATTGCTACTATTATTTCTACCTGGGCTACCATGTCTTTGATCTCCCGGTGCTCAAGTACCAGTTGTTCAATTACGCCGCCTACGTCTTCCTCATTTGGTTCGGCCGGCGCCACAAGCCGCAATCCTCCTTTTTGTCCCTGCTGGGGGGCGGCATCCTCGGCGCGCTGGTCTTTTATCTGCTGACCAACACGGCTTCATGGTTTTTCAATCCCTTTGGCAATCCGGAATACACCAAGGACCTGCTCGGCTGGCTCACGGCGCTGACCAAAGGCACGGCCGGATGGCCTCAGACCTGGGAGTTTTTCCGCAACACCCTGCTCAGTGGCGGGTTGTTCACCGGCCTGTTTGTCGGCGCCATGAAGCTCACCGAGGCGGCCGAATCCGCCCGTGAAAAGGAACCGGCGGAGGAGCCGGCCGAGGCCGGGGAGGAAGAGGCCGCCCCGGAAGAGGGCAAGGCGTGAGCCAACCCCGTGGCGAGGCGGATTTTCGAGTGGGGGTCATTTCGGACACCCACAATTTCCTGGACTCGCGCGTGCTGAAACTGTTTGCGGGAGTGGACCACATCCTTCACGCGGGCGACATCGGACTGCCGCGCATTCTCCACCAGCTCGAGCAACTGGCGCCGGTCACGGCCGTCATGGGAAACACCGACGATCCCGCCTTTCGCTACCCGCATACCGAAGTGGTTGAACTCAATCGGCTGAGGTTTCTCATCCACCACATTGTCAACCCGCATTACCTGACGGAAACCGTCAGACGCTGGATGGACCGAGAACGTCCCAACGTCGTGGTATTCGGCCATACCCACAAGCCGTTCAACGAGACCCTCGAGGGGGTCCTCTTCTTCAACCCCGGCTACGCCGGCAAACCGCGGTTTGGCATGCCTCGCAGCGTCGCCATGCTTCACCTCTCGGGCGAAAAAATCCGCCCCGAGTTCCTGCCCCTGCCCGAGTCGGAAGGCGCCGGGCTTCGCCCGTGAGCTGGCTTTTGTTCTGTGGCGGGGCGCTACTCCGCCATGGCGTCCAGATCGCCCAAGGGACGTTTGAACGTCGCTGCAGCCGGCTTGGCCACCAGTGCCTCGGCGGTGGGCTTCACACTTTTGGAGGCTGCCGCCACCGGCAGGGCCACGACAAACAGCGCGCTGCCAACGATGGTGGAAGCCAGGCACAACGGCCGCACAACCACGGCATCCGCCGCCACCGCCAGCGGTCCGGGAGTCTTGTCCGCCGCGGCGGCGCGGGGCGCACCCGCTCCGGCCAACGCCAGGGCGCAAACCAATGCCAGACATTTCGTTTTCATTGCCCGGCTATTCAGCCTCAAGCGGTCGCTGCTGTCGAACTATTTCCACGAGCCGGTTTCGCGCGCTTGCGCCCCCTCCCGGCCAATGCCACCCTCCCAGGCAATGAACATTCACCACCTCGAATTGTTCTATTACGTCGCGCGCCACGGCGGCATCAGCGAAGCCGTTCGCAACATTCCCTACGGCATCCAGCAGCCGGCGGTCAGCGGCCAGGTGGCCCAGCTTGAGGAATACCTGGGGGTCGTGCTCTTTCAGCGCCGCCCCTTCGCGCTCACCCCCGCCGGCGAAAAGCTTTATCGCTTCATCGAACCTTTTTTCTCCAACGTCCAAAACGTCGCCGCCGAATTGCAGGGCGGGAAAGCCCGCCAGGCCCGGATCGGCGCTTCCACCATCATCCTGCGGGACCACCTGCCCGAGTTTTTCAGGAAAATGCGGAACCGTTTTCCCAATTTGAAGATCACCTTGCGGGAGGGATACCAGATGGAGCTGGAGGCTTTGCTGTTGAAAGGGGAAATTGACCTGGCACTGACCGTTATCGAAAAGAAATCCCCGCCGGGCATCCATTCTCTCTCGCTGGTCAGCCTGCCCCTGGCCTTGCTGGTCAACGAGGCCGCCGGCCTGACCGCTCCCGGCCAGCTCTGGAGCCGGGACCGCATCCAGGAGCCGCTGATCTGCCTCCCCGCCCATGAAGCCATCAGCCGCCATTTCCAACAGGGCCTCAGCCGGCTGGGGGTGGACTGGTTCCCCGGCATGGAGGTCAGCTCGATTGACCTCATCGAGACTTACGTGGCCGGCGGATTCGGAATCGGCGTGTCGGTCCAGGTGCCCAAGGCCGCAGTGCCTGACGGTGTCCGTGTCATCCCTCTGCCGCCCGCGGAATTCGAACCGATCAGCGTCGGGGCCCTCTGGCGGGGCAAGGCCTCGCCGGTCATGCAGGCGCTGCTGGAGGAGCTGCAGGCCGGCGCCAAACGCCTGACGGACCCGGCCAGTTAAACGAAGGCTCACTCCGGACTTTTGCCAGCGGTGGCGGACGGTTAATCTCCGCCCGTGATTCAATGGCTCCAATCGTGGGATGTGGCGGCGTTCCGGTTTATCAACCAGGGACTGGTCCATCCCTGGCTTGACCAGCTCATGCCCTGGCTGAGCGGTAACCAGCTTTTCTATCCCCTGCTGGGGTTGCTGGCCATCTGGCTGGTGTGGAAAGGCGGCAGCCGGGGCCTCGTTTGCGTTGCCATGCTTGCGCTGATTGTGGCGCTCGGAGACGGCTTGGTGTGCCGCACGCTCAAAGAGGCCATCGGCCGTGAACGCCCCTTCCTGGTCCTGCCCGACGTCCGCTGTCTGGTCGGCAAAGGGGGGTCCGGCAGCTTTCCCTCTTCGCATGCAGCCAATTGGTTTGCCGGCGCCATGATTGCCTTCCTCTACTTCCGAAAAAGCGCCTGGTTGACCTTGCCGCTGGGCGCCCTGGTTGCCCTGTCCCGCGTCTATAACGGCGTTCATTACCCTTCGGACGTTCTAGGCGGCGCCGTCCTCGGCGCCGGTTACGCCGCTGCCGGCATCTGGGCCTTGGACGCCCTCTGGCGCTGGGCGGGCGCCCGATGGTTCCCCCTCTGGTGGCGGAAACTGCCCAGCCTGGCCAATCCGCCGGCCAGGCTGGCGGAGGAGGAGTCCGAGGAACCGGTGTTTGCCCCGCGCTCGGGCGCTTTGGGCGCGCCCGTTCCGCAAACGAGCGTGGACGCGCATTGGCTGCGCCTCGGTTTCCTCCTCATTGTCGTGCTGTTGGCCGCCCGTTGGTGCTACATCGCCAGCGACACCATCCAGCTCTCGGAAGATGAAGCCTACCAATGGGTCTGGTCCAAGCACCTCGCCCTGTCGTATTACAGCAAACCCCCGCTGATTGCCTATACGCAGTTCCTTGGCACCTCGCTTTGGGGCGACCGCGAATTCGGCGTCCGCTTTTTCGCTCCCCTCATCACCGCCTTGCTCAGTGCGTTGATGCTGCGCTTTTTCGCCCGCGAGGTGAACGCCCGCGCCGGCGTTTTCCTCCTGCTCATCATGACCGCCACCCCCATGATCGCCGTCGGCTCCGTCCTCATGACGGTGGACCCGCTGTCGGTCCTGTTCTGGACGGCGGCCATGCTGGCGGGCTGGCGGGCCGTGGGTGAGACGGGAACCAGCCGGGATTGGGCGTGGGTCGGATTATGGATGGGCCTGGGTTTTCTCAGCAAATACACCGCCCTTTTTCAATGGCTCTGTTGGGCTGTGTTCTTCGTGCTCTGGGCCCCCGCCCGGCGGCATTTGCGCCGGCCGGGGCCCTGGCTGGCGCTGCTGATCAATCTGCTGCTGACCATCCCCGTGCTGGTTTGGAATTATCAGCACGGGTGGATCACGGTGACGCACGTGTCGGAAACCGCCGGCGCCGGCCACGAGTGGCATCCCACGCTGCGCTACCTGGGCGACTTCCTCGGGGCCGAGTTCGGGCTGTTAAACCCGGTCTTTTTCACCGCCACGGTCTGGGCTGCATTGGCGATGTGGCGCAAGTCGCGTCATCACGCCCTGCTGGTGTTTTGTTTCAGCATGGGCGCCCCGTTGTTTCTGGTTTACACCCTGCATTCCTTTTACTCGCGGATTCTGCCCAACTGGATCGTCCCCTCGGTCCTGCCCCTGTTTTGCGTGATGGTGATTTATTGGGACACCCGCGCCCGGCTGGGCACCGCTCGCATCAAGCCCTGGCTTATCACCGGCCTGGTGTTCGGCTTTGCCGTGGTGGCCATCCTTCACGACACCAACCTGGTGGCGCGGTTGACCGGGAAGCACCTCCCTATCGCGATGGACCCCTTGCGCCGCGTGCGCGAGTGGGACCAAACGGCCGCGGTCGTGGGCCAGGCCCGGCAGGAGTTGCTGGCCGAAGGCAAACCGGTATTCATCATCGGCAACCACTACGGACTGGTGGGACAGGTCTCGTTTTACCTGCCGGAAGCGCGCGCGGCGGTGAAAACCAACCCCCTGGTCTATTTCCGCCACACCGCCACCCCGCAGAACCAATTCTTCTTCTGGCCGGGCTACAACCTGCGCAAAGGAGAAAACGCCGTCTTTGTCAACGAGCTGGACCGCACCCGGCCGGAACCCGAACTGCCGCCCGCCGAACTTCTGGCCGATTTCGAGTCCGTCACCGAGGCGGGCATCCGCCCCGTCTTTTATCACGGACGCGTGCTCCGCGTGCTCCAGTTCTTTCACTGCCGGGGAGTGCGCTGAAATGTCCCTCTCCTGCACCACGCGCTTCGAGGTGACGGCCTATGATCTGGCGGCCACGCTGGATTCCGGCCAGGTCTTCCGCTGGCGCCCCACCGCCGGCCAATGGGTCGGCGTCGTCGGCGCTCGCTGGGTTGCACTGGCGTCCGAGCCGGGCGCCATCGTGGCCCGCACCGCCGTGCCCTGCGCGAGCTGGGACTGGCTTGCCGACTATCTTCAAATTCAAACCGATCTCGAGGCGGTCCTGCGGGCGTTTCCGGACGACGAGCCCCTCCGCCGCGCGGTGGCGGCGTGTCGCGGCCTGCGGTTGCTTCGCCAGGACCCGTGGGAATGCCTCGCCTCTTTCATTCTCTCCTCGACCAAACAGATCGTCCAGATTCGCCAGATCATTGACCGGCTCTGCCAGCACTTTGGCGAGCCCCTGGCTGTCCCCCCGGGCCACGCGCCCGCCTTTGCTTTTCCTTCTCCAGACCGGCTTGCCCGCACGACGGAAGCCCGGTTGCGCGGCTGCAAAATGGGCTTTCGAGCCCCTTACCTCCTTGCCGCGGCCAGGCGCGTCGCCTCGGGGCAAACGGACCTGGAAGCGCTGCGCCGCCTGCCTCTGGCCGAGGCGCGAAGCCGGCTCATGGAACTGCCCGGCGTGGGACGCAAGATCGCCGATTGCGTTTTACTGTTTGCCTATGGCTTCCCTGAGGCGTTCCCGGTGGACGTCTGGATTCTGAAAGCGCTGCGCGAACTTTATTTTCCACGGCGCCGCGTTTCGCGGGCGGTCCTCCAGCAATTCGCCGCGGCGCATTTCGGCCCGTGGGCGGGTTACGCCCAGCAATACCTTTTTCACTACATCCGCACCTGCGCCGGCCGGACCGGCGGCACCCCGCCAACTCCCGATCCCCGGGATTCCAACCTGACTCTTTATGCCGACCACTCTTGAAGTGCTGTTTACCCCCGCGGACTTTGCCGCCCTGGCGGACTGTGACCTTGGCCAGACGTGCTGTGTCGTCTTCGATGTCCTGCGCGCCACCAGCTCGATGGTCACCGCCCTGGCCCACGGCGCGGAGGCCATCCAGCCCGTCGCCGACATCTCTGAAGCGCTGGCCCTGCGCGCGGCGCACCCCGAAGTGCTGCTGGCCGGCGAACGCAACGGACTGCGCATCACCCGGGCGTTGACTGGCAGCGTGGACTTCGACTTGGGCAACTCGCCGCGCGAGTTCACGCCGGAAAAGGTCCGCGGCAAAACGATTGTGATGACAACCACCAATGGCACCCGCGCCCTCCGGGCTTGCGCGCGGGCGCAGCGAGTGCTGGCCGCTTCCTTTCTTAACCTCGCGGCCACGGCCGACGCGGTGCGCGCCTGCCGCCCCCAAAAACTCCTTCTGGTCTGCAGCGGCACGCTCGAGCAAGCGGCGTACGAGGACGCCCTCGGCGCCGGCGCCCTGTGCGACCTCGTCTGGGCGGACTACGCCGGCGGGATCATCATGGACTCGGCCTTGATGGCCTTGAGGCTTTACCGCCTCGAAAGCGCCAACCTTGAAGCCGCCCTCGCCTCCTCCCGCAACGGCCGCCGTCTCTCGGCCCAGCCCGCCCTGCAACCCGACGTCCCCTTCTGCGCCCAGCGCGACCGCTTCCCCCTGATCGCCAGCCTAAACCTGGAGGGAACGCTTAGAATCGGCACCTGAGGTTTGTTCCCCGGCTTGCGGAATGGAGCCGGTGTCAGCCCGACGCTGGCGTGGGTTTGACTCGCTAACGGCGCGGGGTGCGCTCGATGATCCAGCGGTAGTCAGCGCTGTTGGGGACGCTGAGCCCGCCGAAGCCGGAGAGACGGACGGGCTGTTGAGTTGAGCTCTCGCGCCACTTCTTGATTTCCGAATGGCCGTCCGCGAACGCGAAGCCGCACGCGCCGTTATGATAGCTGGCCGGGAGGTCCGTCCAATAATACGCGTTGGGAGCGAGCAAGGGGTTGTTGAACGCGCAGCCGTCGTTGATGCTGTCGGGGTGCTCATCCACAAACAGCCAGGCCATGGCCGGCGGGGGAGTTATCAACTCGGCCATCTTTTTGGCGTAAAAGAAGGTGCCGTTGAAGAAGTCGGCTTTGTTGCCATCGCCCATGGCCGCGTTCATCGAAATGCTGCGCACGCGCGGACCGGGATTGTACGGGCTTTTTTTCTTGTCCGACGGGCACTTGTAGAGTTTCCAATCGCCTTTGGCGTAAGGGGTCAGTTTGGCGAAACGCGGATCGGTCAAATAGAGGGTGTTGGTGTTGTGCTGGCTGGCGGTCCAATCGAGCCAGCCGGCAATCCATTGTCCGTAGGGATCGTAGTTGGGATTCGGGTTCTGCGCCACATTGCCGTGCGTGTTGCCAACCAGGCCGTCACCGTAATCCTGCGAATACATCACCCACGCAATGGCCAACTGCCGCGAGTTGTTCATGCAGGAAATCCCCTCGGTTTTGGTTTTGGCCTTGCTCAGGGCCGGGAGCAGCATGGCCGCCAGGATGGCGATGATCGCGATGACCACGAGCAGTTCGATGAGGGTGAAGCCGCGCACCCTCCGCGACTGCGGGCCTCGGCCTGCGCCGTATTGTTTAGCGACGAGGAATTTCATAAGGGCTAGCAAGGTTTTTTATCTAACTAAATTTAATACAAGCTCACACGGGCCGTCAACACCATGCCAAAACCCACCCCGGGCTGGGGTGTCATCAAAATGAATGACAACGGCGGCAGGGCGGGCTTAACGCGTCAAGGCGCCCGGCGCCGGCTCGTCTTCCGTGCCCGCGATTGCTTGATCTTTTCGAGCGCGTGCCGCACCCGGTCCAGCTCCTCCCGGGTGCGCTCCAACAAGGGGGAAACGTCCGCCAGAGACCAATTCCGCGCGGTCTGTTCCATTTCGTCGCAGAGGGCGGCCAGGTCCCGCGCCCCCAGGTTGCCGGCGCTGCCTTTAAGCCGGGAAAGCGCGTTGAAGGTCCGGGAGAGCGAGGAGGCATCGTTGTCCGCCACGGCCTTCTCCAGCGTCGCGACATGGGCCGGAGCTTCCTCGAGGAAAAGGTCAATCAGTTCAACGACCGGGTCCGGTTTGCCTGGCATTTGCAGTTGACCCAGCCCGGCGATGACCACGGGATCAATCACGGCATCCAAGGCTCGTTGCAAAGCTCGATCCGCCAAACCGCGATGGAGGGCCGCCTCCAACTCCGGCAACTGCACCGGCTTGTTGATGTAATCATCCATCCCGGCCTCAAGACACTTTTCGCGGTGATCCGCCCGGGTGTTGGCGGTCATGGCGATGATATACACGCGCCGGCGGGCATGCCCGGCTCGCCCCGCCTCCTTTTCCGCCTGCCGAATATGCCAGGTCGCCTCGTACCCGCTCAGCTCAGGCATCTGGCAGTCCATCAGGATAATGTCATAAGGGGTTTTCTTGACAGCCTCGAGCACCGCCGCGCCGTCGGCCACGCCATCAGCCGGAAAGCCGAGTTTTTCCAGTTGCTTCAAGGCAACCTGTTGATTGAGCGGGGAGTCTTCGGCGACCAAAACGCGCACGGGGGCGGGGGTGGAACTTTCCGGATCGTGAGGGGAAGCAGTCATAGGTGGTTAATCATGAATAAAGGTTGAACACTCGACAACCCTGCCACTCCTTGGAGCCTAAAGCGGCTGCGGCCTTCTGTAAAGGAGGGATGAGAGTGCAAACCCGGCGCCTCCAACGCTTGCGGCGAGCCCGGAAGAAAACTCCCGGAGCGGGCAAAGGGGCCTTCCCGACCGCGACGATGAGGCGGCCCCGGCAACGCAGACGCATCCCGCTACCGGCCGGGCGGTGACAGGGCCTGCCGTTTTTGCTCGAGGACGGGCTTTACCGCGGCGAACGCGGCCTCCAACTCCGCCAGGCAGGCGGTCACGGCCTCGGCCTGGCCCTGCCGTGCAAGGTCCTCCGCCTGCGTGGCCAGGGCCCGGAGGCGAGCGGCGCCGACATTGCCGGCGCTGGATTTAAGCGGATGCACCGCGCTTTCA
>FWPV01012743.1_pt1 | contig 12883 bp, 13 predicted proteins | sample 2228371 | NCBI WGS metagenome assembly FWPV01 (sample SAMEA103939776, study PRJEB20133) | metagenome | reverse complement strand
CGCTGGACGAAATCGTCAGCAAGGCCGCGGACATCGGCGGCGCGGTGGGACAGAACCTGCGCGACACCCTGGACTGGCTGCCGCGGGCGAAGGAGCTGCTGACCATCAAATGCGATGTGCCGCTGCCGGTGCGGATCGGCGATCTGGCGCCGCAGCCGCAGGACAAGGCGAAACTTGCCGAGTTGTTCGATCGTTTCGAGTTCAGGACCTGGCGGCGCGAACTCGACGGCGGTGAAACTGCCGCGGCAGCTCCGGTTGCCGCAGCCGATGATCCGCCGCCGCGCGCGCAGCACCCGCGCGACTACGAAACCGTGCTGACCGCGGATGCACTCGAGGACTGGGTCCGCCGCATTGAAGCCGCCGGGCTGACTGCAGTGGACACCGAGACCACGAGCCTGGATCCGATGCAGGCCGAGCTGGTGGGCATTTCGCTGAGCACGGAACCGGGACGCGCGGCCTATATCCCGGTCGCCCATGCCTACGCCGGCGCACCGGCGCAGCTGTCGCGGGACGAGGTGCTGGCCAAACTGAAACCTTGGCTGGAGAATCCGCAGCGCGCAAAACTCGGCCAGCATTTCAAATACGACATGCATGTGTTCGCCAACCACGGCGTGCAGGTGGCCGGGGTGGCGCATGACACGCTGCTCGAATCCTATGTTCTCGAAAGCCATCAGCGGCATGACATGGATTCTTTGGCGCAGAGAATTTTATCAATAAAAACAATAAGTTATGATGAAGTTACGGGCACCGGGGCGAAACGCATCGGCTTCGAGCAGGTCGCGGTCGAGCGCGCCGCCGAATACGCGGCGGAGGATGCCGACATCACGCTGCAGCTGCATCGCGCACTGCACCCGCGCATTGCCGAAGACGACAGGCTCAGCCACATCTACGCCGACATCGAAATGCCGGCGATGCAGGTGCTGTATGCGATGGAATGCAACGGCGTGCTGCTGGACGTGAAGCTGCTTGGCGAACTGTCCGCGGAATTCGGCGAGAAAATGCTCGACATCGAGAAACGCGCGCATGAGCAGGCCGGACAGCCTTTCAACCTGAGCTCGCCCAAACAGATCCAGGAAGTGCTGTTCGACAGGCAGGGCCTGAAGCCGGTCAAGAAAACGCCGGGCGGCGCGCCGTCCACCGACGAGGAATCCCTGGCCGAGCTCGCGCTGGACCACCCGCTGCCGAAACTGATCCTCGAATACCGCGGGCTGGCGAAGCTGAAGTCGACCTATACCGACAAGCTGCCGGGCATGGTCAACCGCAGGACCGGGCGCGTGCACACCAGCTACGGTCAGGCCACCGCGGTCACCGGCCGGCTGGCGAGCAGCGATCCCAACCTGCAGAACATTCCGATACGTACCGCGGAAGGCCGGCGCATCCGCGAGGCTTTCATCGCGCCGCCCGGTTCGCAGATCGTCTCGGCCGACTATTCGCAGATCGAGCTGCGCATCATGGCGCACATCTCCGGGGACGAGAGCCTGCTCAAGGCTTTCGCCGCCGGCGAGGACATCCACCGCGCAACCGCGGCGGAGATCTTCGGCGTTGACCTCGCCGCCGTCGACAGCGAGCAGCGGCGCTACGCCAAGGTCATCAACTTCGGCCTGATCTACGGCATGTCGGCTTTCGGCCTCGCTCGCCAGCTCGGCATCGAGCGCGCCGCCGCGCAGCAGTACATGGACCGCTATTTCCAGCGCTATCCCGGCGTCGCCGAGTACATGCGTGTGACCCGCGAGCAGGCACGCGAGCGCGGCTATGTCGAGACCGTGTTCGGCCGCCGCCTGTGGCTGCCGGAAATCCGCGCCAGCAATGCCAATCGCCGCCAGGGCGCCGAGCGCGCGGCGATCAATGCGCCGATGCAGGGCACTGCCGCCGACCTGATCAAGCTGGCGATGATCGCCGTGCAGCATTGGCTGGGCGAGGAGAAACTCGAATCCCGGCTGATCATGCAGGTGCACGATGAACTGGTGCTCGAGGTGCCGGAGTCCGAGCTTGCGACAGTCAAGTCCGGATTGACGCGGCTGATGGGCGGCGTCGCCAAGCTCGCGGTGCCGCTGCTGGTCGAGGTCGGCGCCGGACCGAACTGGGATCGCGCGCACTAAAGGGTTGCCATGCTGATCGGATACGGATCGCAGGCCGGACATGCGGATTGCTAAATCCGTCATACCCGGCGTGCTGTGGCCGGTGGTGCCCGACGCCCGGGCCGCCCGCCTGCTTGCACTGTTGTGGCAGTTCGACCGGAGCGAACGCTGGCCGGCGGAGGAATTACTCGATCACCAGCTCAGGCAGCTGTCGCTGATTCTGGATCACGCCCAGCGACATGTGCCCTTTTACCGGGAAAGGCTGGGTAACGCCGGCTGGTCTGCCGGCCAGAGACTGACTCTCGAACACTTGCGCAGAATACCGCCGCTGACCCGGCGCGATCTGCAGGACGGCGAGATTTCGCTGCGCAGTACCGTGGTGCCGCAACAGCTCGGCAACGTTCAGGAGAGCCGCAGTTCAGGGTCGACCGGGCAGCCGGTGCTGGTCCTGCGGACCGCGCTTGACGGATTGCTGTGGCAGGCCAACACCTTGCGCGACCATCAGTGGCATGGCCGTGACCTGTCGCTCAAGCTGGCTGCGATTCGTGCGGTCGCGGCCGGGATTGCCGATGCGCCGCAGGGCGCCATGACCGCAGGCTGGGGGCCCGCCTCGGAAGCCCTGTGTGACACCGGACCTGCGGCCTTGCTGAGCCTGGGTGCGCATATCGACACGCAGGCGGCCTGGATCAGGAAACAGGCGCCCGGATATCTGCTGACCTATCCCAGCAATCTCGCGGCCTTGCTGGACCATTTCGCGGTGACCAAGGAAGAGCTGCCAAGCCTGCGTGCAGTGTTGACCGTTGGCGAAACCGTGCATCCCTGGCTGAGGCAGCAGTGCCGGGAGGTGCTCGGCGTCGACATCGAAGACGTCTACAGCTCCCAGGAGCTGGGCTATATCGCCCTGCAATGTCCCGTGTCCGGGCAGTACCACGTGATGGCCGAAAGCGTGCTGGTGGAAGTGCTGGATGCGGATGACCGGCCCTGCGCGCCGGGCGAGACCGGCAGGCTCGTGATCAGCAGCCTGCACAATCAGGCGATGCCCCTGATCCGCTACGAGATCGGTGACTATGCCACCGTAGGGCAGCCCTGTTCCTGTGGACGCACCCTGCCCACCCTCGAGCGCATTGCCGGTCGCGAGCGCAACATGCTGCGCCTGTCGGGCGGGGGGCTGCGCTGGCCCATCATCGGCCCCTTGCCCTATCGCGATATTGCCCCGGTGCGCCGCTTCCAGATGATCCAGCATTCGCTGGAAGATCTGGAGGTCAGGCTTGTCACCGATCGCGTACTGAGCGCGACCGAGGAATCACGGCTTGCACGGATGATCACGGAATCGCTGGGTCACCCCTTCCGGATCCGCTTCTCCCGTTTCGACACGGCATTGCCGCGGCCTGCCAGCGGCAAGTTCGAGGATTTCGTCTGCGCGATGGCGTAGCGCAATGCCGATGGCATGGATGTTGCTGATTCCCTGCCGTCAATTCCCGGCGATCCGCCGGGCCCGTGTGAACGAAGCAGGGAGAGTCCGCCATGCCAGCCCGCAATATCTTCCGCACCACCTTCATCATGGTGCACGTCGCACTGACAGCGTGCATTTTTGCGCCACAGGCAGGGGCGGCGGAGCCGTCATATCCGACCAAGCCGATACGCCTGATCGTCCCGCTTGGCGCGGGCAGTTCTGCGGACATCATTTCGCGCATTGTCGGCAACGAACTCACCAGGGTTCTCGGCCAGCAGATCGTGGTCGACACGCGGCCGGGTGCCGGCGGCACCATCGGCACCACCCAGGCGGCGCGTGCACAGGCCGACGGCTATACGCTGGTTCTGGGCACCAACGGCACGCTGGCGATCAACGTCGGCCTGTACTCCGACTTGAAATACGATCCGGTCAAGGATTTCATGCCGGTCGCCAGCCTCGGCGCGGTCGTCAATGCCTTGAGCGTGCACCCGTCGAATCCGGCAAAAGGGGTGATGGACCTAGTGGCCCAGGCCAAGGCAAAACCCGGCGTGCTGGGCTACAGTTCCGGTGGATCCGGTACATCGCATCACCTGTCGGGCGAACTGCTGAAGGCGATGACCGGCATCGACATCGTGCATGTGCCCTACCGCGGTGCCGCCGAAGCGGCCGGTTCTGTGATTTCCGGAGAAACGGCGATGACTTTCCAGAACATACCGGTGGTACGCGGCCACATCCAGCAGGGCCGGCTTAAAGGCCTCGGCACCACGGGGCTCCAGCGCTCGGAGTTCCTGCCGGATCTGCCGACGCTGGACGAACAGGGTTTGAAGGGCTACAAGGTCGACGCCTGGTTCGCGTTTTTCGCGCCTGCAGGCACACCGCAGGCAATAGTCACCCGCCTCAACGCCGAACTGCTGCGGATACTGGCTACTCCATCGGTCCGGGCCTCGTTGCAGAAAGCCGGTTTCCAGCAGGTCGACCCCATGAAACCTGCGGAACTCGGCAAGCTGCTGCAGTCCGAAATCGCGCGCTGGGTTCCGATTGTCAGGAAAGCCGGGGCGCAGGCGAACTGACGCGAAGTCTTGGCCCGGCGTGCCGAATACCTTTCTCATGCGGTTGCCGGCGATGCAAGCGGTGACCCCGAATGAGGGCTTTTCCTCCAGGGAAAGCAGGGAGCCAAAGGGGGAGAGACACAACAGCCGCCGGTTGCGGGGCGACCTCAATCACCGGGATGGAGCCGGAGTTCGGTACGGCAACGCTGCAGCCCCTTGGCATGGATTTCAATTACCAGCGTCCTGGCGGCAGGCACGTAGTCGTCAAAGCTGGCGGGAAGCGAGTAGTCCCGGGTTTTGCCATCGCGCAGAGGCACCATTTCCGCCGCAACGATCCGTTTGTCTGCGCCGATCCACTGCAGACGCAGCTGCTCCGCGGCCGGAGCACCGCTGACACGCAACTGGATGATGTCCCCGGTGTGGATCGACAGGGCTGACGGCAAGGGCAGGTAATGGTAGTGCGTGATGACCTCTCCACCGGTGCGGGTCCTGGTGATGGTTGCGCCCTCGACCAGATAGGGGCCGCATTGCAGGGCGTAAGCGCTTTCGCTGACCAGCATTGCGAAAACCGCCAGGGTTGTCAGTCGCCGCATCAGTCCCCCGTCACGAAATAGTCCATGCGCCAGACACCGTCCGCGCCCTTGCTGAACCCGGCCCGGTAACCGGGTCCGATTGTCACGCTTTTGGGCACGCTACGACCGAAGTGCTGCGGGCAGACGTAGTCGCGTACCTCACCTTCGGTCTCCGGCCTGCAGCGGCCGCTGATGGCGCGGGCGAGGGCTTCGAAGAGCCGGGGATTTTTCCGGAACTGTTCCAACGCCTGTTCCCGCGAGGGATCGTCACCGAAGTTGTAGACGAAGGCTTCGCTCATGTGCGGGCGCAAGGCCTCGATGTCCCTGTTCTTTGCGGCGACCCACACGGCGGAGATGACGGATTGCGCGCTGCCGTTGTCCTTTCCGGAGGCCATCAGCGGCATGCCGGCCAGCATTGCGCAAACCGTCAGCACAACGCCGGTGCGTGGCCTGCGGTGAACAGTTGTGGCGGACATCATCGTGATGACAGAGGCGCCAGCAGCGCCACGCTGCTGAGGTGATCGGGCCATTTGGTGTCCTTGAAGGGTTTGAACGAGAGTTTCTGTCTGTCTGCTGTTCGCATGACGGTTTTGGAGTGAAAGCCGTCTATAGGCGTCGGCGCGTCGGCGTCCACGATGCCGACGCGGGCGGAAAGCATGCGGAGATAGGCATCGACCTCGTGCCGCAGCAGGAAGTGACCGCCATCCGTTGGCAGCATCACCTGGCCCAGCAGTGTGCCGATTGGATTTCGTATGCCCTGCCAGATTCCGGAGGCAGGGAACATGCCCCCGGCAGACCACTGGTCAAATGCGGAATCCACCCCGTCACCGGGGGTTTGCGCCAGCAGGCGCCTGAGTTCCCCGTGCCGCTGCCATTCGCGGTTGACGAAGGCGTTGTGGCGGAAGAAGGGTTTGCTGAATACGATGGCGGCTTCCATGTTTTTCCCGGACGCCATGGTTTCGACCATGTGCATGGACCCCGCAAACATGCCGTCGAGGGCTGGCTGGAGATCGCGCTCCGCCGCGGTAAAGGGCTGCAGCAAGTCGGCGATCACGCTGTTGCGTTCCGGGCGCAGCGTCGGGTCATGGTCCAGCATTTCGTCCAGCATTGAAAGATCGCGGGCCAGCGCGCGCAGTGCGGCGTACGCCTGGTGGTGGGTGTTCGCCGAGCGCAGGAGCCGCCGTTGAAACCGGATGTCCGCGGCCAGCATGTCCAGCGCCCCGGATGCTTGTCCAGCAAGCGCCGCCAGACCGGCAGAGGCCCGCAGCATCTCCGAACCCGTCTCGAGCATGCTAAACGGAGAAGGCTGCATCACAACGATTGCATAATCCTGCACCGGCATCATGAACGCCGAGGCCCCATGGAGTTCCACGTAGCGTTCCTGCAGCCACCGGTGCGCCTTCAGCTGCTGTTCGACACGGGCACGCCGGCTTTCGAGCTGTTGCAGGCAGGGACCGTGCTGCCAGTCGCAGAAGCTGTCGCTGCGGATTGAAGCCTTGAGTGCAGGCGCGGGAGGGCCCGGAAGTCCATCGACGGATATTCCGGTGGCGCTGCTGCCAATCAATCCGGGCGTCTGTTGCAGGTAAGCCGTGGCACGCGCCAATTCACCCCGGAAGCGATTGACACCCGCCGCATGCCGCTCGGCCGCTGTCCGGCCCTCGGGCTCGCCGATGCCGACGAGCAGGAAAAATCCGTTGTCCGCCACGGCAGTGTCCTGCGGTTTGGGCGTCCAGTCCGGAACGCCGGGTTCCCGACCGGCATCGAACAGATTGAGCGTGGACCACAGGCCGGCCACCAGCAAAAACCCCGTGCCCGGGTAGCGGAGCCCCTTGATCAGCACAGTCAATACCCCTGAAATCGTTTTTTATTTGTGAATCAGTTTCAGGCACGCGGAGGTTAACAAACAAGCGCGAATTTGCAACAATTTGTATCAGAACGGTGACGGCGCCGGTACGGTTGACTAATATGCGTCGCAATCCGTCAGGGGATCAAACAGGGGAAACTTTGGCAGCAATCAGTGTGGGCCGCGCCTGCGTGGCGGGCATCGTTGCGTTGTTCTGTGCAGCCACCGAAGCTGCGCCGTCCACCGTCCCTGCCTGCACATCGATACCGCAATCAGCGGCCTATCCGGCACCGGTTGAAAAAGTCGCGGCACGGCCGACGCTGCAAAAAAATACTGGATTCAGCCGTCGCTTCACCACCAGGCTCTCGGGCGCCCTGCGCAGCCAGCCGGTGGATTTCGCCGGTCATTACGTCATCACCACCTTCGGATGCGGGTCGGGCTGTCTCTACGGCGGCATCGTCGACGTCAAAACCGGACAGGCCCACGAGCTGCCCTGGGCGCTGTACATCGCGGGCCAGCTCGGTGACTGGGAGTCGGCGCTGAAACATGAGGCCGGCAGCCGCCTGCTGGCGGTACGTGGCGCAATCAATGAGACCGACGAGCCGGCGCAGGAGCGCTACTTCGAATGGACAGGCACTGCGCTCAAACCGATTTGTACACGGCGGCTGGAACTCGATACACGCACGGGCATGGTGCGTTAGCCATCAAAGGGGAGAATGGGGTTGTCTCAAGAAAAGCAGGTTATCGATTGCCCGCAGTGCGGTGGCAAATTGCGGGTGCCGGTCAGTGCACATTTGTTGAAGCTGAGGTGCCCGCATTGCAGTCATGCCTTCGACCATGGAATTCCCGAGGCGGAGATCGTGCAGGAGGCGGTGCGCCCGTCCTCGCCTTCATCGGAGTCCGCCGGGCCGGTGTCGACAGCTAAAGCCCAGGATTCAACCGACATGTTGGATGACGACATGTTCTGGATTTTTCCGTTAGCAGTTATCGGAGGACTCGCACTGGGTGTCTGGCTGGGCGGCACTCCCGGAAAGATGTCGGAGATCGCCAGTGTGTGGGACTGGATCGGCAATGCCCTGCTGGCGACGTTGTTCGCATTCTTCGGTGGCGGGCTTGCAGCGCTTGTTTTGGGTTTCGTGCTCTCGCTGCCGATGGCACTGCTGCCGGGCGATCGCATGGTGAATTTCGCCTGGTCAGTGGCGTTTTGCTTGTGGGGCGCACTCTGCATCGCGATGCCGACTGCGCATACCTGGGCCTGGCTGGGACATGAGTCCGGTTGGCGCGAATTCCCTTACCGCTGGACACTGACAGAATCGCCAGCGCTGAGCGCGTTTATCTCGGAACACTTTGGCGAAGCGGCGGTACAACCCGCCGGCATATCCGAAAAGCCGGCACCGAAGGTCGTCAAAAAATCTCCGCCGCAGGAAGCCAGGAGACAGGCCGTGCCCGGGCCGGAGCCGCGCCCCGCTGCCCATGCGCAGTCTTCGGATGCAGGGGCAGGGAAGGAGGACAGTATCGACCGGGACAAGTACCTGCTGGGCATCGCGGAAGCGGTTAAAGCCGGAAACCACAGTGAAGCGATAAAGCTTATCGAGCGTCTGGAGCGCAGTGGTTCAAGCGTGCCAAGTGCGGTTCAGTATTTCAAGGCGGAGAGTCTACTTGCGCTCAGGCGCTATACAGAAGCCAGGTTTGCGGTGAAGGAGTATCTGCGGCAGGGTCGTTCGGGCCGTTACTACGAAGAAGCTTTGAAGGTCGAGCTGGCGGTGGACAGGGGCCTCGATGACCTCAGGCAGCAGTGGGCGGGTGCCATCCGTGACCTGCGAAGCGGCATCGCCGGCACGCACGGGCTGAATGTTTCGTGGCGACTCTCAACCGATTACAACCAGGAATACCGGTGCACGATGAGCAGTTCTTCGGCGAGCAAGGTCGACGTCGAGTACGGCAACGCCTTGGTCAAAATTACCACTGACCGGGTCAACAATCCCTCCAGCGAAAGCCGTTGTCGTGTCACCAGCGGGGACCGGGCTCGATGGGAAAGCCCGGGAGGGCTCGAATTCGATGACGAGAGTGCCATGGGCTATCGCACGCTTTCCGTGCCGTTGCACCGGCTCAAGGATGTGACGGTGCAGGAGAAGACTTCCAAGTGCGACGGTAGCCCGACCCGGCGCTGGAACGTTCGCCACTGCCCCCGGTCAATGCCCCGCTACTCGGTGATTTCCCTCGACGGGTCGAGTGTGGTCGTGTTGCGCACGGGGCTCGGCGGCTACTTTTCCAAGGCAGCGCAGCTCTTTCGCGAGTTGGGCGGAGATGTGAACTGAAGATGGCGATGACCGTGAATCGTGTCCCGGAGAGTGACGTGATGCAGCTGTTGCGCATGGCTGGATTCGCCCTCGCGCTGGCATGCGCCGGTGCGCATGCCCAGCTCAAGGGCACGGAAATGTTCGACGATCGGTCCGCTGCGCCGCGCAAGGATGTCGAGTCACGCATTGACGCAATCAAGCGCGAGCGCATCGAACAGCAGAAGAAGAGCTACCAGGCTCAACGGGAGCGTGAGATCAAGGAACAGGACAACCGCTGCAAATGTTTTTACCCGAATATTTCGAGCGGGACTGATTGCCCCTTTTTCAGCAGCCTGTTCCTCTGGCGACGCAACCCGAAGGATTCCTATGAGGAGGACCGGGCGGCATACCGGGCGGCCGTAAAGAAAAAAGAGCGCGAGCGGCAGGAATTCGACCGCTGGCGGCAGGAGATGCATCGCACGTGCCGCGACTGGGCGACAAGCGGTCGGCAGATGAGCGACCAGGAGTATGGCCGGCGCATGGGTGAAATGCGGGCGCGTTTGGATGCGGCGGGGCGCGAGGAGGCTGATCTGGTGCGACAGCGCGAGCTGCGTAAGGCGGAGCAGTCGAGGCGGCTGCAACAGGCTGAACGTGATCGTATCAAAGGCGAACTGCAACGGCAGAGCGATGCCGAGAATGATCGCCGCCGTCGCGACCAGTTGAAGACCCAGCAGGAGATGCAGACGTTTCGTGACAGGCAGAGGGATTCCTGCAAGGCCGAAGTGGCCCGGCTGGGCTATCCGGACTCCTGCGTTTGCCAGGCCGTGCTGAACTGGCACAGGGCCGGGAGTTGCGGCAAGTAAGGAGGGTTAATGTGCATGCTTTGCACCCTGACATTTCTTGCAATTATCTCTTGCAAAATACAACCGTATTAAAAAGTAAGCTGAAAGACAAGGTAGATACTTGGAAGAATACAGTTCATCAAATGCCTGCATTGGAAAACCCCGTGTTGCCAAAGCCTTTCGCCTGCTGAAGTCGCAGTGTTCGCACTGCCGGCATGTTTTCGGTAATTAGATTGGATAGGTCTATGACGCCGCGGCAACTGTTTATCGTGATTGCTGCCGTTCTGCTGGTCAGCGCGGCAACCGTCGGTGTAATCGTCGGTGGAGCAGGCGATCCCTTTGATCGCGTTTCTGGTGCCGTGGAATGGCTGTACAGCATTGTTCTCGCGGTCGCCGGGGCACTGCTTCTCGGAATCTTCAATTTCATTTGGGCAGGTTTGGTTTCGCTCACGCTGGGCTGGGCGCTTGGGGACACCGGTGTCGCCGCAATAAGAGTGCTTGGAAATGCGATCGCAGCTTGGCTGGGTGTGATGCTTTTGATCGCGGTTACATGGGCTTGGCTTGGGCATGGGGCGGATTGGCGCACGGCACCCCATCGCTGGCTGCTGGGCGGGATTCAAAGCGGGTTGCCGTTTGCATCTCCCTCGTTGGCGTGATCGGACAAAAGGCATGACGCACTTGCGCTCGGACCATGAATACCTGCCTCTGGAGGCTGTGAATGTCGACGGCCGGCGGCAGAACATCATGATCGGTGTGTCCTATGGCGATCCGGTGTATTTTTCCCTGCGTTTTCTTGGTGACGAGGTCGATTTCAGCATCGAGGCGCCGGATGCATTCGCTGCGCTCAATGCCGCGCGCGCGAAATTCGAGCCGCAGGGCTGGCGTTTCCTGTGCAACGGCGCGCGGCGCGACTGTTTTGCTTTCGGTGCGCAGATCAGGGCCGATCTTGGCGAGCAGGTGTTCCAGCTCAAGCCCGGAAAGCCGGCGGCCAGGGACGATTTGCTGAACATTTTCATGCCGGCCGAGGCCGGGATGGTCGGGACCCTGGCCGAGCAGCGTGCGTTTTTCGACGATTGGTTGAAGGCGTGATGGTCATGCCCATTCCTCGGCACAGCAGGTGCTGGTGCATGTCCGTGCAGGCCTTGCTTCTGGCGGGCAGTGTGGCCTTTTTACCCACGACCAATGTTGCTGTGGCCGGAGACCGGCCCGCCGGGTTGGTTGCCACCTGCACTATTGCGAACGCCGTTCATCCGGCCGTGCGCGGCACATTGCGATTGCATGGCGAAATTCGGGCTGAACAGATCCACGTTGATCCCGTCCTGCAGCTCGAGTTTGCCGTGGCTGGACTGACGGTCAAACGTGCCGGAGCGCTGCGCGGCGCCGATTTCACCTGGTATGGCGACTGGCCGGGTCCTCGCGACTGGCCCAATGTGACGGTGACGATACTCGGCGGCGGGCGCATCGCGACGCCGCCGATCGACGAGCGCGAACTCGACATGATCACCGCGTCGAGCCGGGTCGTGGTGCATCTGCGATTCGATCGCGCGGTGGTGACGCGCCAGTTCGCGACGGGCAGGTTCGCGCAGTCGCTGGCCTCGTGCCGCAGCGCGCAATCGCTGGCAATGGCCAGAGCACTGCTGCCGGCATTGCAGTCACTGTCCGCGGAGCCTTTGCGCTGATGCTGCACAGGCTGATGCAATGGTTGGGGCGGGGAACATGCGCACCGAAGCGCGAGACGCTGACGGCCATGACGCTCGACCGTCATGTCCGGGACATACTGGCGTGCCAGCGCGCCGATGCGGCGGCGAAAGATGCGGAATCGTGGCGCTGGGGCAACACCGGATCCATCGTGCGTCGCGCGGTGAAGGAGTGCGAGGCGATCGTGCTGCCGGTGACGACGGAACAGCCGCTGCGGGTTTATTTTGAACGCGTGCTCAATCAGTTGGCTGCCCTGGCCGGGCGTTATCGTCACGACGCCGATGATGCGGAAGGTTACGGCCTCGGCACGGTGCGCGAAGTCGAGGAAGCGATGAAAGTGAAAGCCCGTGTGGCCGGGCTGGAAATATAAAACATGAATAAAATCAATATTTTGCGAATAATGCGCTCTGCGTCAGTTTTCTGGGTGGTCGCTGGATGGGCATGCATCGCGCAGGCTTCGCCGGTGGCGGAAGATTACCGGCAGTGTCATCGCGTTGCGGTGGAAGACCTGCGGCAGTGTCTCGACCGGCAGCCGGGCAGTGACAATGCTGCCTGCTGGGATCGCGGACGCCAGGCGCAGCAGGCCTGTTATGCGGCGTTGCGTGCGGATCATGCGCCGAATCGCAAGCGGCGCGCTGCTGAGGAGGCAGCGCGACGAGAATCCGCGGCCAGCAAGTCGCGCTAGTCAGCTGACACTGCGGCCATGTCAGCCGCGCTGCAGACCCTCTTCGTGCAAGGCCTGCATTTCCTGGCGGCGGATGACTTTCTCCAGTTTTTCCAGTTCCGTTGCCCGCAGTTTTTCATCGGCGTGTGAGGCGGCAACCTCGTCGCGGCATTGCGCATAGAGACGTTCGCGCGCGGCAGCGTCGGGTTCTCCCGCTGCGTGCAGGCGGTCAAACACCATGCGGATGTAGTCAGCCATTACAGTCAGCGCAGCGCGCCGAACACTTTCTTGACGATGCTGCTGGTGGCGCCGACCGGATTCTGGCGGAAGGCCTTTTCCTGTTCGGCAATCATCAGGTAGAGGCCGTCGAGCGCCTTGCGCGTGACATAGGTTTCGATCGAGGCA
>FWPV01012741.1_pt1 | contig 12884 bp, 15 predicted proteins | sample 2228371 | NCBI WGS metagenome assembly FWPV01 (sample SAMEA103939776, study PRJEB20133) | metagenome | reverse complement strand
CCTCCATCGGGACTTCGTCGCCCTTGCGCAGAGTCAGCGCCATCTGCGAGTACGCCTCCGGCGGACGCAGCCGCAGCAGCGCGCTCTCCACCGGCGCCAGCACGATCGAGGCCCGGCCGCGCGCCAGCCGGCTCAGCGCGGCCGCCCGCTGCTCCTTGATCTCGCTGTGCGGCGACAGCCCCTGCCCGGGCAAAACATCGTAGGCGGGAATCAACACGGGCCGCGGCGCGGGCGCGCCGTGGCTCAGCAGATCCTGGAACGTATCGAGCGCCTCCAGCCATGCTTCCGCGTCCCGCGGCGACTCCGTGATCACCAGCACCGGCTGCTCCAGCGCCTGCCACAGCAGCGCCGTGTAGAGAGCCTTCGCGGAAGGCGTCAGCCCGCTCAGGTACAGCCGCCCCGATTCCCGGGTGGAGAGAAAACGCAGCAGTTTCTGGAAGGGATCCGTCCGCGTCAGCGAGTGGAACAGATCGCGCACCGCCGGGTGCGTCATGGCGAACTCCGCCGGACCAGCGCCCGCTCCACGGTGGCCGTCGTCGAATAGCCCGGCTCGAGCGGCAGCAGCACGACCCTGCCTCCTGCGGCCTCCACCTCCTCGCGTCCTGCGACAAAGTGGCTCCAGTCGCTGCCCTTCACAAGAATGTCTGGCAGGAGCGCCGCGATCAGCTCGCGCGGCGTGTCCTCGTCGAACAGCGTCACCGCGTCGACGGCTTCCAGCGCGCAGGCCAGCGCAGCCCGCTCCCGTTCCGGCACCACCGGCCGCGCGGGTCCTTTCATCCGCCGCACGCTCGCATCGCTGTTCAGCGCCAGCACAAGAACGTCCCCCAGCGCCCGCGCGCGCTCGAGCGTGCGGATATGGCCGGGGTGCAGGATGTCGTAGCAGCCGTTCGTGAAGACCACCGTCAGCCCCTCGCTGCGCCACTGGCGGCGCAGGGCGAGCAGCTCAGGCCGCGAGAGAAGGACTCCCATTCGAAGTATCTGATCCCAGTGTAGCGGGCCGCGCAGACACGAAAGGCGCGGCATGCGCCGCGCCTTCCTTTCACCGCCGAAGGATCAGGCGAAGCGGTACTTGTCCGCCTTGTGATCCCACAGCACCTTCTTGTTTTCCCTGTAGCTGAGCACGCTCATGAAGCCCGGCACGGCGGCTTCATAGCCCGCCTGCGGCGGCGCCACGGGCTTTTCAATGCCCCGGATGGCGTTGAACCAGTTCCGGATGTGCGCCTCGACCGCAAGGTGGTCATTGTTCGGAATCGTGATCGACAGCTCCTTGCGCGCCTTCACCTTGTCGGGCACGCCGGGGTAAGACTCGGGGTAGAAGTTCAGCGTCTGCCGGCTGATCACCTCGATCATGCCCTCGTTGCCCAGGAACTGCTCGCCATAGCCGAACCGCGCGTTGCCCAGGTAGCACGAGTAGTTGATGTGGAACCGGTCGCGCGTGTAATCCATCAGCACGCTCCAGGTGTCCGGCACATCGCGGTCGTCGTTCTCCGTCCAGCGGTACACGCCGCCCGTGGCCACTACGCTGTCCGGGATGCCTTTGCCCATCACGAACGCCGTGATGTCGGTCTGATGCACCATCAGGTCCGTGGCGATGCCGCTCGAGTAGTCCCAGTACAGCCGCCACTGGAAGTAGCGCGGCTTGTTGAAAGGCCGCTCCGGCGCCGGACCGAGGAACCGCTTCCAGTCCGTGTTCTCCGGCGTTGCGTCTTCCGGAATCGAATAGCGCCAGGCGGCAGCGCCGTTGGGCAGCGCGTTGCGGTACCAGAAGGCGCGCACGTAATGGCAGTCCCCGATCAGCCCCTGCGAGATCATCGTCTTCGCCATCTGGTACAGGCTGTTGGAGCGGTTCTGCGTGCCCACCTGCACCACGCTCTTGCTCTTCGCCACGGCCTTCATGATGTCCTGGCATTCTTCGATCGTGTGGGCCAGAGGCTTTTCGACGTAGACGTGCTTGCCCGCCGCCAGCGCGTCCAGAAGCATGCGGTGGTGCAGATGCTCGGGCGTGGCGATGATGACGGCGTCGATTTCTTTCTCCGCCAGCAGCTCGCGGTAGTCGACGTAGCCGCGCGGCGTCTTGCCTCCGCGCGTGGCCACGACGTCCTTGCCCTTCGCCAGATTGCCCGCGTAGGTGTCGCAGACGGCTTCCACGGTGAAGCGGCCGCTGTTGCCCTCGAAGCTCCGCTCGATCAGGTAGCGTCCGCGTCCTCCCGTACCGATCACGCCCATGCGGATCACTTCATTGGCGCCAAGGGCGGGCAGAACCGCGGGCGCGGCCAGCACGGCCGCCTTCCTGGCGAAGCTGCGTCGGGACAGTTCCTGGCTCATGCGACGTTCCATCCTTTCCGGAATTTCATTGCTGAAACACCAGCATACCCGAAGGCCCTCCGGCCGGGGAATTGTACGATGAGTAGCGATGTCTCCGGACTCGGGCGCGGCCGTTCCCAGGGTGCTCAGCCTTTCCAGCGTGTTTCCGCGCCCGGACGAGCCCCGCTTCGGCATCTTCGTCGCGCGGCGGCTCGAGCACCTTGCGGAACTGACCCGCGTGGAGGCGGCCGTTCCCGTGCCCTGGCTCGAAATCGCCGGGCGGCGGCCGAAATTGCCGCGCCTTCACGGAGTGAAAACCGTTCAGCGCGGGGCGCTGACGGTTCACTACCGGCGCTGGATCTATCCGCCGGGGCTCGGGTTTTTCCATCCGGCATGGATGGCCGCGCAGATGGCCCCGTGGCTGGGCCGCCTGCGCCGCCGCTTCCCGTTCGACGTCATCGATGCGCACTTCGGATTTCCCGAAAGCGTGGCGGCGATGCGGCTGGCCCGCCGCTTCGGCGTTCCTTTCACGGCCACGCTGCGCGGCAACGAGCTGATTCACGCGCGCTGCCCGCGCCGCCGCGCGCAGATGCAGGCCGCGTTCCGCGCCGCCGCGGCCGTGATGGCCAATTCCCCGCAGCTCCGCGATCTCGCCGTGGAGCTGGGCGCCGATCCTGCCCGCACGCGCGTCATCGGCAATGGCGTCGACACCGGCATCTTCCATCCGCGGTCCCGCGAGGAGGCCCGCCGGCGCCTGGCCATGGATCCGTCCCGCCTTCACATCGTCTCGGCCGGCTGGCTCGTGCTCGAAAAAGGCCACCACCTCGTCGCCGGTCTGCTGCCGCGGCTGCACGCCGACGGCCTGCCCGCGGATCTCTGGATCCTCGGCGGCGCGGGACGCGGAGAAGACGCGCGCCCGGAACTCGCGCGCATCATTGAGCGCCATGGCCTCGAGGCTCATGTCCACCTGCCCGGAGCCGTGCCGCCGGAGACGCTGGCCGAGTACTTCTCCGCCTGCGACGTCTTCTGCCTCGCTTCGCTCCGGGAGGGCTGGCCCAATGTCGTGCAGGAGGCTCTGGCCTGCGGCGCGCCCGTTGTGGCTGCGCGCGTCGGCGCGGTGGAGCAGATTCTGGAGGTCCCCGGGTGCGGCGAGATCGTCCCGCCCGGCGATCCCGGCGCCCTCTTCAGCGCCTTGGCTCGGCTTCTCCGCCGCAGCTTCGACCGCGAGGCCATCGCCCGGCGCGGGGCCGCCCGAAGCTGGCGGCAGGTTGCACAGGAAGTGCTCGATGTGTTTCAAACAATAGTTTTCTCGTCTGTCGATCGGGAACGCTCATGAACGCCTCCTCTCTACCGGCTCCCCGCGTCCTGCTCACCGGCGGCGCCGGCTTCATCGGCTCGCATCTGGCCGAGGCGCTCCTGCGCCGCGGCGCCGCTCTGCTGATCCTCGATGATCTCAACGATTACTACGACCCCGCGCTGAAGAGGGCCAACCTCGAGGAGGTGCGCTCGGCAGGGCCGTTCGAGTTCGTCCAGGGAGACATCTGCGATGCGCCGCTCGTGGAAGAACTCTTCGCCCGTTTCCGGCCCGGCGCGGTCCTGCATCTGGCCGCCCGCGCCGGCGTCCGGCCCTCGCTCGAGCAGCCCGCCCTGTACCAGCGCGTCAACGTCGAAGGCACGGCCGTGCTGCTTGAAGCGTCCCGCCGCCACGGCGTCCGCCGCTTCGTCTTCGCTTCGTCCAGCTCCGTCTACGGCGCCGCCAGCCGCGTTCCGTTTTCCGAAGACGATCCCGTGCGCGCGCCCATTTCTCCGTACGCCGCCTCGAAAATCGCCGGCGAGGCGCTCTGCCACGTTTACTCGCACCTGTACGGGATGCAGATTGCGTGCCTGCGGTTCTTCACCGTCTACGGTCCCCGCCAGCGGCCGGATCTCGCCATCCGGAAATTCGCTGAAGCGATCGCCGCCGGCAGGCCCATTCCCGTCTTCGGCGACGGCTCCACCGGCCGGGACTATACCTTCATCGGGGACATCGTGGCTGGCATCCTCGCGGCCATGGAGTTCGACGCTCCTTTCGAGGTGTTCAATCTGGGCAACTCCAGCCCGGTGCTTCTCCGCGACATGATCGCCGTGCTGGAACGCGTGCTCGGCCGCAAAGCCGTCATCGACCGCCAGCCCCTGCAGCCCGGAGACGTGCCCATCACCTACGCCGACATCTCCAAAGCCAGACGCCTCCTTGGATGGGCGCCGGAGACGCCGCTCGAGGAAGGCATCCGCCGCATGGCGGAGTGGCTCGGGCTGCTGCCTGCGTAGCCGTCCGCTACAGCCCGCCCCAGCGGCGCGCCCACCTTTGCAGGACCAGCAGGTTCCACAGCCAGCGGTCGCGGTTGCGGACGCCAGACAGATGCTCCTCCAGCAGCCGCGCCGCCTCGCTCCGGTCGATCAGTCCCCCGCCGCCTTTCAGCACCTCGCGCTCGAACACCGGACGCAATTCGCCCCGGAACCATTCTTTCAGCGGCATCACGAACCCCATTTTCGGTCGCCATAAAATCTCGCCGGGCACCAGGGGTTCCACGGTTTTCTTGAAGATGAATTTCCCGTTCCGGCCGGAGATTTTCCACTCCGGGGGCAGCGATGCGGCCAGCTCCCCCAGGCGGTAGTCCAGCCACGGCGAGCGGCTCTCCAGCGAATACGCCATCGTGGCGCGGTCGGCTTTCACCAGGATGTCGCCCGGCAGATACGTCTCCACGTCCACAGCCTGAAGCTGATGAAGCGGCGCCAGCTCCCGGTAGGGCCTGAAGCGCTGCTCGTACTGTTCAAGCGTGTCGTAGCCCTCCAGCGCAGCCCGGGCTTCGCCCGTCAGGATGCGCTCCAGCTCGGCGCCCCGGAACACGGTCATGGAGTGATAATAGGCTTCCGCCAGGTCCCGGCTCAGGTTGGAAAGCAGCGTTTTCGCGCGGAAAATCTGCGGCAGATAATCGAATTTCGGATAAATCTCGCCGGCGATGCGGAAAAACGTCCGCCGGAACCAGCCCGGAAACTTCCGGCGGATCTTCTCTTCGATCATTGCGTGACGGTAGCGCCGGTAGCCGGCGAAGATCTCGTCCGCCCCGTCTCCGCTGAGCGCCACCGTGACGGACTGCCGCGTCATGCGCGCCAGATACAGCGTCGGAATGGCGGACGCGTCGCCAAACGGCTCGTCGAACCGCTCCGCCAGCACGTCCAGCATTTCGAGAATCTGCGGGCGGACCGTCTGCTCCTGGTGGTCCGTCGAGTATCGCGCGGCCACCATCCGCGCGTAGCGCGTCTCGTCGTACGCCTCTTCGCTGAAACCGATGGAGAACGTCCGCACGCGCCCGGGCGCGTGCCGCGCCATATAGGCGACAACCGCGCTGGAATCCACGCCGCCGCTGAGAAACGCCCCCAGGGGCACGTCGCTCACCAGCCTCAGACGCACCGCGTCGGAGGCCAGACGATCGATCTCTCCGGCAGCCTCTGTCCACGTCTTCCCGCTTTCGCCGAATTCCAGCCTCCAGTACCGGCGTTCCGTCAGGCGCTCCTCTCCCGCAAGCATCGAGCAGCCCGCCGGCAGCTTGCGGATGCAGCGGAAGATCGAGCGCGGCTCCGGCACGTAGCTGAACGCCAGAAAGTCCGCCACGCTCGACGGCTCCACGCTCCGGTCGACCCCGGGCAGCGCCAGCAGCGCCTTGGCTTCGCTCGCGAACGCGAAACGGAAAGGGCCATGATCCACCAGGTAATACAGCGGCTTCTTGCCGAACCGGTCCCGCGCCAGGAACAGCTCGCGCTTCCGCCGGTCCCAGATGGCGAAGGCGAACATTCCGTTCAGGCGTTCCGTCATCGCCTCGCCGTGCTGTTCGTACAGGTGCAGCAGCACTTCCGTGTCGCTGCGCGTGCGGAAGACGTGACCCTGCCTCTCCAGTTCAGGACGCAGCTCGAGAAAGTTGTAGATCTCGCCGTTGAAGACAACGATCAGCGATCCGTCCTCGTTCGCCATCGGCTGCGCGCCGCTTTCCAGGTCGATGATGCTCAGGCGCCGGTGGGCGAGGGCCAGATTCTCTTCGACGAAATACCCTTCGCCGTCCGGTCCGCGGTGCGCAAGGCTGTCCCCCATGCGGCGCGCCCAGCTTTCTTCGGCGCGCACGCCGCCCCGCGTCAGGAATCCCGCTATGCCGCACATCGGCCGGTCGCGTTGGACTCCCCATTGTAACTGTCCGCCATCGGCTGCCGGGCTTCCCGCTATCATGAATGCGTGTCCGGTTCCACGGCAGTCCGCATTCCGCTGCTCGACCTGCGGGCGCAATATGAAACCATCCGCGCGGAGATCGAAGACGCCGTGCGCCGCGTCTTCGAGTCGCAGCAGTTCATTCTCGGCCCCGACGTCGCCGCACTGGAAGAGGAAGTCGCCGCCTACTGCGGCGTGCGCCATGCCGTGGGCTGCGGCTCCGGCACGGATGCTCTGCTGCTGGCTCTGCGCGCGCTCGACATCGGTCCCGGCGACGAGGTCCTGACGACCCCGTTCACGTTCTTCGCCACGGCAGGCGCCATCGCCAACGTCGGCGCGCGTCCGGTCTTCGCCGACATCGATCCGCAGACATTCAATCTCGATCCGGTGCGCGTGCGCGAGACTCTGGAACGTCATCCGCGGATCAAAGCCCTGATGCCCGTCCATCTGTTCGGCCTGTGCGCCGACATGGATCCGCTGCTCGAACTCGCTTGCCAGAGGGGCATCGCGGTCATCGAAGACGCGGCTCAGGCCATCGGCGCCGAGTACAAAGGCCGCCGCGCCGGCAGCATGGGCGCCATCGGCTGCTTCAGTTTCTTCCCGACCAAGAATCTCGGCGGCGCCGGCGAAGGCGGCATCCTCACCACGAATGACAGCGCCCTTGCGGAACGCCTGCGCGCCCTCCGCGTGCACGGCTCCCGCGTGCGCTATTTCCACGACGAAGTCGGCACCAATTCCCGCCTCGACACCCTGCAGGCTGCCGTGCTCCGCGTCAAGCTCCGTCATCTGGATGATTGGACCGCCCGGCGCGCGGAGCTTGCCTCGCTCTATCGCGAAACGCTCGCGTCTCTCGGCGCCCCCGTCGTTCCGCCGCCCCTGCCGCCCTATCCCGCCCGCCATGTCTACCACCAGTTCGTCATCCGCGCTCCGCGTCGCGACGGGCTGCGCCAGCGCCTGGCCGAAGACGGGATCGGCTCGGAAGTGTATTATCCGCTGCCGCTGCACCTGCAGCGGTGTTTCGCTCCGCTGGGCTACGCGGAAGGCGCCTTCCCGGTCAGCGAGGCTGCCGCCCGCGAAGTGCTGGCCCTGCCCGTCTATCCTGAACTGAGCCCTGCGGCCGTGCGCGCCGTCTGCGAGTCCATCGCCCGCTTCTACACACCATGAGCCTCCGCGTCCGGCCCGCGCTCCCCGACGACGATGCCGCCTGGAACTCCTTCGTCGATTCGCATCCCCAGGGCTCCCCCTTCCACCTGACCGCCTGGCGCGACTGCATCCGCGAGACCTTTGGCTACCAGCCGCGCGGCCTTCTGGTGGAAGACGCCGGCCGCATCCAGGGCGTTCTGCCCCTCTTCCTCGTCTCCTCGCCTCTGTCCGGACGCATCCTTCTGTCGTCCCCTTTCGCCGTGTACGGCGGCGCATTGTTCTCGTGCGAAGAAGCCCGGCTCGCACTCAAAGAAGGACTCGAGAATCTCGCCCGCGCAGAGAAGGTCCAGTATGTGGAGCTGCGCAACGCCTGGGACTCGCAGTGCCTCGGCTACGAGCGCGTGCGCCGCTACGTCACCTTCACGCACGAGCTCGCCGGCAGCGAGGAGGAGCTCCTCTACACGATCCCCAAAAAGACCCGCAACCTGATCCGCAAGGCGGTCAAGTGCGGCCTCGCGTCGCGCCACGCATCCGATCTGGAGCCGTTTTTCCGCATCTACTTCACCAATCTGCGCAGGCTCGGCACGCCGGCTTTCCCCCGCGATCACTTCCGCCGCATCCTGAAAGCCTTCGCCGGATCGGTCTACGTGCTCGAGGTGCTCCATGAAAACCGTCCCGTGGCCGTCATGCTGACCTTCGAGTACAAGGGCGCCATCATGCCCTACTACGGCGCCTCAGACCGCGAGTTCAACCATCTCGCGCCCAACAATTTCCTCTATTGGGATCTCATGCGCTCCGGACTTCAGCGGGGCTTGCGCGTGCTGGACTTCGGCCGCAGCAAAAACATCCCGGAAGACGGCGTCTTCTTCTTCAAGTCGCAGTGGGGCTCGCAGATGCGCGAGCTCCCCTACGAAATCCTCCTCGTCCGCCGCCGCACTCTGCCCCACATCAGCCCCGCCAATCCGCGCTTCAGCCCGTTTCTCGCCGTCTGGAAGAGGCTCCCCCTTTGGGTGACCAACCGGATCGGCCCCCTGCTGGTAAAATGGGTTCCCTGAGAAATTCGACTCGCAGGAGGCGCGCCCGCGGGCGGCCGCGGACGACCCTCCGGAGAGGGGCCGGACCGGTATCCGCATGACCTCGAACGCCGCTCCCGCAGTGACGGAGAGAATCGGCCACCGCCGGTTTCCGTGGCTGCTGATCGCCTGGTTCGGCCTGCTGCTGGCCGCTCTGTACTACCCCGTGCTCGCCAATATGGTGCGGGACTGGTACAGGGACGAGGACATGGGCCACGGCTTCTTCGTCCCCGCCGTTTCCGCCTGGATCATCTGGCAGCAGCGGGACAGGCTGCTGGCGGCTTCCTACAGGCCCAGCCTCTGGGGGCTGGCGGTGGTCGCGCTCGGTGGCCTCTTCCTCTTCATCGGCACGCTTGCCGTGGAACAGACCGTCATGCGGGGCTCGTTCCTTATCTCCCTCTGGGGCGTCGTCATCAGCCTCGGCGGATTCCGCCTTCTCTACGATCTCGCCTTCCCCCTGTTCCTCCTGGTCTTCATGATTCCCCTGCCGGCGGTCATCTACAACCAGATCACGTTCCCCCTCCAGCTGTTCGCCAGCCAGGTGGCGGAGACCGCCCTCAGCCTGATGGGAATCCCGGTTCTCCGCGAAGGCAACATCCTCGAGCTGCCCAGCCAGCGGCTGTCCGTTGTCGAAGCGTGCAGCGGCATCCGCTCGTTGATGTCCCTCACGTACCTGTCCCTGATTTACGGCTACTTCTTCGACTCACGCATCTGGGTCCGGGCCGTCCTTCTGGTGCTGACGCCCGCCATCGCCATCCTCGTCAACGCCATCCGCGTCACGCTGACCGGACTCCTCAGCGAGTACGATCCCGAGCTTGCCCAGGGCGTCTTCCACAGCATGGAAGGCTGGCTGATGTTCCTGCTCGCTCTCATCCTGCTCGTGGCCGCCCACCGGCTGCTCGGAAGGCTGGCACCCCGCCATGCTCCTGCAAACTGACATCCTGAAGCCCGGCCGCCGCAACGCGGCCATCCTTCTCAGCCTCCTGCTGGTCTGCCAGGCTGCGGCCTATCACCTCATGCCGAAAACCGAGCGCGGCTTCGCCGCCAGGCCTCTCCGCGAGTTCCCTGCAGAAGTCGACGGCTGGCGCATGATCGCCGATTACGAAATCGATCCCGACGTCCAGCGCGTCCTGCGGGCCGACGACAGCCTGAACCGCGTCTACCTGCGCCCCGGCTCTCCGGCCACGGTCAACCTGTTTGTCGCGTTTTTCCGCTCCCAGACCACGGGCGTCGCGCCCCACTCCCCCAAGAACTGCCTTCCCGGCTCAGGTTACGCCCCGCTGGATTCCGGCACTGTCCGCATCCATCTGGCCTCCGGACGCTCCGTCGAGGTCAACCGCTACATCGTCGCCCGCGGCGCCTCCCGCAGCCTCGTCCTCTACTGGTATCAGACCCCCGCCAGAATTGTCGCCAGCGAATACGCCGCCAAGTTCTGGCTCGTCGCCGATTCCCTCCGATACCGCCGCTCGGACACAAGCCTCGTCCGCCTCGTGGTCCCGATGGAGGAAGGAGCCCCTGCCGAGCAGGAGGCTCTGGCCTTCGCCCGCGCGGTTCTCCCTCAGCTCAGCCAGTTCCTGCCCCGTCTCGACGACGGCCAATGAGCCGGATCAACGTCACCGCCCCCTGAATCAGCAGATAGTGCACCCACACGATCAGCCGGTCCGCGCGCAGGCGCCAGCTCTTCATTCCTCGTCCGGAAATTCGAGGCGGTATTGCCGCTTCGGAAAGAAATCCCGCACCGTCCGCTCCGGCGAGCTGCGCGCCACATACAGAACCCGCCCCCCCGCGCGATTCGCCATCTCCCGTGCCACCGCCAGCTCCTGATCCGCTTCCTCCAGCCCGGGCGCGTCCCCGGACTGCAGCCACTCTTCCGTCCACCGGTTCAGGCACCGCTCCCAGCCGAGATCGGCGCATCGCCACTCCCCGTGCCGCAGCACCGCCTTGTGCTTGCCCAGACTCAGAATCACGCCCATCGACTTCCTGCCGGAAATTCCCGTTGTACCACAATGCCCGCTTCCATCGGAGATTTCTCCGCCATGCAGCCCACTGTTTCCAAGAGTGGCAACCATGGCCGAGCCGTCTTCCGCATCCCCCTGCGTCACCACCTACCGCTTCCCTTTCGGGATCCCCGCTTTCGAGCACCTTACCAGCTTCCGCCTCGTCACCGACCCCGCCTGGGCGCCCCTCGCCGTGCTCGAGAGCGAATCCGAACCGCCCGTGCGCTTCGCCTGCGCCCCGGTGGCGTCGCTGATGCCAGACTACCGCCTCGAACTGTCCAGCGAAGAAAAAGCCGCCCTGCAGTGCCCTGAAGACCAGTCGGGACTGCTCCTCTACGCCATCCTCACTTTTCCCCAGTCCGGCCCCCCCACCGCCAATCTCCTCGCGCCCGTCGTCCTGAACCCCGAGACGCGCCTCGGCGTCCAGTCCGTGCAGGCGCACTTCCCCTACTCCCACCTGCATCCTCTCCGCCAGGAGTCCCCATGTTTGTGATCCGCCGCAAAATCGGCCAGTCCATCCGCATCGGCGACGACATCGTGGTCGAGATCCTCGATGCGACGCCGAACCGCGTCAAGCTCGGCGTTCACGCCCCGTCCGCCGTCCGTGTCATCCGGTCGGAGGTGCTCGTCGCCGCCGAGCAGAACCGGCAGGCTGCGCGCGGTCCTGGTCTCGACTCCCTCTCCGCCCTCGCCGCCCATTTCCGCACCGCCGCCCCCTCCGCCGAGCCTCGGGAGAACCTTCACTCCCCCAGCCGGCAACCGGTTCCAGACACCCCGCAACGGCCCTGACACCCCCCGCCAGGACCCAAGACTCCCGTACTGGGAAAAACGCACCCCCGGTTTTCATTTCAGGTCTTTACCTGAAATCCGGGATAAGGTTGAATGGAACTGATGGCGCAGCCTCAAGTATCCGCCGGAGTCCGCGGGCAAGTCATCGCACTGAGCCCGGGGAGGACTTTTCTCATCTACGCCTACCTCCAGGCCCTCGATGTCATGACCACTCTCGCCTTTCTGCTCGCGGGAGTCCAGGAAGCCAACCCTCTCGTGCGGCACGCGATCCACTGGATGGGCAGTCCTCTCGGCGGGCTGCTGGTGGTGAAGCTGGCTGCGCTGCTGCTCGGCCTGTTCTGCTGGGCGAGCGGCCGCCTGCGCCTGCTTCAGCGGGCCAATGTCTTCTTTGCTCTCCTGGTGGCGTGGAACCTCTGCTGCCTCGTGCTCGGTCTGGGCGGCGTGGCGCGCCCCTGAACCCGGCTGATTCGCTTTCCCGCTCCCCCCGCTGCCATCCGTTACGTCTGCGTGGTCGAGTTCGTCAGGATCTCGGCGATGCGGCTGTAAATCGCCCGCATGGTTGCTGTGGAAGTATAGGGAATCAGCGCCGCGCACGCCACCGCGATGAAGCCGATGATCAGCGCATATTCCACCAGGTCCTGCCCCTTCTGTTCCCCGCGCCCTGCCCCCGGCCCCAGCTCCGCCAGACGCCGCCAGAGCAGCCACGCCCTTTCTCTTACCCGACGGTGCATCATAGTCCTCCAACGCCTTCAGTACTAGTTCCATCTTGGATTTGGTTTGCTCCCCCATCAACCAAGCAAAGGCCGTAGAACGTTGTAAAAGTTAACCTAGCTCTTCCGGCCCCTCACTGCCCCCCGCGCCCGTCTTTTTCCTCGTGTCTCCCCTTGCACGATTCGTCTACACTGTTGATTTGCCTCTCAAGCTCAGCATCCTGATCCCGGTTTATAACGAGCGCACCGTGGTCCGCCGCAGTCTGGAGCAGGTCCTCCGCGCGCCTCTGCCAGAAGGCATGGAACGCGAGCTTGTCATCGTCGACGACTGCTCCCGCGACGGCACGTGGGACATCCTCCAGGAAATCGCCGCCAGCCACCCCTGCATCCGGCTCTTCCGCCACCAGGTCAACCAGGGCAAGGGCGCCGCCGTCCGCACCGCCATCGGCCACGCCGAAGGCGATTTCTGCCTCATCCAGGACGCCGACCTCGAGTACGACCCCCAGGAATACCCCATCCTCCTCAAGCCCCTCCTCGAAGGCCGCGCCGACGCCGTCTTCGGCTCCCGCTACCTCGCCGGCGAAAGCCGCCGCGTGCTGCCCTTCTGGCACACCGTCATCAACCAGACCCT
>FWPV01012740.1_pt1 | contig 12885 bp, 14 predicted proteins | sample 2228371 | NCBI WGS metagenome assembly FWPV01 (sample SAMEA103939776, study PRJEB20133) | metagenome | reverse complement strand
TTCCTGCGCGCCGCCAATCAGGGCCTGCTGCATCTGCGCGTCCGAACCCAGGGCGGCGGCGCCCACGGCGCGCACCTTCATCTTGCCGCCCGAGGCTTTTTCCACCTCTTCGGCAAACAGCTTGACCGCGCGGCCCTGGTTGGACACCTCGTTGAGGCCGTAGCCGAAGCGGATCATGCGCGGCTTGATGTCTTGGGCGATGGCGCCAAAAGACGCCACCAGGGCGGCGGCGGACACGGCGGCCAGCACGGTGCGGCGGAAGGTTGTCATGGAAGTCTCCTTGGGGTTGAGGTCGGGTGAAAAAACGTCAGAACATCAGCTTGAGCGGGCCCAGCACGATGACGGGGAACAGGATCAGCAGCACCAGCATGGCGAAGTACACGGCCAGGAAAGGCAACACGCCGCGGATGGCGGTTTCCATGCGGATGCGTCCGACACCGGCCACCACGTTGAGCACCGTGCCCACCGGTGGGGTGAGCAGGCCCAGGCAGCCAACGAAGATGAAAACAAAGCCGAAGTACACCGGGTCCAGCCCGGCCTTGACGGCCAGAGGGGCCAGCACCGGGGCGAGGATGAGGATGGTGGGCGTGAGGTCCATCACCATGCCCACGGCCAGCAGGAACAGGCACACCACCGCCATGAACAGCACCGGGCTTTGCAGCAGCGGCCCCATCTGGCGGGCCAGTTCGTTGGGCAGGTCGGCCAGGGTGATCATGTACGACGCGGCGGTGGCCGCGCCACACAGGAACATCACCACACCTGTGGTGCGCGCGGCGTCCACAAACACGCGGTACAGGCCGGAGAGGGAGAGTTCGCGGTAAACCAGCGTGGCCACCAGCAGAGCGTAGACGGCTGCCACCACCGCCGCTTCCGTGGGGGTGAACACACCCATGCGAAGGCCGCCAATGATGATGACCGGCATCATCAGCGCCCACAGGCTGCGGCCCAGCACCTGGCGGCGCTCGGCCCAGCTCGTGCGCTGGTCCACCGCCAGCGACTCGCGGCGTGCGATGCGGCGCCACACCAGCACCAGCGCAGTGGCCATCATGATGCCGGGCACGATGCCCGACAGAAACAGTTTGCTGATGGAGGTGTTGGTGGTGACGCCATAAATCACCATGGGCATGGAGGGCGGCACGATGGGCGCGATGATGCCGCCCGAGGCGATCAGCCCGGCACTGGGGCCTTCCGGGTAATGCTGGCGACGCATCATGGGCAGCAGCAGCGTGGCCAGCGCGGCGGTGTCGGCAATGGCCGAACCGCTCATGGACGCCAGCATCAGCGCCGCCACAATGGCCACATAGCCCAGGCCGCCTGGAATGTGGCCCACCATGGCGCGGGCCAGGTCGATGATGCGGCGGCTCAGCCCGCCAGCGTTCATCAGCTCGCCGGCCAGCACAAAAAAGGGCACGGCCAGCAGCGGGAAGCTGTCGAAGCCGGCTTGCACGTTTTGCGCCAGCAACTGCGCATCGAAAAAGTCCAGGTGCACCATCAACGCCAGTGCCGTCAGCATGAGCGCAAACGCGATGGGCACACCCACCGTCATGGTGGCGAACAGCACCACAAGAAAGAGGGCGACGGTCATGGTTGGCTGCCCCCGTTGTGCTGGGGCTGCCGGCCGCGCAGGGCCTGCCAGGTTTCAACCAGCAGCAGCACGGCCATGCACACGCCCATGAACAGGGTGCCCGCAGCGCCCAGCGCCAGCGGATAGCCCATGACGGTGCTGCGGCTGTCCAGCCCGGCCAGCACCTGGGCCCAGGAGCCGGTGATGAGGTAGAACAGCGGCAGCGCCACCAGCGCGCGGGTGAGCCAGCGCAGCGCACTGGCCACGCGGCCGCTCAGGCGCGAGGTGACCAGATCAAAACCCAGGTGTTTGTTTTCGGCAAACGCCAAGGTGGCGGCCACACAGACCAGCCACACGAACAGCAGTCGCGACAACTCTTCCGACACCGCCCAGCCGGTGCCCCACAGATAGCGTTGCACCACGTTGCCAAACACCGCTATCACCATGCCCAGCAGCGTCAAGGCCAACATGGCCTCGGCCAGGTGCCGAATCCAACGTTGTGCGGTCATGCCTGTTGCTCCTGGCGGGGGGTGTGTGCCGGTGTGGCGCCTTGTGTCATCCAGTCCACCGTGGCCTGCACCAGGTCGTTCAGGGGGCGCATGGCGTCCAGGGTCAGCACGCCGCTTTCGTGTTCGGGCGATTCGAGGGTGTCGAACTGGCTGGCCACCAGGCTGACCGGGAACAAGTGGCTGGGGCGGGCCGCCACGCGCTCGCGCGCCTGCTCAGGCGTGAGCGAGAGAAACACAAACCGCAGCCCCGGCGCGGCGGCACGCAAACGATCACGGTAGCGCTGTCTCAGGGCCGAGCAGGTCAACACCGCGCCCGTTGGGTGGGCCGCAAGGTGTTGGGCCAGGGTGTCCAGCCAGGCCGCACGGTCGCTGTCGTTCAGGGGCAGACCACCCCGCATCTTGCGCAGGTTGTCCTCGGGATGGAAGTCGTCGCCTTCGAGCAAAGGCAGGTCCAGTGCGGCGGCACAACGCTGGCCCAGGCTGGACTTGCCACAGCCTGCCACCCCCATCACCACCAGGCGACGGCTGTCTTTCCAACGTGTGCTGTCCATCTTGATAGCGCTATCCAAAGCAAACAAATAAAACCCCGCATGCGGGGAGAATCGGTCCAACAGAAATGTCGCTTGATCTGCTGGTTTGGTAGCGCTATCCTAGCGCCAGTTTGTTCGATTCTATCTAGGGTTAACCCTTGTCACCTACGCCTCGCAAACGCCGCCACAGTGGTCGCACCACCCTCGCCGATGTGGCGAGCCTGGCCGAAGTCAGTCCCATCACCGCGTCGCGCGCGTTGCGCGGTGAGCGTGGTGTGGCCGCCGAGTTGGTGGAGCGGGTGCGCGCCGCCGCCGCTCAGTTGGGTTATGTCCCGGACCCTGCCGCCCGCGCACTGGCTTCGCAGCGCAGCAGCCTGGTGCCGGTGCTGGTGCCGCTGCTGTCCAACGCCTTGTTTGTGGACGTGCTGGACGCCGTGCACCGCACCCTGCAGCCGCAGGGTTTCCAGCCGCTGATCGGTGTCACCCATTACCGGCCTGATGAAGAAGAGCAGCTGTTGCGCTCCTACCTGGCGCAGCGCCCGGCGGGCCTGCTGCTGACCGGGTTCGACCGCACCGAAGCGGCCCGGCAGCTGATCGCGGCCAGCGGTGTGCCCTGTGTGTACCTGATGGAGCTCACCCCCGCGCCTGGTGTGTATTGCGTGGGCTTTTCGCAGCAGGACGCAGGCCATGCCATTGCCGCCCACCTGGTGGCGCGTGGGCGCAGGCGCATCGCCTTCGCGGCGGCCCAGCTCGACCCGCGCACCTTGCAGCGCGCTGAAGGCTATCGGCGCTGCCTGCGTGAACATGGCCTGTACGACCCCAAGCTCGAACGCCTGGTGCCCGAACCTTCCAGCATGCGGCTGGGGGGCGAATTGTTTGCCGAGTTGCTGCGCGCCCACCCCGACTGCGATGCCATCTTCTTCAACAACGACGACCTCGCGCAAGGTGGCTTGCTGGCCGCCCTGCGGCTGGGCGTGGCGGTGCCGCAGCAGGTGGCGGTGGCCGGCTTCAACGACCTGGCCGGCAGCGACCAGATGCTGCCGCCGCTGACCACCGTGCACACGCCCCGCAAGGCGGTGGGCGAGGCCAGCGCTCAGATGCTGCTCGCCCTCATGCGCGGGGAAAGCCCGCAGCCCAGCTCGCGCGATCTGGGTTTTGAACTGCGGGTGCGCGGCAGCACCTGAAGGGCCGGCGCGGCGCGCCGATAATCCGTGCCCATGGACATCATTGCGACGCTGATCGATTTCATCCTGCACGTGGACGCCCACCTGGAGGCGTTTGTCCAGGCTTACGGTGCCTGGGTTTATGCCCTGCTGTTCCTCATCATCTTTGTGGAAACCGGTGTGGTGGTCATGCCCTTTTTGCCGGGCGACTCGCTGCTGTTTGTGGTGGGCGCGCTGTGTGGCGCGGGCTTCATGAGCCTGCCGCTGGTGATGGTGCTGCTGGTGCTGGCCGCCATCCTGGGCGACCAGCTCAACTACTCCATCGGGCGTTACTTCGGCCCCAAGGTGTTTCAGTGGGAGGACTCACGTTTTTTCAACCGCAAGGCCTTTGACCGCGCGCACAACTTTTACGAGCGCTATGGCGGCATCACCGTCATCCTGGCGCGTTTCATGCCGTTTGTGCGCACCTTCGTGCCCTTCGTGGCCGGTGTGGCCGAAATGACGCGCAGCACCTTCACCTTCTACAACGTGGTCGGCGCATTGATCTGGGTGGTGGGCCTGACCGGCGCCGGCTACCTGTTCGGCAACCTGCCATGGGTGCAAACCCACCTGAGCAAAATCATCTGGGCCATGGTCATCGTGCCGGGCCTGATTGCGATGTTCGGCGCCTGGCGGGCCTCGCGGGCCGAGGCGAAGCCGGCCGCCTGAGGCCGCACCGTCACGACACCTGCCGCGTGCGCGCCAGCGGCGGGTTGCGCGAGAAGTAGCGCACGATGCCGCGCAGCAGCGCGTCGGCCAGCTGGTTTTGGTAGGCTGGGTCGAGCAGGCGCTTTTCCTCGTCGGGGTTGCTGATGAAGGCGGTTTCCACCAGCACGCTGGGGATGTCGGGCGCCCGCAGCACGGCGAACCCTGCTTGTTCCACGCGGGGTTTGTGCAGCTTGCCCACACGGCCGATCTCGCCCAACAAGGTGGCGCCCACGCGCAGGCTGTCGTTGATTTGTGCGGTGGTGCTCATGTCCAGCAGCACCCGGCGCACACCGGCGTCCTGGCCGCCGAGGTTGACGCCCCCCACCAAATCGGCCTTGTTCTCCTTGTCGGCCATCCAGCGCGCGGCCGCGCTGGAGGCGCCACGGTCGCTCAATGCGTACACGCTGGCACCCTGGGGCCGAGGGGTGTAGAAGGCGTCGGCGTGGATGCTGACGAACAGGTCGGCCTGCACCCGGCGCGCTTTGTCCACCCGCACATGCAGTGGCACGAAGAAGTCGGCATCGCGGGTCATGAAGGCGCGCATCTGGTGGCCGTTGACCTGGGTGGCATTGATGCGTGTGCGAAGGCGTTGCGCGATTTGCAGCACCACGTCTTTTTCGTAGGTGCCTCCGGGGCCAACGGCACCCGGGTCTTCGCCGCCGTGGCCCGGGTCGAGCGCGACGATGATGAGGCGGTCGGTGGGGGCGGCGCGCGCGGGCTCGCGGGGTGGGGCGCTGGCCACCGGCGCGGGGGCAGGTGTGGGTGTGGGCGGCGCGGCGGGGGCCTTGGCCGGTGCGGTTTTCTGTGCGATCAGGTCGCCCAGCGGATCGGTGTCGGGCGTTGGCGCGGGTGCCGGTGTCGCGCTCATGCCAGGCGCCAGGTCTTTGAGGCGCTGGGCAATGAAGTCGTCCAGCGGATCGGGTGGCGTGACCGGGTACAGGTCCAGCACCAGCCGGTGCTGGTAAGCCGCCACCGGCTCCAGGCTGAACACCTGGGGCGTGATGGGCTTTTTGAGGTCGATCACCAAGCGCACCACGTTGGGTGCGTTCTGGGCCACCCGCAGGCCGGCGATGTTGGGGTCGTCCGAGCGCACCTGCCCCAGCAGCTCGCGCAGGCCGGGCAACAGGTCAATGCCTTCGATGTCCACCGCCAGGCGCGGCGGGTCGGCCACAAAAAACTGGCGCGCCGTCAAAGCGCCGTCCGATTCGATGGTGACCCGCGTGTAGTCGCGCGCGGGCCAGATGCGAACCGCCACCACCGAGGCGCCGTGTGCGATCTGGTGGGCGCCAATCAGCAGCACCAGCGAACCTGTTCCGATCAGCTGCCGCCGTCTCATGTGCGGGCGGCCTCCAGCAGTTGCTGGCCACGCGGCGTTCGGGCCATGAAGGTGAGGCGGCGGCTGTGTTCGTGGTCGTCCATGGGGTGCAGGCTCAGGTCGGCGTCGGGTGTGGGCATCATGCCCTGGGCCTTTTCCGGCCACTCCACCAGCTTGAGACCGGGCTGCGCGAAAAGTTCGCGGAACCCCGCGTCTTCCCACTCGCGCGGGTCGCTGAACCGGTAGAAATCAAAGTGCCAGATGTTCAGTGGCGCGCCGTTGTGGGCGCCCCACGCTGCGGGCCAGGGTGCCTCGTGCGGCTCCACCACGGTGTAGGTGGGGCTTTTGATGCGCCCGGCCACGCCCAACGCGCGCAGCAGGTGGCGCACCAGCGTGGTTTTGCCCGCGCCCAGGTCGCCATGCAGGGCGATGACCACATTGGCCAGCACGGGCGAGCGCGCCAGGGTGGCGGCCAGTGCCTGCGTGTGCGATTCGTCTGGCAGCTGCGTGCGCCACACGCTGTCTGGCGTGGGGGCGCTGCCTACAATCATGGGGTGTTCGATGCTGCTCAATTCGTCTCGCAAATTCAGGCTTGGGGCCAGGAGCTGGGATTTTCCCAAATTGGCGTGACGGGTGTCGATCTTTCAAGCGCCGAGCCGGGTCTGCTGGCCTGGCTGGCCGCAGGTTTTCATGGCGAGATGGGCTACATGGCGCAGCACGGCCTCAAACGGGCGCGTCCCGCCGAGCTGTTGCCCGGCACGGTCAGCGTGATCACCGCTCGCCTCGACTACCTGCCTGCCAATACACCCGAGGGCTGGGCTGCGGCTGAACTGAGTCGGCAGCAACGACCCGGCGAAGCCGTGATTTCTCTCTACGCCCGAGGCCGCGATTACCACAAGGTGTTCCGCCAGCGTCTGCAAAAGTTGGGCGAGCGCATCGCGCTGGCTGCAGCGCCCTTGGCCCACCGCGCGTTCACCGATTCCGCCCCGGTGCTGGAGGCCGAACTGGCCACACGCAGCGGCCTGGGTTGGCGTGGCAAACACACGCTGGTGCTGCAGCGCGAGGCCGGCTCGATGTTTTTTCTGGGTGAGGTGTTCGTGGACATGGCCTTGCCCGCCACCGCACCCACCAGCGCGCATTGCGGGCAATGTTCGGCCTGCATCAGCGCCTGCCCGACCGGCGCCATCGTGGCGCCCTACAGGCTCGATGCGCGCCGTTGCATTTCTTACCTCACCATCGAACACGCCGGGCCCATCCCGCATGAGTTCCGCCGTTTGTTGGGCAACCGCATCTACGGCTGCGACGATTGCCAGCTGGTGTGCCCGTGGAACAAGTTTGCCCAGCGGTCCACCTTGCCCGATTTCGAACCGCGAGCGGGCATGAGCGGCAGCACGCTGGTGGCGCTGTTTGCCTGGGAAGAAGCCGAGTTTCTGCAACGCACCGAAGGCAGCGCCATCCGGCGCATTGGCCACGAACGCTGGCTGCGCAACATCGCCGTGGCGCTGGGCAATGCGCTGGCGGCGGGCGAGCCGGCCGTGCCCTTGCGCGCCGCCCTGCACACGCGCCGAGAACATGCCAGCGACTTGGTGCGTGAGCACGTGGCCTGGGCGCTGGCGCAGGGCTCCGATACGATGCGGCCATGAAGACAGAACCACTCCCGTTTCAGACGTTGCGCGACCTGGGTCGCGCGGTGTTGAGGTGGAGCGCGCAGTGGATCTACATCGCCCGCCTGGCCGCGCAAATCATGGCGTGGGCGCTGTCGCCGGGCAGCTACCCGCGTGCGCTGCGCCCGGTGATGGCGCGCCACCTGTACCAATCGGCCGGCCCGTCGCTGCTCTGGTATGTGCTGATGTTCGGTTTTTTCAGCCTGGTGTTGGTGCGCATTGTGGTGGTGTCGGCCGCCAGTTATGGCCTGTCGCGCTACGCGCTGGAGATGGTGGTGCGGGTGCTGGTGCTGGAGCTTTTGCCGCTGGCGGCCGCGCTCTTTGTGGCCATGCGTTGTGCCATCCCTTATGGCTCGGAGGTGGCGGCCTTGCGCGCCGGTGGTCGTTTTGATGAGCTGCGGGCGCAGGGCATCGACCCCATGCGCCAGGAGGTGCTGCCGCGTGTGGTGGCCGGTGTGTTCGCGGTCTGGCTGTGCACCGCGCTCAGCGCCGTGCTCACGCTGGTCGTGAGCTACCTGGTCGTCTATGGCTTCACGCCGTTTGGTTGGGCCCCCTACACCCGCACCGTGGGGCAGGTGTTTGCGCCTGCCGTCACGCTGGTGTTTGTGGTCAAGACGCTGCTCTTCAGCCTGGCGGTGGCGGTGGTGCCCATGGCTGCGGCCACACAAACCCAAGCCCAAGCGGCCAGCGGTGGCGGGGCCGAAATCCAGGGCCTGGTGCGCATGTTCATGTTGCTGCTGCTGTTTGAAGCCCTGTCCCTGTTGGGCAACTACTATTGAGCCCATGGCTGAACCTTCCGATTCCCCTGGCGGCCTGAGCCGCATCGAATTCAAAGCCGCCTTGCTGATGCTGCTGTTCGTCGTGCTGGTGGTGGGCTCGGGCCTGTACCTGCTGTACGCACGTGGCGCGTTTGAAGCGCACCGCACCGTGGTGCTGGTGGCCGATGACTCCGAAGGCGTGACCGTGGGCATGGACCTCACGTTCTCAGGTTTTCCCATCGGCCGCGTGCGCCGCATCGAGCTGTCCGCCGAGGGCAATGCCCGTATCGTGATTGACGTGCCCGAACGCGACGCCCGCTGGCTGCGCGAGAGCAGCATCTTCACCATGGAGCGCAGCGTGGTGGGCAGCGTGCGCCTGCGCGCTTTCAGCGGTGTGCTGGACGACCCGCCGCTGCCCGACGGCGCCGAGCGGCGCGTGCTGCTGGGCGATGCCACGGCCGAAATCCCCCAGGTGGTGGCCACCGCGCGCGAGCTGCTCAACAACCTCACCAGCATGACCAACGCGCAGTCGGCGCTCAACACCACGCTGCAGCAAACCCAGTCGCTGACCGAAAAACTCAATGGCCCCCAGGGGCTGCTGGGGGTGCTGGCCGGCAACGATGCCGACCGCCAGCGCGTGGCCGCCACGCTGACGCAAGCCGAAACCCTGGTGAAGCGCCTCAACAGCCTGACCCAACGCACCGAAACCCTGGTGGTCAACGCCGACCGGCGTGTGCTGGGCGAGGGCGGTCTGGTCACGGACACACAAGCCCTGGTGCAGCAAATGAACACGGCCCTGGGCGAAGCGCGGCAAAGCCTCCAGAAGCTGGACGCGGTGCTGGTCGAGGCGCAGGGCATTGCCAGCAACACCCGCGAGGCCACGGTCGATCTGGGGGCTTTGCGCACCGAGGTCGAGGCCAGCCTGCGCAAGGTCGAGGCCTTGGTCAACGAGGTCAACCGCAAGTGGCCTTTTGCGCGCGACACCGAGATACGACTGCCATGAAACGCCTTGCCTTCATCGTGATCGCGGCGGCTGTCATAGGGTGCAGCAGCACCCCGCCGCCGCCTGACTGGGCCGTCAACGCACAGGGTGCGATGGAGCGTTCGGTGTCGGCCTACCTGGCCGGCAACACGCGCGTCGCTGCGTTGGACCTGGAGCGCGCCCGTGCCGAGGTGGCACGCACCGGGGCACCGGCGCGTGTGGCGCGCCTGGAGCTCGTGCAATGCGCGGCCGAGGTGGCCAGCCTGGTGTTCACCGATTGCCCCGCTTACCAGCCGCTGGCGCCCGATGCCGCCGCGCCCGAAGTAGCCTATGCCCGCTACCTGCTGGCGCAGGCCACACCGGCCGACGCGCCGCGCCTGCCCGAAGCGCAGCGCGCGCTGGTGGGGGTGACGCCCGAGCAAGCCGCCTCCCGAATGGCCGTCATCACCGATCCGCTGTCGCGCCTGGTGGCGGCGGGGGTGTTGCTCCGCTCCGAACGCGCCGACCCTGCCGTGATCCATTTGGCGGTGGACACGGCCAGCGAGCAGGGCTGGCGCCGCCCCTTGATGGCGTGGTTGCGTGTGGCTGTGGCCCGCGCACAAACGGCGGGGCAAACCGAAGAGGCCGCGCGATTGCAGCGGCGGTTGGCACTGCTGGCTCCGGGCGCGCCGGCCGACGCCTCAACCCCTGCCCAGTGACCCCAGCACCCCCAGAGCGAACGGCAGGCTCAGCATGCCCAGCAGGGTGGACAGCGTGACCAGGCCGGCCACGTAGGCGCCGTTGTAGCCCATGCGCGCGGCCAGCACGTAACAGCTGGACGCGGTGGGCACGGCCGAAAACATCAGCAGCACCAGGGTTTGGGTCGGGTCGAGCCCAAACAAGCGGGACATCCCAAAGGCCACCAGCGGCAGAACAAAGTGTTTGAGCGCGAGCACCGCCACGCCAAGCGCCTTGGCGCTGGCCAGGCTGCCCAGCTGCATGCCTGCGCCGGCCGCCATCAGGCCCAACGCCAGCGAGGCCTGGCCAATGCGGTTGACCGTGGGGTCCAGCCAGACCGGGATATGCAGGCCCAGCAGGTTGGCCGCCAGGCCGCTGGCGGTGGCGATGATCAGCGGGTTGCGCAGCAGCTCGCGCCCGAAGCCGCGCTGCGCATGGCGGGCCATGGGCCACACCGCGCCCATGTTGAACAGGGGCACACAAAAACCGATCAGCACCGCGATCAGCTGCAGGCCCTGCGGGCCGACCACTTTGTCGGCCAGCGCCAGGGCGATGAAGGAGTTGAAGCGAAAGCCCACCTGGGCGCTGGCGGCGTGCAGGCGCGGGTCCAGGTGTTTGCCCAGCCAGGGCCAGCGCGGCAGGGAATACGACAAGGCAATCGCCACCAAAGCCATGCTCAGGCCCGCACCGATCAGGCCCGAGGTGGCGCCCAGATCCAGCGGGCTCTTGACGATGGAGCGGAACAGCAGGACCGGGAACAGGAAAAAATACACCAGGCTGTCCACCTGCTCCCACACCTTGCGGTTGAGCGCAGTGAGGCGGCACAGCAGGTAGCCGATGAGGATGAGCGAAAAGTCGGGAAACAGCAGTTGGGCGAAGTTCACCGGCGCGAGGATACAAGGGTTTGCCCTTGGGGGATTCCATGCGGTCGGGAACCTTCATCGGTCATTTATATTCATGGGTTGCTGCGGCGCACACTGGATGTGTCGCCGTTCGACTTAACCCTTCAGACTGGAGACCCTCCCCATGATGTTTCGCCGCGAAGTGCTGACCCTCGCCGCCCTGGCCACCCTCAGTGGCGCCGCGTTCGCGCAGGCCTACCCCAGCCGCCCCGTCAAGCTGCAGGTGCCGTTTGCACCCGGCGGCACCACCGACATCATTGCCCGTGTCATGTCCGAGCCATTGGGCAAGGAACTGGGCCAGTCGGTGGTGGTGGAAAACAAGGCCGGTGGCGGCGGTGTGGTGGGTGCCACCGAACTGGCCCGCGCCGCGCCCGATGGCTACCTGCTGGGCATGGCCACCGTGTCCACCACGGCGGCCAACCCGGCCATCAACCCCAAGATCAGCTACAACCCGCTGACCGATTTCATCGCCATCACCAACATCGCGGCCACGCCCAACGTGATCGCTGTGCATCCCAGTTTCCCGGCCAAGGACTACGCCGGCTTCATCGCTGAACTGAAGAAGAACCCAGGCAAATACTCCTATGCCTCGTCTGGCACCGGCGGCATTGGCCACCTGCAGACCGAGCTGTTCAAGAGCCTGGCCGGTGTCTTCATGACCCACATCCCCTACCGCGGTGCGGGCCCAGCCCTCAACGACACCGTCGCCGGCCAGGTGCCCATCATTTTCGACAACCTGCCCTCCGCGCTGCCTTTCATCAATACCGGCAAGCTGGTGCCCATCGTGGTGGCCGCGCCCCAGCGTCTGCCCGCGCTGCCCAATGTGCCCACCTTCAAGGACGTGGGCCTGGAGCCGGTCAACCGCATGGCCTACTACGGCCTGCTGGCGCCCAAGGGCACGCCGGCCGACATCGTCAACAAGGTGCATGGCGCGGCCATGAAGGCCCTGGCCGACCCGGCCGTGCGCAAGCGCATCGAAGACACCGGCTCGATCATCGTGGCCAATACGCCGGCCCAGTTCACCGAGCAGATCAAGGCCGAGCTGGGTGTGTACAAGCAAGTGGTTGAAAAGCAAAAGCTGAAACTTGACTGAGCCTGATCCGGCGCTGGTGGCCGCCGCCCGGTGTGCGGTGGAGGCGGAAACCAGCGCCTTTGTCGATGCCCTCTGGCTGGAAGAGGGCTTGTCGCGCAACACCTTGGACGCCTACCGCCGCGACCTGACGTTGTTGGGTCAGTGGCTGGCGGACCACGGCAAGCGCTTGGTCGACTGTGGCGAAGCCGACATCAACGGTTACTTCGCCGCGCGGCACAGCCAGACCCGTGCCACCACGGCCAATCGACGCCTCACCGTTTTCAAACGCTACTTCCGCTGGGCCTTGCGCGAGCGGCTCGTCAGCGCCGACCCCACCTTGCGCCTGCAGGCGGCCAAACAACCGTTGCGCGTGCCCAAGACCTTGACCGAAGCCCAGGTGGAGGCCTTGCTCAACGCGCCCGATGTGGGCACCCCCCTGGGCCTGCGCGACCGCGCCATGCTGGAGCTGATGTACGCCAGTGGCCTGCGCGTGAGCGAGCTGGTGGCACTGCGCACCTTCGAAGTCAGTCAGAGCGAACACGTGCTGCGCGTGACCGGCAAGGGCAACAAGCAGCGCCTCGTGCCGTTTGGCCTGCTGGCCGGTGAGTGGCTGCAGCGCTACCTGTTGGAGGCCCGTGGCGCCATCCTGGGCGGGCAGCAGACCGAAGACCTGTTCGTCACCGCGCGAGGTGCCGGCATGTCACGGGTGATGTTCTGGACCCTGGTGAAAAAACACGCGCTGGCCGCTGGCATCCGCAGCCCGCTGTCGCCGCACACGCTGCGCCACGCATTCGCCACCCACCTGCTCAACCACGGGGCCGATTTGCGTGCGGTGCAACTTCTGCTGGGCCACGCCGACATATCCACCACCACCATCTACACCCACGTGGCGCGCGAGCGGCTGAAAGACCTGCACGCGCAGCACCACCCGCGCGCTTGAGGGGCACCCCTGCGCGCGCCAG
>FWPV01012739.1_pt1 | contig 12885 bp, 8 predicted proteins | sample 2228371 | NCBI WGS metagenome assembly FWPV01 (sample SAMEA103939776, study PRJEB20133) | metagenome | reverse complement strand
AAAGCGCGACTTACAAACTGTCCCAGCGCACGCAGTGCGCGAATTCAACGCCTTGTTGTAAGCTGGACGTTAGTTGTTGCTACAAAGTGCAAGCTCTTACGAAAACCGCACCCAATTATTTTGTTCAACGCGCGGACTTGATGGAGCTTTTGCCAAGCGCGATTCACTTCAATTCAATTTGAGCTTTCGCTAACACTGCGGCGAATTTGGCACGACAGTGAAACCTACGTGAACTCTCAGCACTCGACCACAGGTTAGACCGGACGGCAGGTGATGCAATAGAAACTGCAAATGCTTTTATTCACGACACCAAACAAGTGCGATAACAAAACTAAAATATTACCTTACAACGCTAAGCTCAGCCGCAGTTTGTAAGTTGGTTTTTTGTGGAAGCCTTTTGCGTAGCAAAACCACAAAAAAGCGACTTACAAACTGTCGAGTTCGCGAAGCGAACGGTGCTGCAGCGCCTTGTTAGTTGTTTTAATATAAATGTTTTTTTCTTTTTGACTCGATGAAATAGCCGCCAACAATAAAAACAATTAAGCTAGTAATAATTACCAGCTTCCAAAAACTTAGACTTGGTATGAAATTAATAAAAAATGGGACTCTTACGATTATTTCAGCAAAAAAAGCTGCCACTAAACCAACATACGACCATAGCATAAAATCATAATGCCATTTTAACCAAAAACCATATTTTCGGAAAAATACTGGCATGCTCATTCCTATTAGAACTCCTACTAGAGAGCATAGAGCAAGCCAGTGAAATGGACCAAATTTGTATAAAACCTGAGTAAATAATGCAGTAATATTCAGAAGGATCATGGACAAAAAGTATAGATAGCCAAAGCTTTTGTGCTTGTTCGTTCCCTTTTTATACGCGACAACAAGTGCGCCAAATAATAATGCTGTAATCCCAAAGATGGTATGTACAAATCCTATTTGAGTATGAAAAAAATTCACTTATGCTCCTTCTTCTTCATCAACTAACGCCGAGCTAAGCTGCAGTTTTTAAGTTGTAGTTTTGTGGAATACTTTTGCGCAGCAAAACCACAAAACTGCGACTTAAAAACTGTCCAGCCACGAAGTGGCGATGCTTGAGCGATTTGTTATGCATTTTTCTGCACGTGCATTTGCAAATATACAAAATGTAGCGCTGCAATTACAGGCGGTGCCACACCAAGAACTAAAGCCCATAGGCCGTAAATGTAAACCAATGCAATTGATGAAAAAACACCGCAAATAATGACAGCTTTAAACCTTCTAGAAAATAAAAACACTTTCTCTTTAATTGTTGAGCCAACTAACAACCATAAGATAATTATTGCATACGCTCCTGCAATATTACCCAGCGATGCTAAAACGATAAATAGACCATCAGCACTACCCGGATTAAATACTGACATTATTGACGCAGGCAAACCAATAATAAGTGTAAGTATTGATGTGTAGCATAAAACACAGGTAATTGGCACAAGCAATAAGACAGACTCAACGATTAATAATATTTTTTTCATATAGCCTGCATAACGCCGCGTACAACGGCAGTTTGTAAGTTGTGATTTTGTGGAAACCTTTTGCGTAGCAAAACCACAAAAGCGCGACTTACAAACTGTCCAGCCGCGCAGCGGCGTGTTGCTACGCTTTGTTATTGCCAACGCGGTTTCTAAACTACGCAAGTACATTACACGTTCGAGAAACACACCGAAACTGCTTTAATGCCGAACTTGATGGAGCTGCGGCCAAGCACGATTATTTTTTACCAACCACCTACTTTGCTAACACTGCGGTAAATTTAGCACGCCAATGAAACGGAAGTGAACTACGACTAACCGACCACAGGGTCAACCGGACGGCCGGTGATGCAATAGAAACTGCTGCTTTCGCCCGTTTCGTACTTTTTAACTGCGATAAAAAATGCACGCGAAAAAAGAACAATAACGTTGCGATAACAGGTGGTTTTTAAGTAGCACTTTTGCCGTAAAATGTAGCGAAGCGGAATGGCAAAAATGCTACTTAAAAACCATCCGGTTCATTGCCTTGTTAAGCCGTTTTTATGAAACACAAAAGTAAGTCTAAAAACCTGTTGACGAAAACCTAAACCATTTAAAAATTCTTTTACATTTTTAATGATGGCTATATTTTACAGAAATTATATTTTCTTTCTTATAGTTTTCATTAGGTGAAACTGCGTGCTGCTTGAATTGCTGAAGTTATAGCGCTTTTTGCTTGCGGGCTGTTTTTCCAGCAGGTCGATCCAGTGATATTTGCCCCATGCTCCAAAATATTATTTATGTCTGCGCCAGCCAATTGAGATAGCGTTACAAACCCCATTTGCTCTAAGCGCTCTACAACTTTTGGGCCTACACCTTTAATACCTAGTAGTACTGCTTTTTCAGATTCAGAAAATGGCACAGTTTTTATTCCTTGAATTGGCTTAACATTTGTATACCGCGCATGCGCGTTATCATTCTTTAAAAGGTTTCCAGAAAACCTTTTGAACTTATTGAATCCAAAAGAATTTTAGCTGGTGTTTTGCGCTTTGCCTTGGAAGGAAAGCGTGTGTGCGCGTTTTTCCCTGAGGGGTGCGCGTTATCATTCTAGTGTTATTCCAAATTATTGGCCATACAGGTGTTTTGGTTGTGTCTCGGTGGAATTTGCGCTGGTCGGCGGCGCTAAAAGCGCGATGGTTTGGTTTCAGAAAAAATATACTGGTTATCTGGCCAATTGTTTGGAGGTTAATTGTAGTGAGAGCCTGAATGCCATTACAGGGCATAACAGGATTGCGCTGTGTGAGTTGTTGATGGATATATGTGGTAAAACGCAGCGTCAAAAATGGCGCGGCGTTTTTTGCGGGGTTATTGCGCTGAGGCGTCCCAGACTTTGCCGGAGGCGGTGCCGTCTTTGGGGGGATTGAAAACTTCTACGGCCATAACTTGATAGCTGGGGTCGTCGCTGGCGTTGAGGTTGTTCATGTTGGGAATAATCCAACCGCTGTCAGCCCAGGCTTTTACGTGGTCTGCAAAAATAATGACATGGTCTTCACCCAGTGGGCGCTGTTCTGTGGGTTTGCTCCAGTATTGATAAAACGTGGAGGGGCTATTGATGGAAGGTTTTTGTTCGCGAATGGAGCGATGGGTGGAATATTCCACGCCGTTGCTCACGAAGGTTTTGCCAAAGGTGCCGTCTTTGCTCGGGTCGTAAGTCCAGCGTTGCAAAATGTAATATTCCACCAGATGGGCGGGGTCGGTGGCGGGCATGGTGTTGTCGTAACCCCAGCCATAGAGGGTGATATAACTTGCGCCGCTGTCCTCGTTAAAACGATAACCAATCTTGCGCGTTTCATCACCGTAGTGCCAGCCGGGGCCGCCTACGTAGTTATAGCCACCACCTTGCCAGCTCACACTGAATTCACCATTGGGGTTGAGGGTGAGTGATGCGGCGCCGCCATCTTTCCAATGGGTGAAGAAAAAATTACCCACATGACCGGTGGCGTGGTTTTGGGTGATTTGTGTTTGCTCGTTAAATTGTTGGGTGTAGGCAGTAAATTTTTTTAACGCTGATTGTGAGCTGTCGCTGCTGCTGGCTGCCGATAATGCTGTGGCAGCCGGAATGGCGCTGGATTCCGAGCTGGCTTGATTGGCTGGTTGTTGTTGATCATCACTACAGCCGGTGATCTGGGTGACAGCCAGCAAACTGGCCGCAATTAAAGCGATTGGATATTTCACAGATTTTCCTCGCGTGCGGTTAAAGGGTTTGGGTTGCGGCTGTGTAAGACAGGTTTTTGTTTTTTTGAATATGAATAAATTAAAACACTGATTGCCGGGTAAACCAATCGCAGTGCTTGTGAATAAATGCAAAGGTATTTGGTTTTTTATCTAGAGCGATTCCGCGCTATTTTTTTCCCACAAATCGCAATAAATCGGCACTTCGTCGGCGGGCATGGGGCGCGCGCCCGGCTTGAGCTCGCGGGTGAAGAAGTCGTTGAACGAGCGGTAGTCCTCCGGGTCCTGGCGTGCCGCAGCGCGAGGGTGGGTGCGTCCTCTACACCTTCGGCGATGGTTTTCAAGCCGAGGCTGTTGGCCATTTGAATAATCGCGCGCACTATGGCGGCATCGTTACTGTGATCATCCATTTTGCGCACAAAGGATTGATCGATTTTCAGCGCTTCCACTTCAAATTTTTTCAAATAACCCAAATTGGAATAGCCGGTGCCAAAGTCGTCGATGGAGAGGTGTACTCCTTCGCTGCGCAGATGGCTGAGGGTGGTGGCGAGCCGGTCGCTGTCTTCAATTAATAGTGATTCGGTTAATTCCAATTCCAAATACTGCGGTGGCAAACCGCTGGCGGCGAGTGCACCCAATACCAAATTATCGATATTGCCGCGCTTGAATTGGATGGAGGAAATATTGATGGCAACGGTAAATTGCAGCAGGCCAATGTCGTACCAGTGTTTGGCCTGACGACAAACTTCCTGAATAACCCATTCGCCCAATTGAATAATTAAACCGGAGGATTCCGCCAGTGGAATAAAAATACCCGGTGAAATAAAACCCTGCTCCGGGTGTTGCCAGCGTAGCAGTGCTTCAAAGCCACATATTTGTTGGGTGCGCAAATCAATTTTGGGTTGGTAGTGCAAACTGAATTGTTGGTCTTGCAGGGCTTTGCGCATTCCGGAAATCAAACTGATATGGTCGAGCATATTGCGATTAATCGCCGGGTTGAAAAAACGGAAACTGTTGCGGCCGGAATCTTTGGAGTGATACATGGCGATATCGGCTTTTTTAATCAGCGTGTCCAAATCCTCGCCGTCCTGTGGTGCCAGTGCTATGCCAATAGAGCAGGTGCAAAAAATTTCTATATTGCGATACCAATAGTTTTCCGACACCAGTTGCAATATTTCCAGGCTGGCTTGGGAGGCTTGCTCGGCGGATGCTATGTTGGGCAAAAATACAATAAATTCATCGCCGCCGAAGCGACACACCGCCTCGACTTTTTTGGTGTAACCCAGCAGGCGCAGCGCCACCTCTTTGAGAATTTGATCGCCGGCCTGGTGACCCAGTGAATCGTTGATGGGTTTTAAATTATCCAGATCGATATAAATAATGCCGAGCAGTTGCTGTTGTTGTTTGGCGGGCAGGAAAAATTTTTCAAAATTGCGTTGTGCAACATTGCGGTTGGGCAAGCCGGTGAGTGTGTCGTGGGTGGCCAGGTGTTCAATCTGGTTTTTGATATTTTTCATGCGCTCATTTTCGCGCGCCAATTCATCCAGCGCGGCGCGGTAATCCTGCGCGAGTAAACCCACAGCGAGCGCAATCACACACAAAATAATAATAGTGATGCTGCCGGTCGCGAGGTTAATCGGTGCCAGGCTATTGGTATACCAGCCTACATGGTTGACGTAACTGATGCTGGCGAGCATCAACACCATGATGGCGACCAACAAAATCAGCAGGCGTTTGTTGCCGAGCATGGCAGCAAATACCAACACCCCGCAGTAACCGAGCAGGGCGCTGTCGCGAATGCCGCTGCCATGCCAGGCGAGGTAGGAGAGCATCAGGGTGAGGCTGAATAAAAAAATACTGGCGCCCAGTAACAGGCGGTGACGCGCGATTGCCCAATCGACACTGAACAGGAAAATCCCGCAGGTCACCATGATCAAACTGTCGTGATAGCGCGCCGCCAGCATCGTAATAATGCTCACCAGCAGTAGCGCAATTTGGGTGACGCGCAGGCTTTGCACCAGTCGTCGGGTTTTGGTCTGTTTGAGAGAGTCACAGACGTGCGGCGTTTCTAGGTCCACAGTATGCCCCGGCCATAAAGCCAGCGGCCTGCCTGCACCAAGGGGGTGGCGGGTGAATCACAAAATCCGTTTTGGTAGGGCAAGCGCTGGGAAAAGGTTGATGCCGACACCGGCGGCGGTTGTTGTGGTTATAGGAATAACCCGCGGCTCGATGCGGTGTGCGTAACCCTAGTTATAGTTGAAATTCGCGCCAGTTTCCCGCGAAGGTGCGGTTTTTAACCTGTTATTTTGTCCCTAAACATAAAAAAGACTGCGCCTAAAAGACATAAGCCGGCCCAGAGGTAATCCAGCTTGAGCGGTTCTTTCAGGTAAAACAGGGCAAAGGGCACAAATACGCTGAGGGTGATCACCTCCTGCAGGATTTTCAGCTGCCCGACATTCATCACCGTGTAACCAATGCGATTGGCGGGCACCTGCAGTAAATACTCAAACAGCGCTATACCCCAGCTGATAAGGGCAGCGATGATCCAGGGTTTGTTGTTTAACTCCTTCAGGTGGGCGTACCAGGCGAAGGTCATAAAAATGTTGCTGCAAAACAACAGGCCTATGGCGATAAGTGATGCCTGCATAAGGGCTCCAAGGGGTTAGGGTGATTCCGGCGCGGCAGTAGCGGTGGTTTGCGCCTGTTCCAGATCGCGCTTTTTCCCCACCGCGTAGGAGCTGGTGATGCTGAATAGCCAGGCCGCCAGCAGCAGCCATTTGCCCTGCTCCCAGTAGGGCGAAGCAAATACCGCGCTGTGCAAACTCTGCCAGAGGTAGGGGATATCCAGCGCAAAATCGCCGCGTTTGGCGCGCTCATCCAGTTCGTTGGAAAGCTGCATGGCCACCTGCAGCAGGTTAATCAGCAGCAGGCCAATAATCAGCGCCGAGGGCACTGCAAAAATACAGCCGCGCAGGCGCTGGCCGAGTAGGAATAAACCGGCGCCGGGGAAAATAAAGGCCGAGGCAATTGCCGCGCGCTTGGCGTGGCTCATACCGGCAGGGGTGTTGTTGGTGCTAGTCATGGCATTAATTCTCCGCCACCAATTGTTCCAGGCGATAAAACCCCTGACCGGGTTCACTCAGGTTATCCACCAGCCAGGGCAGGGTTTCCTCCATCGCGGCCCAGAGTGTCCAGGGCGGGTTGATGACGATCATGCCGCTGGCGGTCATGCCGTGTTCCAGGCTGTCGGGCGCTACGGCAAATTCCATCAGCTGGATATTTTTGATGCCGGATTTTTTCAGCGCCAGTTCCATTTCATCGATACGAAGGCGGTTTACCACCGGATACCAGATGGCGATGGTGCCCACGGCAAAACGTTTGTGGGCGCTGATCACCTGTTTGATCACCTGCTGGTAATCGTTTTTCACTTCATAGGAGGGGTCGATCAATACCAGCGCGCGGCGCTCCAGCGGTGGCAACAGCGCCTGCAGGCTGGTCAGGCCGTCTTCATTGAGCACTTTTACCCGTTTATCGCTGCGCATCGCATCGCGCAGGAACTGGTAGTCGGCGGGGTGCAGCTCGTGCAGGAACAGGCGGTCTATGGAGCGCATCAGGGTTTGGACGATCAGGGGCGAGCCGGGGTAAATTTGCAGGTTGCCGCGGTCGTTGAGGTTTTTTACCAGCTCCAACAGGCGGTTGATGGCGGCAGGCGCCTGCGGCAGTGTCCAAAGTGGGCCAATGCCCGTATCAAACTCGCGATTCTTTTGTGCCTGGGGGCCGTTTAGTTTGTATACCCCGGCGCCGGCGTGGGTATCGATAATACGCAGGGGTTTATCTTTTTGCGTCATATACTCCAGCATATGCACCAGCACGGCGTGTTTGAGGATATCGGCATGGTTGCCGGCGTGAAAACCGTGACGGTAGCTGAGCATAGGGCGCGATCCAGGTGTGCGGGAGAAGGGCCGGAATTATAGCGAGGCGGGTGGATAAATACCCGAACAAGATTGTCACACACTTGCCCTTTTAGAGAAGGAACCAAGCAGTTAGAGTAGCCGCTGCATCCATCATATGAAGATACCCGGATTGTTATCTCTCCCTTCCTCCAAGCTGTTCAGCGGCGGTTTCCTGCGTTTGTGGTACGCGGCTTGTGCCCCGCTATCGTCCTTATTGCTGCTGTCATTGTTGCTGGTAGTGCTGCCCGCAGGCGCGGCGCGGGCGGCGGAACCGGAAATCGACATAGAGGGCGGCACCAAGGCGCTGCGCGACAATATTCGCCTGCACCTGAGCCTGGCGGAGGAGAGCTGCAGCTCGCCGCTGTGGCGACTCAACAGCCTGCTCAACGACAGCGAGGCGCAAATCAAGGCGGCGGCCCAGGCGCTGGGGTTTTATGAGCTGGAGTACGAGGCCAAACTGGTGCGCAACAAGGATTGCTGGGGGCTGAACATCCAGCTCACGCCCGGTGAGCCGATTCTGGTCACTGAGCTGCGCATCGAAATCCTCGGCGAGGGCAGTAGCGACCCCATTTTCAAGCCGCTTTACGACAAGCCCGGTATCAAACTGGGCAATCGCCTCAATCACGGCCGCTATGAAACCCTCAAGGCGCGTTTTGCAACCCTGGCCTCGCTGCACGGTTATTTTGATGCGGAGTTTGTGCAATCCCAGATCGCCATCAATGTCGGCCAAAAAAGTGCGGCCATAGCGCTGGTGTATGACACCGGCAAACGCTATCGCATTGGCGCCATCAGCCTCAAACACGGGATTCTGGATCAGGATTTTCTGGAGCGTTACTACACCTTCCACAGCGGCGACTACTACGATACCGATGAGCTGCTGGAGCTGAAAAACCTCTACAACGCCAGCAATTATTTTGCGGTGGCGAGTGTGGCGCCGGATCTGCGGGCGCTGGACGGGCAGCAGGTGCCGATTAATATCGAACTGGAAGAGCGCAAGCGCCGCGCCTATTCACTGGGTGCGGGCATTGAAAATGACGAGCCGCGCCTGCTGCTGGGTTTTGAGGATCGCTACCTGAACCGTCGCGGTCACAGGTTTGATGCGGACCTGGCGCTGGCGGAAAACAAAACCGCTGCGCTCGCCACCTACACTATCCCGCTGCGGCGCCCCGCTTATGAATTCCTGCGCTTTTACACGGGTTACGACAAAGAGGACACGGTGACCTCGCTGAGTAAAAAGTACACCTACGGCAGCAGCTATACCTATTATCAGGACAACAAATGGCTGCAAACCTACGCGCTGGATTACGTGCAGGAGGAGTCTGTTATTGGGCGTATGGCACCTATCAATACCAACCTGATCATTCCCTCTGTGTCCTTTCTGCGCACCCAGACCGATGGCGCTCCTTACCCCTTGAGCGGCTGGTCGGCGCTGGGGCGCATCTCCGGTTCACCCAAAAGTATCGGTTCGGATTTCAGTTTTGCGCAGTTTTATGGCCGCGCCAAATACGTGAAAGGGTTTAGTTACGGGCGACTGCTGCTGCGCGCCGAGCTGGGTCTGACCGAGACTGACAATGTGGATCAGCTGCCCGCCTCGGTGCGCTTTTTTGCCGGTGGTGATGCCAGTGTGCGCGGCTATGAATACAAATCCCTGGGGCCGACCCGCAACATTTATGGTGAGGATTTTGTCGGCCCGCTGGAAGACCCGGCCGCCGTCGAAGAGGTGATTGGCGGCAACAACCTGCTGGTCACCAGCATCGAATACGACTATCGCTTTGAAGATTCCAACTGGGTTGCCGCAGTGTTTTACGATCAGGGCAACGCCGCTGATGACACCAATATTGATTTCAAACGCAGCGCCGGCCTTGGCGTGCGCTGGATTTCCCCCATAGGGCCCATCCGCATCGATCTGGCGCGCGCGCTGGATGATGAAAAGTCCTGGATGTGGCACATCAGCATGGGGCCAGACCTCTGATGAACAAACTCTGGCGCCGACTGCGCAATGCCCTGTTAAGCCTGATCGCGGTGCTGTTGATTTTGCTCGCTAGCATCAGCGCACTGATGGAAACCCAAACCGGCAGCCGCTGGTTGGTGCACCGGCTGGCGGGTTTGGCCAATATCAGCCTTGGCACTGTGACCGGCAACCTGCGCGAGGGGCTGGATATCGCCAGCCTGGAATACCGGCAGGAGGGCGTGTTGGTGCAGGCCTCGCAGCTGTCCTTTCGCTGGCGCCCCATCGACCTGTTTTACAGCGCCCTGATGATAGATTCGCTCAGCGCTGCCCAGCTGAGGGTGCAGCTGCCACCCTCAGCACAACCGGAGCCGCCAACTGCCGAGCCGTTTAGCCAATGGCCCAGTTTGCGTTTGCCGCTGCGCATCCAGCTCGCCAAGCTGGAGCTGCGTCAAATCCGCTTCCAGCAGGGTGAACAGCAGTTGGCCTGGGACAAGCTCAGCGGCGACCTGAGCCTGGGAACCTTTAACCTGCGCTACAGCAACCTGACCCTGATCCACCCGGATTACGAGCTGCGCCTGAGCGGTCGCACCGCGCTGGATTACCCCTATGCCAGCAGTGCCAATCTGCACTGGCAGTGGCAGGCACCGGCAGGCGCGGATGGTAGCGCTGGCCTGTTGTATCGCGGCGTGAGCCAGTTGGATGGCGACCTGACCCAGCTGGCGCTGGCGAACCGAATCGATTCGCCCGTGCAACTTAACGCCACCGCCTCGGGCGCACTGGTAAATGCGCAGCGTGAATTACAGCTGGAACCCGCACTGCAATTGCACATGGAGTGGCTGGCGCAACCCCTGCCGGCCGCCTGGTGGCTGGCAGAAAAGCGCCCGCCCATTACCCGCGGCCTGCTCAAGGCAGAGGGCAATTGGCAGGCCTATCGCGCCAGTCTGGAGGGGGCCATCCAACTGCCGGATACCCCGGCCCTGGCGGTTAATACCCGGGTGGATGGCAGCTTGGACGCGGTGAATATCCAGCAGTTGGACATCCGTGAACTGGGTGAGCAGCTGCAATCGGTGGTGGCCTTGAGCAGCTCGGCGGCTTCGTCGGTTGCAGCCACTGCAGGCGATACGGAAGAAGCCGAATCATCCGCCAGCACTGAGGCAGCGGCGCAAGTGTTGGAGGCCCAATCGCTCAACCGCGATGCCAGCCTCTCGCTCAAGGGGCGGGTCGCCTGGGCGCCGGCGCTGGATTGGCAGCTGGCGGTGGAGGCCAAGGCATTTGACCTCGCCGGGCTGATTGATAACTGGCCGAGCCGGTTGGATGCCAGTTTCACCAGTCGCGGCAGCCTTAAAGATGACCACTGGCAGGCGGCGCTGGAGGATCTTGCGTTAGCGGGCGAGCTGCGCGGTGTGTATGCCCAGGGCAGCGGCAGTGTGGTGTTGGATGGCAGCAACCTGCGCAGCGATTCACTGGCGCTAACGGTGGGTGCTAACCAGTTGCAGCTCAAAGGCGAATTGGGCGATAGCCTCAACCTCCAGTGGAATATTAATGCGCCGCTGTTGCAGCAGTTGGATGAGAGTCTTACCGGCAGCCTGGTCAGCAAGGGCGAGTTGCGCGGGGATCGCGATCACCCGCGTATCGACCTGAGCGCTAGCGCCAACAAACTATCTCTGGGCGACTATGGTGTGGAAAAGCTGGAGCTGGCGCTGGTGCCACTGACGGCTCAGTCCCAGCCAATTGTTGGGCCACAGCCTGGTTCAGGCGCAGGTTCAGCGCCGCAACTGGATAACAGCGCTGCTGCCAGCTCACCGGTTGGCGCCGGCCTCAACCCGGTTCGGCTGCTCACCGGCGAATTGCTACAGGAGCGCTATCAACTAAACCTGAGTGCCAGCCGCCTGCAGCTGGCGCAGCAGTATTTCTCCAGCGTCACCATGAGTGGCAGTGGCTCGGTAGCCCAGCATAAAGTGCAGGCCACCCTGCGCAGCCCCAGTCTGGGGCGGGCCGATATAGGTTTGCAGGGTGACTACGCCGACTACCGCTGGCAGGGCAAACTGACCCAGTTGGCGCTCAAACTTACCAAGGTGCCGCGCTGGTGGCTCACCTCGGGCCAGCCCATCCGCATCAGTGCCGAAGGCCTGCTGCTGGGCGAGCAGTGCCTCACCACCCGCACCAACCTTACGGCGGCGGTAGAGCGCGATGCTGGCATAGAGCGTGAGCAACTGCGCGCCGAGTGGCAGCCCAACCAGTCGCCGCTGCGCATCAATCCCTATGATTGGCTGGTGAATAAACCCGCGCCTCCCGCCAGCCAGATCGAGCGCTATAACCTGCCGCGCCTGTGCCTGGCGGGTGATTGGTCGACTAAGACTGGCGCCCGTCTCGACGCCCAGCTGGATGCAGTGCCACTGCGCCAGTTTTTGTCGCTATTCAAAACCGAGGTGTTTTTTGCCGGGGTGATGGATGGCAATCTCAGCCTGCGTTCCCCCGATCTGACACTGGCGGGCACCACTGCCAACCTGAATATCACCACCCGCAATGCCGAGCTGCGCTACCAATACGCCGGTGGCGTAACCGATGTTTACCCCTGGCGCGATTTTGCGGTGCGGGCGCAACTGCAAAAAGCCCAGCTCAGTACCAGTGCCGGCTTGGAGTGGACGGGCTTTGGCCGCATGGATCTGGCCAGCCTGCTGGATTTGCAGCAACAGACCATCAACAGCGCCAGGTTGCAGGTGAACTTCCACAACATAGCGCCGCTGGAAACCCTGTTGCCCTTCACTAACGATGTGAAAGGTGAGCTGACTGCCGATTTATCGGCCGGCGGTAAATTCAGCGCCCCCTATCTCGCCGGGGATATTTACCTGCGCAACGGCAGCGCCAAGCTGACCCGTTTGGGGCTGGATTTACAGGCCATCAGCCTGAGCCTGAACGCTGCGCGCGATGGCCAGTTGCGGTTGATGAGCGAGGCGCAATCGGGCGATGGCCGCTTGACGCTGGTGGGTGACCTGAAGGGGTTTGGCAGCGACAGTTGGCGTGCCCAGGCGTTTGTTAATGGCACCAATTTCCGGGTGGTTTCACTGCCTCAACTCAAGGCCAACCTGTCGCCCGCTATCAAAGTGGAGCTGGATGCCAAGGCCATGCACCTCACCGGTGATGCGGTGATTCCCTGGGCGCGCACCAATATCAAAAGCCTGCCACCCAGCGCTGTGCAGCTGTCTGATGACGCCCTGATTGTGGATGAAAACGGCCAATGCCTGGGTTTTGGGCG
>FWPV01009868.1_pt1 | contig 12886 bp, 6 predicted proteins | sample 2228371 | NCBI WGS metagenome assembly FWPV01 (sample SAMEA103939776, study PRJEB20133) | metagenome | reverse complement strand
CGATGCTGACAAGCGCACGACCTACACCCCCTGATGGAAATGTTATAACCGCTTCTTCACCAACCTTGTATTTTTCTTTATCAGCCGAGAGCATTAGTTGCGTGGCTGAATCTGCGCTCGCGGATGAATCGTAACTCCAGCCCAAATACACAACCTGGCCCGCACAGTGCGCCTGGGCATCTCTGTTGTCACAGACACGAATCAGGTGACGGCCCCACTCATATTTATTTTTTTCCAGCGTCCAATTGATGCGGCCATTGGCATCACTTGTTAGCGTTTCACTGTGTACTGGGCGATGACTGCTGTTGGAAAAGTACTCCGCGAGGTTTTCAGTATTTTCATCCCACCACCAGCGCCAGCCAATTTCGTAAACCTCCACATTCACCTGACGTTCGGGAGCGGCTTTACCTTGGGCATTCAAGGTTTGGATTAATACCGGATGATCCACATCGCGACCTATGGCATCCATATAACCCTCACCTTTGGGAATATTAATACCCACCCAATTATCGAAGGGTAACAACTCGTAGGGGCGTAAAATCGTACTGAAATTACCGCTCTCTTCAAACACGCGAGTTACAAAGGTTGCGGTGAGTTTGCCGGGGGGCGGTGCGGATAAACTCACATTGAGCGGAAAGCTGGCATTACCACTTTCATCGAGTTTGCCATCAAATACTTTTTGCGCACTGCCAGCAAAATTGCGCGCCGGATCATCAAAAATAAATTGTTCAAACCCGGCAAATTGTGTTGCGCGCGCACTGAGTTTTAATTCCGAATCCGCCTTTAAATTTTTTGCCGTGGCACCCTGCAGCCACTGAGCAAAGAGCGACACTTGCGCCGGCATATTGCGCAACCGCAGCGGTGTTTCAGCGGGAGTTAAATCCACTTTCAAACGATTGGGCACCACCATTTCCACTTTGATAATTTTATCGAAATAGCGATTGCCCACATGCACCACGGCACGGTAATTACCTGTTGGTGCCGTCTCCTCGGTTTTTAAGGCAAAGGTGTAAAAGTTATTCACCGGCTGCACATTGGTTTGGCTCAATACTTTTTTACCCATGGGATCAAACAAGTCCAGGGTAACCGGATGATTGGCTGGTAACTGTTGGGTTTTATCCTCCAGAATAAAACTCAGAAAAATATCATCGCCCGGACGCCAGACATCGCGCTCACCGTAAAGAAAACCTTTAAGTCCCGCTTTAATATGCTCGCCACTGACGTCAAATTGATTGGTGGGCAGAGCCTCACTGGTGCGCAAGCGCAAATAACCGCGCTGGGTTTTGTGTTTAGCTTCCAAATAAAACGCAACGCCATCCGTGTTTAATTGCAACATACCGTATTGGTCGCTGGTGCCCTGTGCAATCGGCTGACGCTGATAGTTGTACGCGATTATTTCCGCACCAGCGAGCGGCTTGGCGGAATTTAATTCGGTGGTAATGACATGTACCTGATTAGCGCTGCCGCGTTTGGCGAGCAAACCTATATTGGAGACCAGAAAATTGCGCGCCGAAGCGATATTATCGCCGTAATAATAATAGGTATCGTCACAGGGGTTATTGCGCTCGCTGTAATTGTAATATCCCTGGGATTGATAATATTGTTGATACCAGGCCGGCTCTTCCGCGCGTTCGTAGTAGCTTTCGCCATCGGCATCCTCCGGCATTTTTGCCACCGGCTCTGTGGGGCGGGTTTGCGCGCAGGTGTAAATGGAATTACTGCGATCGATGCGCAATTCCAAACGAATTAAACCGTCCGGATGCTGGGCCATGAGTTCCGATAAATCCAGGTGGAAACGCTGGGTGCCACTGCGGGGAACGTCTGGAAGTGAATAGGTTTTGCGCCATAAATAACGGCCGGTGTCGGTCGCAGCGGCGGCAGCAGTAAGCGAATAATCCTGCAGGTACTGGCCAATATTATTGGCGAACACTTTAAAGGCTATCACCTGCACTGAATCCACACCAGCGGCTTCAAAAGGCACAGAAATTTGACTCGCGGGCGGCAAAATACTGCTGCTGCCCACAAACCGCACCAGTGGCTTTACCAAATCCAGTACGATTTTTTGTTCATAATCACTGCCCAGACTTTGCTGTTTTTGATTATTGATACTGCCACTGATTTTTAAGTTGAGTTCGCCGCTATCCAATTTATCGGGTGTGTAGCGCAGCAGGCTACCATCAATCACAACATTCACCGGCTTGCCTTCCAGAGTGACCAAACCGCTGAGGTTTTGGCTGCTGTCGAGAATATCCGAAAATTGAATTTCAATGGCGGTATTGGGTGTGCGGATAACTTGCACGCCGGTCACCTGAAACGTTTTACGCGCAGGAATTTCCAATTCACGCGCGCCCTTATCGCTGGAACCCAGGGCTTCGCCATCCCAGGTTAAACTGAGCTTGCCCTGAGTCTCACCGCGCTCAATATGAGTTATTAAAAAACGATTGGTTTTGCGATCAGTGTCCTGGGTCCACACCACATCCACCGGGCGTTCATTGACCGCCAGTTGCAGAATTTTTTTCACACTGCTCAATTCAGCAGTATCGGCTGTAGTTAATACACCCGTAAGTTGCATCAGGTTTTCATCGTCTTCCATCACTGCCAGAGCGTCCACACGCAAATCAAAATCCTGTTTGATGGTCTGCACTTCAAATTCAAAATTACCCAGCGATTTATCTATACCCTCCAGCGAGGCTGAGTTTAAGCGGAAACCAATTTTGCTATCAGCCGGCAAACGCTCAACGGGTTGGATGCGCAATTCAGTGGTAGATACAAACAGCAGATTCAGCGGTGTTTTGGAATCCACCGCGATTAAATCAGGATTCACCGGTGCATTAACCTGAGCCTCACTCACCACCGGATGGGTAAAGCGAATAAATAGCGGAGCCTCAGTTGGCACCCAGCGTTTGGGGTAATCGGCGATGTGGTTTTCCCATTCGGGAGCCAGACTTTCAGTTGCAGCTGTCCCTGCGTTTTGCCCGGGTTTGGAATCTTGCTCCGGCGCTGACTTGTCGCAACCCGCGAGCATGAGGTTCATCAACACGACAACAAACCATAAAGACCATTGAACACGCATAATTTTTCCCTGTTTGGTTGTGATTCTTCTCATTCACATGATTGCAAAATAGTCGCCTATAAAAAAGCCACCCAAGTTTCCCTGGGTGGCTTTCAATTTATAGCATTGATTTGCTGAACGGCAGATTATTGCTTTACACAATCCACGAAGTAATCTTTTTTGCCATCCACTTCGCGTTTTACCAAGCCGTGTACATCAGTTTCAAAGCCGGGGAACTTCTCGTTGAAATCGCGCGCGAATTTTAAATAATCGACAATGGTTTTGTTAAAGCGCTCGCCCGGAATCAACAGCGGAATACCTGGCGGATAGGGCGTTAACAAAATCGAGGTGATGCGACCTTCCAATTCGTTGATAGGCACACGTTCAATTTCGCGGTGCGCCATTTTGGCGAAGGCATCGGAAGGTTTCATCGCCGGTTGCATGTCGGAGAGGTACATTTCCGTGGTCAGGCGCGCAACGTCGTAGGCTTTGTAGAAGTCATGGATTTGCTGGCACAAATCGCGCAGCCCCATGCGCTCGTAGCGCGGGTTGGCTTGCGCAAACTCGGGCATGATGCGCCACATGGGTTGGTTTTTGTCGTAGTCATCTTTGAATTGTTGCAGCGCGGCTACCAGGGTATTCCAGCGGCCTTTGGTGATGCCGATGGTGAACATAATGAAGAAGGAGTAGAGACCGCACTTCTCGATAATAACGCCGTTTTCCGCCAGATATTTGGTGACAATAGACGCCGGAATACCGCTTTCGCTGAATTGGCCGTTGACCGACAAACCGGGGTTCACAATGGTGGCTTTGATCGGGTCGAGCATGTTGAAGTTCGGCGCGAGTTTGCCAAAGCCGTGCCAGTTGTCGTCGCTGCGCAATACCCAATCTTCGCGCGAGCCAACACCATCTTCAGCAAATTCATCTGGCCCCCAGACCTGGAACCACCAATCCTGCCCCCATTCGGCATCCACTTTTTTCATGGCGCGACGGAAATCCAGCGCTTCCAGAATCGACTCTTCTACCAAGGCCTGACCACCGGGTGCTTCCATCATGGCAGCAGCCACATCGCAGGAGGCGATGATGGAATACTGCGGCGAGGTGGAGGTGTGCATCAAGTAGGCTTCGTTAAAGGCGTCCTGATCAAGCTTCACCTTTTCCGATTCACGCACGAGTACCTGCGAGGCTTGCGACAAACCGGCCAGCAATTTGTGGGTGGACTGCGTGGAGAAGATCATCGACTCTTTGGCGCGCGGGCGGTCTTTGCCAATCGCGTGCATGTCTTTGTAGAAATTGTGGAAAGTCGCGTGGGGCAGCCATGCCTCGTCAAAGTGCAAGGTATCAATCTTGCCATCGAGCATGTCTTTGATGGTTTCTACGTTGTAGAGCACACCGTCGTAAGTGGATTGAGTGATGGTGAGAATACGCGGTTTTTTATTGGCCGCTTCGCGCGCAAAGGGGTTAGCTTCAATTTTGCGAGCAATACTTTCCGGGGTGAATTCTTCCAGCGGAATCGGGCCGATAATACCGAAGTGGTTGCGCGTGGGCATAAGGAATACCGGAATCGCGCCACACATAATGATCGAGTGCAAAATGGATTTATGGCAGTTGCGATCCACCACCACAATATCGCCCGGCGCCACAGTAGAGTGCCACACCATTTTGTTGGAGGTGGAGGTGCCGTTGGTCACAAAGTAGCAGTGGTCGGCATTAAAAATGCGCGCCGCATTGCGCTCGGAAGCGGCGACCGGGCCGGTGTGATCAAGCAACTGCCCCAATTCTTCCACCGCGTTACAGACATCGGCACGCAACATGCGCTCGCCGAAGAACTGGTGGAACATCTGGCCAATGGGCGATTTCAAAAAGGCCACGCCGCCGGAGTGACCGGGGCAGTGCCAGGAGTAGGAGCCGTCCTGCGCGTAGTGCACCAGTGCGCGGAAGAAGGGGGGCGCTAAACCGTCCAGGTAGGATTGGGCTTCGCGAATAATATGGCGCGCCACAAATTCCGGCGTGTCTTCAAACATGTGAATAAAGCCGTGCAGCTCACGCAAAATGTCGTTGGGAATATGGCGCGAGGTGCGGGTTTCACCATAGAGGTAAATCGGGATATCCGCGTTTTTGTAGCGAATCTCTTCCACAAAGGCGCGCAGGGCCTTGAGTGCGTGATCAGTTTCTTCGAGCGAGCCGGAACCAAACTCTTCGTCGTCGATGGACAAAATAAAGGCCGAGGCGCGCGATTGCTGCTGCGCAAATTGCGACAGGTCACCGTAGCTGGTAACGCCTAGCACCTCCCAGTTTTCTTGCTCAATCGCATTGGCGAGTGCGCGAATGCCTGAACCCGAGGTGTTCTCGGAGCGAAAGTCTTCGTCGATGATGACGATGGGAAAGCGAAATTTCATGGAGTCTCCATAAAAAGGTATAAGGCTGGAATTTCACTTGCTGGCGAGACGCCTCTGGGTGGTGCTTTAGCTAACAAGAGCTCGGGTTATGTCGTCTGGATAACCGACGGCATCAGGCTGGTTGCGTGGCACTTCAGCCGGCCGGCGCACCTGAGGGGCGAACCGAGAAAACCGGACGAGAGTTGAAGCCATTTGGCCGCGCATTGCCCGGTGCCGCGTGTAGTGCTAAACCGGCGCAACTGCGGTGGCGATTGTAAAACACTTAAACCGATTCAAACACCCATTTATTACAATCGCCCAACCCCAGGCAGGATTAGTCGCTGGATTTTGCATCCTGCGGCTGATTGTCGGCGCCATGTTTGAGCGCATTGTCGGCGCTATGTTGGAGTGCATCGGCCGCGACAACCTCCAAGGCAGCAGGCATAGCTTGATCAATCAGGGCCTGCTCCTCCACCGTAGGGACTTTGTAACCGCGCGGCCAAATACCATCCAGATAATCCCAACCGTAACCCCAGCGATAATAGTTCATCCAATAAGGGCTGCCACCCCAGCGCACATTGGTGTAAATGTACCTGGCCATGCCCGACCCCTGAGCCTGTTTGACGCAGGCGAGAATATCCTCATCCGCTTTTTGGCGATCTGCCTTGCTGCCGCCCAGCCAATAAGCCAAATCGTGGGCGACACAGCAGTGCCGCCATAAATTGGGCTGTTCGGGCGTGCCGTCAATCCACAGCGAGCAGCCATCCGTAGTAAAGGGTTTAAGCTCGCTGGCGTGCAGCAGACTGGAACAGCCGGCAGTAGCGATAAACAGGGCAGTAAGCAAAAACAGGCGCATGGGAAAATCCTTGCTGGGCATAATCAACACCAAAATGCCGGCGATTTTAACCGGCAGCTGCGGAAACTCTATTACTTTTTAGCAGCGCGATATGGCCTCGCCCACCGCGCCCATTGCCAGTACAATGCTGACCACCTTGCTACCTTCTACCCAGCACTTTTGCTGCCTATGCCCGCCCCTTGGGTCATGGGACACCAGCCTTGGAACCTGCTATGAACGAGAAAAAAACCACCCATTTTGGCTTTCAACAAGTTCCGGTCGAAGAAAAGGCCGAGCGGGTCGCCGAGGTATTTCACTCGGTCGCCGCCAAATACGACCTGATGAATGATTTGATGTCGGGCGGCATCCATCGCCTGTGGAAGCGTTTTACCATCGAGGCCTCCGGTGTGCGCGCCGGGCACAAAGTGCTGGATATTGCTGGCGGCACCGGCGATTTGAGCTATCAATTCGCCAAGCTGGTGGGCGACACAGGGCAGGTGGTGCTAGCCGATATTAACGCCTCCATGCTCGGCGTGGGGCGCGACCGCCTGACTGATCGCGGCATTGCCGGCAACATCAACTTCGCCCAGTGCGATGCCCAATACCTGCCCTTCCCCGACAACACCTTCGACTGCATCACCATCGCCTTTGGCCTGCGCAACGTCACCGACAAAGACCTCGCCCTGCGCTCCATGCTGCGCGTGCTCAAACCCGGTGGGCGTTTATTGGTGCTGGAGTTTTCCAAACCACAGAGCGATATCCTCAGCAAAATTTACGATACCTATTCATTTAAGGTGCTGCCGTTTATGGGCAAGTTGGTGACCAATGACGCCGAGAGCTATCGCTACCTTGCCGAATCGATTCGCATGCACCCGGATCAACAAACATTGCAAAGCATGATGGACGAGGCGGGTTTTGTGCGCACCGAATTCCACAATATGACCGGCGGCATAGTCGCGCTGCACAAAGGCATCAAACCCTGATGGCCCTGTTCATGACAAGTACGCTCAGCCTCGCCGCCCTCGCCAGCGCGGAAAAAATGCTCAACGCCGCGCTGCGCTACGACCCTGCCACACGCCTTGGACTCGCGCGCCTGGAAGGCAAAATCCTCGCCGTACAAATCACCGCGCCAGCCATCACTGTATTTGTGATGCCGATGGACGATGAGCTGCGCTTGATGGGCAATTGGGATGGTGATGTAGATACGCGTATCACCGGATCAGCGCTTGCACTTGCGCAGCTATCGCAAACCCAAATCCACAATTTAAAACACAGCGGTGTCACGGTGATGGGTGATTTGCAGCTGCTCGCCGAGCTGCAGCGCTTGCTGAAAAATCTGGATATCGACTGGGAAGAAATGCTCAGCCAATTTACCGGCGATGTGATTGGTCACCAAAGCGCAGAATTATTGCGCGCGCAACTCGGTTGGGTAAAAGATCGCGCCCGCCAGAGCCAGCGTTTGACGCGCGAATTTCTCACTGAAGAAGTACAAGCCCTGCCCGCCAAACCCGAGTTGGAGAGCTTTTACCAGCAGGTGGATGAGCTGCGTTTAGCGGTGGATCGCGCCGCCGCACGTATAGAAAAACTTATTGCAGAGCGAAAGTAGGTTGGTGGCGAGGAACGAACCCCAACAAAGCAACGCGAATACATCGCTAAAAAATAAAATTTACGTTCGCATTCACGAAGGAAATTAAGCGTTAATTGCGAATAAGTCATGTTGGGGTTCGCTCCTCAGGCTACGCGCCCCGCCCCAACCTACGGTAGAACAAAAAGAGAATTGAATTGCTAATGGTTTTTTTTCGCCTCTTAAAGATCCTGCGCGTATTCGCCCGCTATCGCCTCGATCAATTACTGCCCGCCAACTTGCCCTTCGCCGCGCAACTCTTGCTGGTATTTTTTAAACTCTTCCCCACACCTCGCTCAGCCAAGGGCGAGCCTATGACACGCGGTGAATGCCTGCGCCGCGCCTGTGAAGATTTGGGGCCGATCTTTGTTAAATTTGGCCAGCTGTTATCAACACGCCCCGACCTGGTTCCCGCCGATATAGTGCTGGAACTCAATCACCTGCAAGACAATGTCGCGCCCTTTGCGCCGGAGGAATTCCAGCGCATTGTGGAGTCATCGCTGGGCGCAAAAATCAGCACTATTTTTGCCAGTTACGATGCCGCGCCGCTCGCTTCCGCCTCCATTGCGCAGGTACACACCGCGGTGCTCAACAATGGCCGCGAGGTAGTGATTAAAGTCGTTCGCCCCGGAATTGAGCGGGTGATTGAGCAGGATATTCAACTGTTGTTATTGGTCGCCCGCTGGGTGGAAAAAAATACCCTCGATGGCAAACGCCTGCACCCGGTGGAAATTGTGCAGGATTACCGCACCACCATTTTTGACGAACTGGATTTGCAGCGTGAAGGCGCCAATGCTTCACAGCTGCGCCGCAATTTTTCCGCCTCGCCCCTGCTGTATGTGCCGGAAATTTACTGGGACTACAGCCGCAGTAACGTATTGGTGATGGAGCGCATTTACGGTATTCCCGTCACCGATGTTGCGGCGCTCACCGCACAGGGCACCGATATGAAAAAACTCGCCGAGCGCGGCGTAGAAATTTTTTTCACCCAGGTGTTTGAGCACAATTTTTTCCATGCCGATATGCACCCCGGCAATATTTTTGTCGCGCAGAAAAATCCGCAACTGCCACAATATATCGCCGTGGATATGGCGATTGTCGGTTCACTCACGCGCGAGGATCAATACTATTTAGCGCGCAACCTGCTCGCCATGTTTCGCCGCGATTATCGCTTGGTGGCGGAACTGCACGTGCAAAGCGGCTGGGTGCCAAGCAGTGTGCGTGTGGAAGAATTGGAAGCAGCGATTCGCACGGTATGCGAGCCGATTTTTGAAAAACCGCTCAAAGAAATTTCCTTTGCCAATGTGCTGCTGAGTTTATTCCGCACCGCGCGCCGCTTTGAAATGGAAGTACAGCCGCAACTGGTACTGCTGCAAAAAACCCTACTCAACATTGAAGGTCTCGGCCGCCAGCTATACCCGGATCTGGATTTATGGGTGACAGCCCATCCGTTTTTGGAACGCTGGTTAAAAAACCGTTTCCACCCCAAATCCCTCTGGGGCGAATTTAAACGTTATGCCCCTGAGTGGATGGAAAAATTCCCACAGGTGCCGGATTTAATTTTCAACAGTTTGCAACAGCTGCCACTTATCAGCCAAAAGCTGGATGCATTGGAGCAGGATCTAAGCCAGCGCAATCTGCAGCGGCATCGCGGTCGCCGCAAATTAATTGCGTTACTGGCCTTTGGTGCAGCGGGATACTTCCTCTACAGGGATACCCAGGGTTCAGCGGTATTACAGGATTGGCTGACGACAGATGTATCGCCGGCAACGATTGCACTGGCTGCAATTGGCTTGGTGGCGCTTTGGTTCAGGCGATAATTTCTGTGTGCGTAAAACCGGCCAAGGCCGGGCACAGTGCAAGGTTTTAAAATCAGGGCTTGATGAATCAAGCCCCCCCCGACATTATATCCGCAACATTTTTTATATCACTTTGTCTAAACAAAACTTCATAAAGCCCGCGTAGCTATGCTGAATCCTTCTGTTATTATCGATAATCAACAATAGCGATAGTGAAGGATTTCATTGTTATGTCGAGCGCGACGCGTATTCTGTTGGTCGATGACACGCCTGAAAATCTGGATGTGCTAAGTGGCATTCTGGAAGATCTGGATTGCCAGCTGATAGTGGCAACATCCGGGGAGCGCGCCCTGGAGCTGGCCACCCGCCGCCTGCCTGATTTAATCTTGCTCGATGTGATGATGCCTGACATCAACGGTTTTGATGTTTGCACCCGGCTTAAAGGTGAGCTGAGCACTACCGAAATTCCCATCATTTTTGTCACTGCCCGCACCGACGATATCAGCCAGGGATTTCGCGTCGGCGGCGCTGATTACATCACCAAACCGATTAATGCCGACGAAGTGCGCGCGCGGGTGCGCCACCAGTTAGAGCGTCAGGCCATGCTTGCGGAGTTAAAATCCTTTAACCGCGAACTGGAAACCAAAGTGCGTGAACGCACCTCGGAACTCACCATCGCCAACCGCCAATTGCGCGAGGAAATCAACGAGCGGCGCTATATGCAAGACCGCTTGAATTACCTTGCCACTCACGATTTTGTCACCCGCCTGCACAACCGTAACGCCCTTGAATCCTTTGTGTCTGAATTACTCGCACGCATCCAAGTGCAGGAGGTTAATGCCTCGTTTTTGATGATCGACATCGACCGGTTTCGTGTCGTTAATGAGAGTTGCGGTAGCATCGCCGTCGACGAACTGCTGCGTCAGTTTGCCGACAGCATCAGCGGGTTGTTGAGCCGAAATGATTTTTTTGCGCGCTTGGGCGGCGACAGGTTTGCCGTAGTCACTGATTGCGAGGAGGGCGATAAAGGCGAAGCCCTGGCGCAATCCATTCTGACGCACCTGCGGGATTTCAAATTCCAGTGGGAAGATCGTCAATTCACCCTCGCTGCATCCATCGCCACAGTGCCACTGGCGCGCACAATGGTGAGCTACGATCAGGTGTTGCTCGCAGCAGACGAAGTCATTTTTGTCGCCAAACAAGAAGCGCGTGGCGGCATATACACTTACGCCGATGCTGCCAAGCGCAGCAATTTGCACAAGGACAATATCAATTGGGCATCGCGTTTGGTGGATGCCATCCACAGTCAGGCCTTCCGCGCCTACTTCCAAATGATTGAATATTTTCCCGTAACCCAGGAAGCGGCAGCACCCTGTTACCGGCTCGAAGTGTTGATGCGTTTGTGGGATGCAGAACATCAGCGCATGGTATCGCCCGGCGAATTTATCGGCCCGGCAGAGCGGTTGCACTTAATTCCTGAACTGGACAAATGGATACTGAATGCCACCCTCGCCTTTTTTGATCAGCACCGCGATTTGCTGGAAAAAATGGATATGGTGTCCATTAACATTTCGGCCTTCTCTATTCGCGAAACCCATTTAGCCAGCGCCATCACCAACAGTTTCGCGCAGTATAATTTACCGCCACAAAAATTTTGTTTTGAGCTGACAGAAACTCAAGCCATTGTGAATGTGGATGCAGCACGCCAGTTCATGCAATTGCTGCGCAACTTTGGTTGTCATTTTGCACTGGATGATTTTGGTAGTGGTTTTGCCTCCTACGCTTACCTGCATCAATTATCCTTCGATAAAATTAAAATCGACGGCATTTTTGTACGCGATATGGATACCGATGCATCGCATTACGCGATGGTGAAATCCATTATAGAAATGGCGGAGTCACTCAATAAAGAAGTGATTGCAGAATTTGTGGAAACACCGGAAGTTGCCAACAAATTGTATGCGCTGGGTGTGCGCTGGGGTCAGGGTTACCACCACCACCGACCACAGGCGTTAACCTACCAGTCGCTGGAAAAATTACTGCAAGTGAACACCGGGCAGCATAATTAATCTTTCAGGAATCGCGCCGGTGAGTTTCAACACTCGAAAAAAAATATACCTGCTACTCAAACTGCCCGCACTCAACCTGCTATTTGCACTGGGTTATTTTTTGTTGGCGCAATTTGGCAGCGCATGGAGTTCACTCACCGCACAGGTTTCACTTATTTGGCCAGCGGCAGGCTTTGCACTTTTTGGTGTATTGCTATTTGGATTGCGTGTTGCGCCGGGTTTATTTGCAGGTGCACTTGCCGCTAATCTCGTGACACACTTTTATCCCGCCTTTGGCTCAGGAGCCACCGGCTGGCTGGCTGGCATTCTGGTAAGCGCCGCGATGGTGACACAGACAATTCTGATCGCCCGCCTCAACCGAGGTATTTTGAATAAAAACCTGCTAGTCAATTTACCGCGCACCCTGGGTTTTATTGGCAGCGTTTTTGCCGGCGCTTTAATAGCGCCATCACTGGGCATAGCCACCTTTGCCTATCTGGAATTAGTACCGGATGGTGAACAAGCCAAAGCCTGGGCGTTCTGGTGGATGGGCGACAGCATTGGCATGCTCACATTCACCGCGTTACTGGCCTGGCTATTAATCCCCCGCGTGCGCCATAACCTGCATGCCCAGGCATTTTTATTATTATGTGTGGGCGTTGGACTGGTGTTTTTTTTAGTCTCGGCGCTGGGTTATATCCAGCATTCCGAGGCGCAGCGTCTGGCAGAAGCCGTCAAATCAATGACCCTCAATCACCCCGTTGATTCACGCCCTTGGTACATTCCCAGCTGGCTACAAATTTCTGCCCTGGCGATAGGTTTAACCCTTATAGGCTTGCTGTCTGCATACATTCGCACACGCCAACAGCACGATGAATTGCTCAGGGAAAACCAGCGCAAACTGGAAGAAGAAATTCTTTCGCACACCCAGTCGCTGCGCAAGGCCAATGACTGGCTGCTCAATGAAGTAGTACAGCGGCAGCAAACACAGGAGCAATTGCAGGAGTCGCAACAAGCCCTACGCGCTCGCGAGCAGCACCTGCGCAGCCTGCTGGATAATATCCCCGACCCGGTGTGGTTTAAAAATTTGCAGGGGGTTTACATCAGCTGTAACAAAGCCTTTGCCAAAATATTGGAACTGACTGAAGCG
>FWPV01010815.1_pt1 | contig 12887 bp, 10 predicted proteins | sample 2228371 | NCBI WGS metagenome assembly FWPV01 (sample SAMEA103939776, study PRJEB20133) | metagenome | reverse complement strand
TTCATTGGCTTTTTTAAAAAAAAGATTTTTTTCGTACAAATGTTCAATTCTTATGGGTTCAAAGTAAATGGGAGAATCATTTTGTATAAGATTAATATTAAAATTTCTATCAATTTCTCCCTCCATAAAAACAATGGAGGATATATGTCCTTCGCCAATAGCTCTGAGGCTAATTATAAATTTAACTACATTATCCTTATCCTGAATAGGGTGAATTACGATAGAAGGATTAAATAATGCAGTAGAGGCAAAGGCGTATTGTTGGGTAAAAAAGGCGCCTATATATTCTTTCTGAGTATCATCAAAGCATATGTTTGAGGGAATTCTCCAACGAATATTTTCGAAATGTTTATGGAAACTACTTTTTATTTGTTCCTTATCGCCTTCCAAGCGATTATATATCTCATTTAATATCGAATTAATTTCTTCTTTAGAACTCGTCATAAGACGAAAAAGTATATGTTCGACCTGTCCGGGATTACCTGGAACAAAAGGACGTAGTAAGGTTTTGCGTGTTGTGGGTCGAATAAAGATTGGTATTTTTTTCACTTTTATCATTGTTGTTGTTATGATTGTGATTGTTTAAATAAAGTAAGATATTCACTTGAGATAATAAGAAGGATAAAGTAGATTCAGCCCCTTGATTAAGATTTACACGATCGGGATGCAAACCATCAAAGCATCCACCTGTTTGTGGGTTGTATAAAGGTATTCCCAAATTATTTTCTCCTACAAACCAATTAAAAGCTTTAAATGCATAGGTTAAGTATTTTGAGTTATTGAATATCTTATTTGCTTTTAAACAAGCATCTATCATACCATATGCTTCAAGTGGTTGCTGATCGAATTGTGATTTTCGTTGAGGTGTTAACCATCCCTGATTTCCAATAGGACTAAAGTAATCAACTTCAAATTGTTTACTGATTAACCAATCGAGTAAGATTTTACCTCTTCTTGTTACTTCCCTTAAATTTAATTTATTACCTGCTACAATTAATGCTTCTGCAATTCTTGAGTTATCGTATGTTACCAGATCGTCAAACCATGGCCAATCGGAATCTATTCTCGAATCGAAGAAGGAGGATAATAGTAGTGTTTTTTCCTTGAAAAGGTGCATTATATTATTTTTACTATTGAAATCGGTATATTCCGAAAGACCTAATACAGCATATGCTAATGCTCGAGGATGAAACATTTCTTTTAATATTGGCAGGGTTTTTTCAAATAAATCATTAGCATGATGATATAGTAAAACATCATCGGTATAGCTAATTAGGTGTGCCAATGACCAAATAACCCTACCCAAAGAATCTTCCGAACCCTCTTCTTCTAGCCACTGTCGATTGTAATTCATAAAATTTCTAAATTTTCCATTCATGGGATTATATGCATAATCTATAAATGACAGATAGGTAAGGGTCAGTTTATAAAGTTCATTAGAAACGGGTAATAATCTTTTTAATAAAACCATTAATAGAAGGGCGCGAGCGTTGTCGTCGAGACAATATCCGTGTGTACGGTCGGGGGTACAATAACGTGCGTGTTGAATAATTCCTGTATCATCGGTGAGAGTTTTTATATGTTGAAGATTTATGTTGGGTATTTTTAATTTTTTATTAGAGTCCAACGAAACTTGGTAATAATGTTTTTTTTGATTTATTAATGATGAAATAAATTTGAAATATTTTTGCCCAATTACAGGCCAATAACATTCCTTTGCAAGTTCTAATGCTCTTTTACTATAGTATTTTCGTTTTTCATAGTTACTTAATAGATCTATTAATATATCGCTCAATTGGTGTGAATTTCCAAAATTAAATATTAACCCCCTATTGTCAGAAAGTATTTCCTGAGCATACCAGAAAGGAGTTGATACAACTGGTTTGGCTGCACTAAATGCATACATAAGAGTTCCTGAAGAAATTTGTTTTTCCCCCAAATAAGGAATTACATAAATGTCACAAATTTTTAAATATTCAAAAAGTTCTTCATTGGATATAAATTGATTAATAAATCTTACATGATCTTTAAGATTTAATTCTTTTACCAACTGTAGTAAATATTCACGGTATTTTTCTCCTTCCTGATGTAGCACATGCGGATGGGTTTGACCAAGATAAATGTAAATTACATCGGGAAATTTTTCTTTAACTCTTTGTAAAGCATTTAAAACTACTTCAACAGACTTGTTTCTCGATAATAAGCCAAAAGATAATATTATTTTTCGATTTTCAAAACCTAGTTTAGTTTTTAAAATATTTTTTTGTCCTCCATTTATTTTTGGTACTCCATGATATATGTGGCAACATTTAGTGTAAGGAATTTGAAAAATTTCGTTTAACATTTTAATTCCTCTCTGGGATATACTAATAATTCCAGTGGATAAACTGCCAATCTCATACATCACTTTCTGATAATTATCTGGCAAACTATCACTAATGGTATGAAATGTTGTAAACACAGGAATGTTAATGCGTTTTAATAATTGAATAATGAATTGACCAGCAACGCCACCAAAAATTCCAAATTCATGTTGGAGAAGAACTGCATCGAAACAATTATTGTTTATATAATAGGCTGCATTTATATATGAAAGAAGGTTATTTTGGTCTATAATAAAACTTACCTCTGACGGGTAAGAATAATTTGACAATTCATCATGTATCGCTATTATTTCGGTTATAACCCCATTTTTTTTTAACCCATCGTTTAAATCGAAAGTGAAGTTGGCTATTCCACATTTACGAGGTGGGTAAGTCCCTATCAATGCTATTTTTATATTTTCCATAATATATCATTTTTAAGGTTATTAGATAGTTATCCCTTAAGAAAATGGTATTATTATGGTAAAATGAATGATTTTATTAAAAAAAATAAGGCCACCTATTTATTTTGTTTTATAAAAGATACAAACTTTATTCCAATAGTCAAGAAATACCATATCTTTGCTTCAAGATAAATTAAATTTATCGATTTAATTCATCTGAAGCGATATCTGGTAATGTCAAATTGTCATAAAAATAGACTTTGTCCTTATCTGATAGTGGACAAAGTCTACAAAACTTTAAAAAAATGAAGAAATATTTTATTTACGTTTTATTCTGTCGGGTAAAAAACTAGCTTTAGGTACAAAAATTTCATTTTTCAGTTCTGTTATATTAAAATTGAACCACGATTTTGGGTTGGCTGAAGAATTAACCACCATAGTATCATTTTTCCAAGCATAAGCTTCAATAGTGTTGGAATTTATATTTTTGCCCTGAATGGTAACTGAGTAAAGGAGGGCATTTTCCTGTGGATTAAAATTATCGTTAAAATTAGTTGAGCTTTTGTAAGAAATGCGATTTATAAAACTTACCACTTTCGATGAATCGGCAGGGGAACTATCAATCATCCATTTATTATTCTTTAATTCCACCGTAAAACTACTATCTCCGGGATATTTAAAAATTAGCTTTTCAACTTGAGAAGTTTCAAATTTGGTTAAATTTAATTTACGGAAGGAATTAAAATTTTGATTAAAGGTAAAAACGAGGAAGCCATCAACTGCATATACTTCATTTTCCTTATTAGGTCTTATGTAGGTAGTTCCCATGACTCCGCCTCCTCCGTACATTCCATAATTACGCGCAGAGGGTTCATAGCTAAATCGGCCAATATAAACATCGGCAACAATTTTCTTCCCCTGCACTATTTTAACACGTGTAGCGGTTGAATCGGTTACTTGATAATCACTCCATTTATTTTTATCTTTTGTTACTAAACTTTTTACCTTTATATCCTTGAGTGTTGATAACAAATTTTTTATGGTTTGATTATCGGTTTCGGCAATGATTTTGTCTTTTTTTACTTTCCACTCTTTACCTTCTTTGTAAAATAAAATTTCTTGGTTTTTCTCACAAACTGGGTACAAGTATAGTTCTGTTACTTTGGAAGTATCTATTTTAAAGAGCTCTGTACTAAGAGTTTTTTCAGTTATATTTTTTTGATACCATTTAATTCCTAAAAAAAGAATTATAAGAGCTCCCAGGAGATAAAGTAACTTTTTATTGTCAAACGATTTAGCCATAATTTTCCTCCATTCTTTTAATTCTAATATTTCTATTCATTTGAAATCTGAAAAATCCATATCCAATGATCAAAAAGATAGGGATTAGGAAATTAGCCCATTTTACGAAGCTTCGAGTAACTTCCGAAACTTCTTTGAGGGGTCGGGCGGTAACCGTTTTTGTTCGAAGTAAAATAAGCCCTGTTTCATCAGTTAACCAGTCGATGCTATTTACGAAAAGGTTTATATTATCGGGGTTAAGCTGTTGTTGTTGTGTGCGATCATTGCCACGACTATTTAGAATAAAATCACCACTGGCAATACATACCAACTTTGTAGAAGTATTCCCCACTAATTTACCATCGATAGCTGCGGCTATACAAATATTTTTTTGTTTAAAATCGGATTCTCTCCATTGACGTTGAAGGTCGAAGTAAACAGGAAGGGGTTCGGTAGTAGATTTTTCACTAGTAAAAGCTAGAGGAATAAATTTTATTGAATCGTTTGAGATATGTTCCACAGAACTAATGAATGGTAAAATGATAGCTTCGAGACCTCCAGTGATGGGATGTTCTGCAAAATTTTTTATTATGGGAATATAGGGGAATTGAAGCTGGCGAATCATTTGAAAGCCTCCCATGTTTTGTACTACCTGTATTTGAGAGCAAGAAACATCGGCTATGATATCATCTTTAATAAATATTCCTTTTTTTCTGAGCCAATTTTCAAGTCCTGTATTAAGAGTAGAACTAAAAGCATTTTGCAGGTTGGCATCTACTCTACTGGTAGCTATAAGCATTCTTCCACCCCGAGCAAGAAAAGCGTCGAGTTGGTTAAGATCTTCAGTTTTAAATGAATCTTTGGGTTGAATGATAATGAGAGTTTTTATTCTATCGGGTACAGGAGTAGTATCGTTAATGTTTATGGGTTCCACATTGTATAGTACCGTTAGCTCGTTATAAGCCTGAATAATATTATTAATTGTAGGTTCTCCATGCCCCTGTAATAGTCCAATATTGGGTTTTTCTTCTACAGAAAGTTTTTTTATAGCTTTTGAAAGAGTATATTCAAGTGCTGCCCCAGGTTGTAAAAATGGAATCACTTCTTTTTTTTCACCAAGAGAAACAACAGCCCCCAAATAAGCTTTTTGTTGTTTCATTTGATCTTTTTCCCTAACGTCGATAAGAACCGGGTTAATACCTGCCTGTAAAGCTTCTTGTTCCTTTTCCTCGTTTTCGTTAGGATTAATAAATTCATAAACAATCATTCCCTTCGAACGGGTATTATATTCTATTAAAAGGTCTTTAAAATCTTTTCGAGTTTGTGCAATATTGGGAGGTAAATTTTCTGAGAAATAAGCTTTGATGGTTACCGGATCTTTTAAGTTCTTTAATAGTTCTTTAGTGGGTTTACTAAGCGTGTAATTTTTATTTTCACTAAAATCGAGTCGAAGGAAAAAATCCTGTGCAATAAGATTTATAAGAATAATTATAGCCACTATGAGTAAAATACTAATAGAATCTTTCTTTTTCATAACTTAACTTTTTAAAATAAGATAAATGTTCAACCCGTAATTTTACGTTTAGCAATATTCATTTCTGTTAGAAAAAGACCCATGAAGGATATAGATAAGAAGAAAATTATATTCTTCGTGTCAAGTACACCTCGTTGAAGACTTTCGAAATGGGCTGAAAGATTAAACATTTGAAAAAATTGACCTAACCAGCCTGTAATTCCATTATCTAAAACATCAAAAATGATGTGAAAGAATAAACTAATAAAGAGTGCCGATAAAAATGCAACTATTTGATTGTTGGTTATAGAACTTGCATAAAGCCCAATGGCAATATAAGTAGCACTCATAAGAATAAGACCCAGATAACCCATTACCATTTCTCCGTTATCGAGATTGCCCAGTAAGGAAATGGAGATAGCATAAGGCAAAGTAAAAGCGAGTGTAATAGCAATTAGAATAAGAGCTCCGGAAAATTTACCCAGTACAAGTTCCCAGTCAGTAATAGGTTTGGTAAGAAGCAATTCAATGGTTCCTGTTTTTTTCTCCTCTGCAATCATACGCATGGTGAGAGCAGGAATAAAGATAAAAAGAGTCCAATAGGCAATGGAGAAAAACGGACGTAAGGTTGCCTGTCCGATGAAAAACACATCACTACCATAAATCCATGTAAAAAAACCACAAAAACCTAAAAAAAGTACCAGAAGTATATAAGCAATAAGAGAGTCGAAGAAACTCTTAAGTTCTTTTCGTGCAATAATCCAAATATTTTTCATCACTCTATTATTTTAAGTTAAAAAATTTTTCCAGAATATTTGATATGAGTGTTATTAATTCATGGTAAGTTCACGGAAAATGTCTTCGAGTTTTGCTTCCGAAACAACCATTTCGGTAAGAATCCAATGATTCTGAACACAAAGATTAAAAATTTCTCTACGAGAGGTGCAACCAGGACGGCTCTGTACCTCAAAACGAATTAAAGAACGATCGGTAAAATCGACCATTGCTACAGTAGGTAACGATTGTAAAGCTTTGAAGATAGTATTGGGATCTCCCTCTTCAATTTTAACAGTAAGAATTTCCTGCCCCTGACTTTGTTTACGTAAATTTTCAGCAGTGCCATCGGCAACAATTTTACCATTGTTTATTATAAGAATACGATCGCAGGTAGCTTCTACTTCTGGTAAAATATGTGTACTAAGAATAACTGTTTTTTCTCTACCTAATTCTCGAATAAGTCTTCTTATTTCAACAATTTGGTTGGGATCGAGGCCTGTAGTAGGTTCATCAAGGATTAAGATGGAAGGGTCGTGAATCATTGCTTGAGCTAACCCTACTCGTTGACGATAACCTTTACTTAATTCTCCTATTTTTTTATGTTTTTCATTATTAAGTCCAGTTATTTTAATCATTTCACGAACTCGAGCAGCAATTTTTTCTTTCTCGATGCCTTGGAGGGCCGCACAAAACTCAAGATAATCTATTACTGGCATATCGTGATAAAGAGGATTATTTTCAGGTAAATATCCAATGTGACGTTTAAGTTCATCGGCGTTTTCACTTAACTTTTTTCCTCCAATATACACTTCACCTTCATCGGCATTAAGATAATTGGTAATAATTTTCATTGTAGTAGTTTTGCCCGCCCCATTAGGTCCTAAAAAACCCAGGATTTCTCCCTGTTTTACTTCAAAGGAAATCTCATCCACTGCCCGATGATTCCCATATTTTTTGGTTAATTTTTCAATTTTAATATTCATATTACGAAATATTTACAGTTTTCAGCTTCAAAAATATTAAAACATTCATTTTGAAAAATATTATTTATCCATCTTATTAACGGTTTTTAACATTTTTAATAATTATTAAAAGAGATTTATCTTCTTTAACTCAATAAAAGTCAAAATTTAAAGATGTTAATAAAAAAAGCTGCAACCCAATAGGATTGCAGCCCAACCAACTAACTTAAAATCCCAATCCTATGAGAAAGACTGGTTATCTTTGCTTATATAGCTTCTTGTTAAGTTTTTTAATCGCATTCAAAACCGATTCTTCAGGAACGATGATATTGTAATCACCCCAGAAATCGTCGTTTTTAAAATCTTCTACTTTTTCAGAAAAAATTTCAGAAGGTTTAAAAGCTTCAGCCATTTTAATTTTTTCAACATTTTCATAATCTATATCGGTAACGGCCATTTCGGTAGTTATATTGTAATAGGAGCTAAACCAACGTTTAGGCCATTTACATTTAAAACTTAAATCGGAACGTGTGTATGCCAGTTGCCATCCTTCATTAGATTTGTTGTATTTAACAAAATAATGAGCTTTAAGAAAATCTATCTTAAGTGAAACGGGTTTTTTCTTTACATATGTTTCAGGAGCATAGGGTAAACCATACTCACTCAAACCATATTCTGCTGCTACAATTGCTAAATTATTCACGTCGATGTAAAATTTACCTTTATATAAAGGCAAATTTACATCTTTTTTTTGTTCAAACTCAATAACATAACATCGAATTTCATCCAAAGAAACCTGACCAGTAAGTTTTAAGTTATACTGGTTAAAAAAGCTTTCATTGATAATGTTATCGGGATTTTTGGCAATATCAATAAAAAAAGGTAATACGGGGCCTCCTTGAAATTTAACAATTAAAGTATCCATTTTTTTTACATCCTTACTTTTTCTCCCAATAAGTACTTTTACCTTATCGAATTGAAAATAATTGCTGTAAGAGGCTTTATATGCTTCCAATATCGCCTCGGCAACAGATACGTAATTTTTATTTTGCTGCATTATTTCTCTGTAAAATCCTGTAACCATAGCGGGATTTCTGCTATAATTTTTTGAAATATTAGCTATAGCACCTCGTATAAGATGTTCGGGATCCTCTATCCTTACGATAATTTCTTGCAACGAAACAATCTCCGATTTCATCTTAATTAAATTCTCTGAGGATTTTAAGGATGATACATCAAACATTATATTTTTATAACCTAAATGGGAAAAAATAATTCTCCCATCATTTTTAGGTATTTTAATAAGAAATTCTCCATCGGAGTTGGTAACTGTTCCAATATTTGAACCTTCATACAATACAGATACATATGCCAGAGGGGCTTGAGTCTCTGAATCAACAACTTTACCCTGAATAGTAAAAATGTTTGTAGTATCCCGGGCAGCCTGTAAAGAAAAACTACCTATCAAAAAACAAAATAATACAATCCATTTAAAACCTACTTGGTTTAAATGAAGCATGAAAGCATAAGTAGTATTATACTTTATTGCCTTTGGTAAATTTATGGTTTTCATAAAATTTGATTTTAAAATTTTGTTCTATTAATTTGATTTTTATATAATAACAACTTAAAAAATACTTACCCCTAATGCTTATTTTGTTTATTTTTGTCTGTTAAATTATTTTAACAATAACAAATTAAAATCTTTAAAATAAATGAAGTATACTGTTAGCAAAACTTTTACATTTGAGGCAGCTCATCGTTTATATATGAATTATAATGGAAAATGTACTAATAATCATGGACATTCTTGGGTCGTAGACATTGAAATTGAAGCTGAAATGCTGGATAATAAAAATATGGTTATTGATTTTAATGAACTAAAAAGATTAAAAGTATGGATTGATGAGAATTTAGATCATGCTACAATACTTTGTGAAGAAGATCCTATGAAAGAATATATTATAAAAAGTGGCCAACGTTTGTTTTTACTAAAGGAGAATCCTACTTCAGAAGTATTGGCTCGAATTATTTTTGAGAAAGCCCAAGAAATATTTTCCGACAGTAGGGTTAAAGTATCTTCAGTAACTGTCCATGAGACTTGTACTTCAAAAGCAAGTTATAAATTATAAATTATGGAATTTAAATATTTAGGGAAACGAGCAACGGAACCTACCAAAGTATTGGATACATTTGATTGTCCTGTAGGGGTAACCTATGTAAAATTTGAATCAGACGAATTAACCAGTTTTTGTCCTGTTACTGGTCAGCCTGATTTTAGCAGAGTGCTCATAGAATACAAACCCGAAAAGCTATGTATTGAAAGTAAAAGTCTAAAACTCTACCTATGGTCTTTTCGAGAGGAAGCCATATTTGCCGAAGGGCTTGCAGCACGTATAGCAGAAGATATCCAATGGGCTGTTAGTCCACTCTGGTTAAAGGTTACCATTATACAGAATGTAAGAGGAGGTATACAACTTACCGCTGTAGCTGAGAGAGGACAAGAATAATGGAATCGCTTATAAACATATACGATGATAAGTGTACAGTGTGTTATGCTTGTGTTAGGAGCTGTCCTGTTAAGGCTATTAAAGTAACTCATAGCGGACATCCACCCATTCATGATCCAAAAAGATGCATTAGTTGTGGTGCCTGTGTTCGTGTTTGTAAATTTGATGCCATTGAATATCGACAAAACTGGAAGGATGTTGAAAATCTTTTAGAGAAAAATTCATCAAACCTTATAGCTTTATTAGATCCTTCCTATGTTTGCGAATTTGCTGAGCTTACCGATGCTCGCAAGTTAGTTGGCATGCTACATCAATTGGGATTTTCTGAGGTTTTCGATACCAGTTTTGCCATAGACTTGCTTGCCAAGCATTACCATAATTATCTTATAGAATATAAAGGCAAATATTATATTTTGGCCAATTGTCCCGTTGTGGTTGCCTATGTTGAAAAATTTAAACCCTCTCTCATTAATAATTTGGTGCCATTTGTAACTCCAATGAATGCCATGGCGAAAATTCTGAGGCAATTAAAAGGAAATGATTTTATACTTGTTTATTTTACTCCATGTATTGCTGCCAAAGAGGAAGTAAAACTTCAGGGTAATGACAATATAATAAATTATGTTCTTACTTTTGAAGAGTTAAGAATTTTATTTGACCGACATCAGCTTACAGAAAAGATGGTTGAATTTAGAGTAGTTCAGCAACCCATTGGCAGAATGGGATATATATACCCTATAAGTAATGGAATTGTTCAGGCAGCAAATATATCTGAGTCGCTTATTGAGAACCTTATATTAACTGGTGAGGGAAGTAAAAAAATGATAGAATACGTCAGTGAATTTGAAAAACACACCTCATCTATTAATTGTCATTTAAATCTTTTTTATTGTGAAGGTTGTATAGGTGGCCCGGGTTTCACTGCTGATAATAAGTATGTAGAACGTCGAGAAACTCTCATTGAATATGCCAGAAAACAAATTAAAAACATGGACAAGATAATTTTTGAACAGAACATTGAACGTTATTGTGATCTTGAAATAAGTCGTACCTTTCATATTCATTATGAATCTATTCCTGTTCCAACGGAAGAAAAAATAAGAGAAATTCTTACAGCTATTGGCAAACCTTCAGAAGAAGATGAAATAGATTGTAGAGCTTGTGGTTATGATTCCTGTCGAGATTTTGCCATAGCGGTAGCCCAGGGGCTTACCACTACAGACATGTGTATTACTTATTCGCTTAAAAACCAAAATAGCTATACCCGAGCGCTGAAAGCAACCAATGAAAAATTGGCAAGAATGCAAGAGGCTTTGATAGAATCGGAAAAGAAGACTAAAATGGAACAGGAACAAGCACGAGAAGCTTCAGAAACTCTCTCAGCAATGTTTCAAAAATTGCGTGCAGGTATAGTTATCTTCGATCAGCATTTAAAAATTTTAAAAGCCAATAAAAGTTTCATAGATATGCTTGGAGACGATGTAGCTCAGATAAACGAAATTATACCAGAACTTGTAGGCGCCGATTTGAGAACTATTTTACCAAAAGCATTTGTTCCATTAGCCAGCTTTGTGCTTGAAAATAATGAAGAAATTCTTAACAAAGATATTCATACCAGTGATGGTATAATAAATATAAGTATATTTCCTATTAAAAAAGGAAAAATTGCCGGTTCAATCATTCGTGATCCCTACCAACCTGATGTTAGAAAAGAGGAAATAATTAATCGACTAAATGAAGTTATAAACCGACATCTCGATATGGTTCAGAAAATTGGTTATTTACTTGGTGAAGGAGCCTCTGAAACTGAGCAAATGTTAAATTCAATCATTAAGACCTTTAAAAATAAAGAAGAAAAGTGAATACCCCATTCTTTCTCGACGTAAGTTGTAAGCAAATAAATTGCAATGGAGAGCGCGTTTGCGGAGATGTATATCTTGCCAGGTATTTTAAAGAAGAAAAGCGAAATATAATTATACTCTCCGATGGTATGGGACATGGGGTTAAAGCCAATATTTTGGGAATTCTTACAGCTACTATGGCCTTAAATTTTACTAAGGAACATAAAGAAACTACTCGAACTGCAGAAACTATTATTCAGACACTTCCTGTTGATAGTGAAAAAAAAATAAGTTTTGCTACTTTCTCAATTGTCGACATTGACCCCGATGGAATGGTTAATATTCTTGAGTATGAAAATCCTCAATGTCTTATTATAAGAAATCATGAAATATATATTCCCGAATGGACGTGTTTAATTTTAAATATTGAACGAAAAATAGGTCGCGAACTTAAAACCTGTTATTTTAAAGCTAATCTAAACGATAGAATTATTCTTTTTTCTGATGGTGTATCACAAGCTGGAATGGGACAACCTATGTATCCTTCAGGATGGGGGATTGAAAATGTTTACCAATTTAGCTTGGAACAAATAAAAAAAAATCCGAATATTGATGCCGATGAACTGGCCTTTCGCATTGTTTCTGAAGCAAATAAGAAAGAAGGTTTTGAACCAAAAGATGATATAAGCTGTGTTGTTATATTCTTTCGTGAACCTCGAAGTTTGATTATTTGTACTGGTCCACCATCCGATCCTTCAAAAGATAAAGAGATGGCGATGAGGTTAAAAGAATTTAATGGTCATAAAATAGTTTGTGGTGGTATTACGGGTTTAATCATTTCTAGAGAACTCAACATAACCATTGATGAAAATCCTATTGTTACTGATCCAGAACTTCCCCCTATGAATCGTATGGAAGGGATTGATTTATTAACCGAAGGAATTCTTACACTAAATAAAGTTCATAAAATTCTTGAAAATTATAATTCGCGTTATATTATATCAAATGGACCTGCTGATCAAATTGTTCAACGTTTACTCTCAAGCGACGATATTTTATTCCTTGTGGGTACGGCAATTAATCCTGCTCATCAAGACGAAACTATTCCCACAGAATTAGAAATAAGACGTACGGTAGTACGAAGAATAGTTCGTACACTCGAGGAAAAATTTCTTAAAAAAGTTCGAGTGGAGTATTATTGAACCATTCATAAAAATATTTTTTAAAAAATCACGT